>Ga0209467_1002520_pt1 | contig 12993 bp, 12 predicted proteins | sample Higcelwee11metaG_FD_187175 | JGI IMG/M metagenome (GOLD analysis project Ga0209467, IMG submission 187175) | Freshwater pond sediment microbial communities from the University of Edinburgh, under environmental carbon perturbations - High... | ecosystem: Environmental > Aquatic > Freshwater >...
GGGACGAGGAGGTCGGCGAGGTCGAGAGCCGCATCCTGCACAACGCCGCCACCGTGAAGCCCATCGAGGAGGACCGCCTGGCCGCCGACGGCGACATCGTGGTCATCACCTTCGGCGCCTACAAGGGCGAGGAGATCTTCCAGGGCATCCAGGCCGAGAACTTCGAGCTGACGCTCGGCGAGAAGCAGGCCCTGCCCGAGTTCGAGGCCATGCTCAAGACCCTCAAGACCGGCGAGAAGGGCGAATGCGAAGTGACCTTCCCGGCTGACTTCATCAACCCCGCCATGGCCGGCGAGACGCTCACCATGCGCGCCACGCTGCACTCCATCAAGACGCGCATCCTGCCCGAGCTCACCGACGACGTGGCCAAGCGCGCCGGCGGGTTCGAGACCGTGGAGAAGATGCGGGAGGCCATCCGCCAGTCCTACCTCCACAGCCGCCAGCAGCTGAACAAGTCCCTGGCCCAGAAGAAGCTGCTCGACCAGCTCGTGGCCAAGGTGGACTTCCCCCTGCCGCCGAGCATGGTGGAGAACCGCATGGACCGCCTGCTGGCCGACCTGGAGCACAAGCTGGACCGCCAGGGCAAGGGCTTGCAGTCCCTGGGCAAGTCCATGGAGGAGCTGCGCGAGGGCACCCGCGCCCAGGCCGAGGAGGCCGTGCGCGGCGAGATCTTCCTGCTCGCCGTGGCCAAGAAGGAGAACCTGGAGGTCAAGCCCGAGGAGATCGACGCGGCGCTGACCCAGATCGCCCGCCAGAACCGCCAGGATCTGCTCTCGCTCAAGCAGTACTACGAGGAGAACAACCTGATCTTCCCGCTGAAGGACCGCCTGCTGGCCGACAAGGCCATCGAGCTGGTGTTCGACCGCGCCAACAAGATCGAGGTGGCGGCCAAGCCCGCCGAGGACGCCGCCGACGAGGCTGCGAACGGCGAAGCCGCGGCCAAGCCCAGGAAGCCGCGCGCCAAGGCCGCCAAGGCCGACGCGCCCAAGGAATAGCGTGGCCGAATTCCTGCCACGGTGATTCACCCGCGCGGCGGCCGGACCTTGCACCGGCCGCCGCGTTCGGTTTCCGGCGGACCGGAAGCCGGCATCGGCCGCAGGGCCCCGCGCGCACTGGCTTGACGCGGCGAAACCTGCTATTACCTTAGGCCATCGGGATATGGTTTTTGCGCAAACCGGCCGATGAGGCCTGCGCAGTGTGTTGAAACGGCCCTTCGCGGGCGATCGCGAGACCAAGGAGCCCCCATGCCGACAGTGCCCATCGTCATCGAGACCACCGGCCGCACCGAGCGCGCCTACGACATCTATTCCCGCCTGCTGAAAGACCGGATCATCCTGCTCGGCAGCGCCATCGACGACCACGTGGCCAGCCTGATCTGCGCCCAGCTCCTGTTCCTGGAGTCCGAGGATCCGGAAAAGGAGATCTCCATGTACATCAACTCCCCGGGCGGCTCCGTCACCGCGGGCATGGCCATCTACGACACCATGCAGTACATCGCCCCGCCCGTGGCCACCCTGTGCCTGGGCCAGGCCGCCAGCATGGCCGCGCTGCTCCTCTCCGCGGGCGAGAAGGGCATGCGCTACGCCCTGCCGAACTCCCGCATCCTGATCCACCAGCCCCTGGGCGGCGCGCAGGGCCAGGCCACGGACATCGGCATCCAGGCGCGCGAGATCCTGCGCATGCGCGAGAGCCTCAACGGCATCCTCTCCGGCCACACCGGCCAGAGCCTGGAGCGCATCGAGAAGGACACCGAGCGCGACTATTTCATGACCGCGCAGGAGGCCCTGGAATACGGCATCATCGACAAGATCATGACCAAGCGTACAGGCCCTGAAAAGACCGGCGCGGACAAGAAGGACTAGGTATCGCCATGAACAGAAAAAAGACCGGAGCGCCCTCGGAGCTCGCCTGCTCGTTTTGCGGCAAGAGCCAGATGGACGTGCAGCGGCTCATCGCCGGCCCGGACGTGTACATCTGCGACGAGTGCGTGGGATTGTGCAACGACATCATCGCCCAGGAGCACGTGAGCGATTCCGTGGGCGACGTGCGCCTGCTCCCGCCGCAGGAGATCAAGGCCCTGCTCGACCAGTACGTCATCGGCCAGATCACGGCGAAGAAGATCCTGTCGGTGGCGGTGCACAACCACTACAAGCGCGTCTTCTACGCCCAGGCCAACAAGGACGACGTGGAGATCGACAAGAGCAACATCCTCTTGATCGGCCCCACGGGCTCGGGCAAGACGCTCCTTGCCCAGACGCTGGCCCGCATCCTGAAAGTGCCCTTCGCCATCGCCGACGCCACCACCCTGACCGAGGCCGGATATGTGGGCGAGGACGTGGAGAACATCCTCGTGGCGCTTTTGCAGAACGCCGACTACGACATCGAGGCCGCCAGCCGCGGCATCATCTACATCGACGAGATCGACAAGATCGCGCGCAAGGGCGACAGCCCGTCCATCACCCGCGACGTGTCCGGCGAGGGCGTGCAGCAGGCGCTGCTCAAGATCATCGAGGGCACCGAGGCCAACATCCCCCCCAAGGGGGGCCGCAAGCACCCGCAGCAGGAATTCATCCGCATGAACACCTCGAACATCCTGTTCATCCTGGGCGGGGCGTTCATCGGCCTGGACAAGATCATCCAGCAGCGCATGCAGGGAACGAGCATGGGCTTCGGCGGCAAGGTGGAGTCCAAGAAGAGCCTCGGCCTGGGCGAGCTGCTCACCCAGAGCCAGCCCAACGACCTCATCAAGTTCGGCCTGATCCCGGAGTTCGTGGGCCGCATCCCCATCGTCACCGCGCTGGAGGAACTCACCCGCGAGGATCTGGTGCGCATCCTCACCGAGCCCAAGAACGCGCTGGTCAAGCAGTACCAGAAGCTCTTCGAGCTGGACAAGGTGAGCCTGCGCTTCACCGAGAACGCCATGCGCGCCATCGCCGAGGCGGCCATCGCCCGCAAGACCGGCGCGCGCGGCCTGCGCAACGTGCTGGAGTCCACCATGCTGGAGATCATGTACAAGCTGCCCTCGCTCACCGGGGTGAAAGAGTGCGTGGTCAACAGCGCGGTCATTGATAAGGGCATGGAGCCGCTGCTGCTCTATCACCAGGAGGTCAAAAGCGCCTGATCGCGGCAGGCGTTTGACTTTCATCGCCGGGCGGTTATTGTTAGAGGATCAGAGACCCCGGCGAGGCCCGCCAGACCGGCCAACGGCCTCAAGGAGCAGACATGCCAGAGTTTGACGAAACCGCCCCTCCCGTCCTGCCGGAAGACACCGTGCTCCCGCTGATGTCCCTGCGCGAGGTGGTGATGTTCCCGCGCTCCATCGTGCCCCTGTTCGTCGGGCGCGACGCCTCCATCAAGGCCATCGAGAGCGCCATCGCCCTGCACGACAAGCACATCTTCCTGGTCACCCAGCGTGTGCCGGAAAAAGAGAAGCCCGAGGCCGGCGACCTCTTCGCCATCGGCACGGTGAGCCGCATCCTGCAGATGCTGCGCCTGCCCGACGGCACCATCAAGGTGCTGTTCGAGGGCCTGTACCGCGCCAACTGGCGCCTGGAGCAGGGCGACCTGCTCTCCGGCGAATACCCGCTGGCCCGGGTGGACCGGCTCGACGACATCGCGGCCCACGGCCTTGAGGGCGAGGCCCTCATCCGCTCCGTGAACGAGTCGCTGGAATCCTTTGCCCGGGGCAACAAGAAGCTCGCCCCCGAGTCCCTGCTCGCCATGGCCGCCCTGCGCGACCCCGGCCAGCTGGCCGACGCCGTCATCCCGCACCTCAAGGTGGACTTCGAGCGCAAGCAGCGCGCGCTGGAGATCAGCGACTGCGTGGCCCGCCTGGAGTACGTCTACGAGCTTCTGCTTGGCGAGATCGAGATCGCCAACATCGAGAAGCGCGTGAAGGGCCGCGTCAAGGGCCAGATGGAGAAGAACCAGCGCGAGTACTACTTAAACGAGCAGGTCAAGGCCATCCACAAGGAGATGGGCCGCGAGGACGACCCCGTGGCCGAGGCCGCCGAGCTCGAAAAGCGCCTGGACGCCAAGGTCATGCCCGAGGAGTCGCGCGAGCGGGTCAAGAAGGAGATCCGCAAGCTGCGCACCATGCAGCCCTCCAGCGCCGAGTACACGGTGGTGCGCAACTACGTGGACTGGATCCTGGACCTGCCCTGGGGCGTGCTCAAGGACAGCGAGCTGGACATCGCCCGGGCCCGCGCCATCCTCGACGAGGACCACTACGGCCTGGAGAAGCCCAAGGAGCGCATCCTCGAATACATCGCGGTGCAGAGCCTGGTGAAGTCCATGAAGGGCCCCATCCTCTGCTTCGTGGGGCCTCCGGGCGTGGGCAAGACCTCCATCGCCAAGTCCCTGGCCCGGGCCATGGACCGCGAGTTCATGCGCATTTCGCTGGGCGGCGTGCGCGACGAGGCCGAGATCCGCGGCCACCGGCGCACCTATGTTGGCGCGCTGCCGGGCAAGATCATCCACAGCCTCCGGCGCTGCAAGTTCAACAACCCCGTGATCTGCCTGGACGAGGTGGACAAGATGAGCATGGACTTCCGGGGCGACCCCTCGTCCGCGCTCCTCGAAGTGCTGGACCCGGAACAGAACTACGCCTTCAGCGACCACTACCTGGACCTGGACTACGATTTGTCCAAGGTCTTCTTCATCACCACGGCCAACACGCTCGACGCCATCCCGCTGCCCCTGCGCGACCGCATGGAGATCATCCGCCTGCCGGGCTACCTGGAGACGGAGAAGCTCAAAATCGCCAAGCAGTTCCTGCTCGGCAAGCAGCGCGAGCTGCACGGCCTGACGGACGAGAACCTGAGCATCTCGGACAACGCCATCCTGGAGATCATCCGCCGCTACACGCGGGAGGCCGGGGTGCGCAACCTGGAGCGCGAGATCGCGTCCCTGTGCCGCAAGGCGGCCATGAAGATCGTGGAGGACAAGAACGTCGCCACGGTCTCCGTGAACAAGCAGGCCGTGGCCGGGTTCCTCGGCGTGCCCAAGCACCGCCACGAGGAGCGCGAGGACAAGTCCCAGGTGGGCGTGACCACGGGCCTGGCCTGGACCCAGATGGGCGGCGAGCTTCTGCTCGTCGAGGTCGTGCTCATGAGCGGAAGCGGCAAGGTGGAGATCACCGGCAAGCTCGGCGAGGTCATGCAGGAGTCCGCCCGCGCGGCGCTCTCCTACCTGCGCTCGCGCTCGGACGTGTTCGGCCTCAGGCGCGACTTCCACAAGGAGATCGACGTCCACGTGCACGTGCCCGAGGGCGCGACCCCCAAGGACGGCCCGTCGGCCGGCGTGGCGCTGGTCACCTCCATCGTCTCGGCCATGCTCAACCTGCCGGTGCGCCACGACGTGGCCATGACCGGCGAGATCACCCTGCGCGGCCGCGTGCTGCCCATCGGCGGCCTGCGCGAGAAGCTGCTCGCCGCCCACCGCGGCCTGGTGCGCATGGTGCTCATCCCGGCGGAGAACGAGAAGGATCTGAAGGAAGTGCCCGAGGAGATCCTCAAGGATCTGGAGATCGTGCCCGTGGAGAACGTGGACGAGGTGCTGGAGAGGGCGCTGGTCTGCGGCGGCTCCGGGACCATCTTCTGCGGCCGGGACAACGTCTCGCCGCTCTCCGACCTGCTGGTGAAGGAAGAGTATCTGCCGCGGCCCACGCACTAGCCGACGCAAGCGCAAAGGAAAGAAAATAACCACGTCTCTTCCAAGCCATTTTCTATAAGTGCTTAATAAGTAGCTCCGGATTTTGTCCGGGGCTACTTTTTTTGGGAATGATTAATTGGCAGTCTTATATAATGACAAAGTAGAGCATTGAATGTTATTAAATATGCTATTAACTTGACACATATTGGCATATTGGTATGCTGCCGTAAAACAACCGGAAGCAAGGAATACTTCAATGCGTAACATTGAGCTGCTAATGGCGAAATTCTATGTTGTAGACGGTATCTCTTACCCCGCAGCAGAAACCGCCTGCGGAATTTTCAATAATAACGGATATGTTAGCATGAAGGCGTGCAGGAACCTGGGGTTCAAAGATGTAAGTGCTAAGGGTTCGATGGGTTTAAATGATTTCATAAAATATATCGGCTCAAAAGTTCATTTTAACCAGGAAAGACTTTACTGTGAATTCAATGTCTTACCCGGAGAACATTACATACAAAACAACGGGTATGGGGTTATTTTTACGCAGGAAGAGATTGAGTTGAGTCGATTGTATTTGGTTGACGGTGTTACTTACACCAACGCAGAAAAACTACTGGATATTCATGACCGAAAAGGCTTTGCTACAATGTATGCCGTATGCAAGGCCGGAGCCTTCAGCGGCAAAATGGAACGAAAATCAATGACCCAAGACGAGTTCCGGACTCGTTTGATGAAGCTAGGCGTGCATTATTCTTGATTATTGGGGCTGAACTGGCAACTTGGGAAAATGTTATACTCATTAGAGCAACCCCCTGATTGCAATGTCAATTAGGGGGTTGTGATTGATTGTAGCCGATTAATCAGCATTTAAAATAACGTCTTGGGTCGCCCCGGCCTTTTTCGTTTCGAGCTTCCGCCGCGCTACTTGGTCGCGGCCGTGGCGCTCGCCGCGCCGCCCAAGTGCTTGAGGATGTTGTCGCGGATCCAGTGCTCGTCCCACCATTCCACCGGGCTCACCTGCAGGCCGGAGATGAGCATCCCGAAGTGCAGGTGGTCGCCGCCCGCCAGGCCCGTGGTTCCGGTGTTGCCGATGGTCTGGCCGCGTTTCACGGCCTGGCCCTTCTGCACGCCGATCTGGCTCAGGTGCGAGTACAGGCTTTGCAGGCCCAGGCCGTGGTCGATGATGACGCAGTTGCCGAAGATGCCGAAGAACTCGGCATGGACCACCACGCCGTCGTTGGCCGCGGGCACCGGAGCGGCGGCCACGCTGGCCAGGTCCACGCCCATGTGCGTCTGGTGGTCGATCTTCTCGCCGTGGTAGTAGTAGTCGCGCTGGTCTCCGAAGCCCGCGCGGCCGGCCGCCGCCGGCAGGCGCATGAAGGGTCCGGACCACAGCGGCGTGGGCGAGGTCTGCGCGCCGATGCGCATGAGCTCGGCCTCGTTCTGCTTGCGCAGTTCGCTGTTCACGCGCTTGTAGATCTCCACGGGCTCCTTCTCGGAGGGATAGAGCGCCGTGTACTGGCTCATCTTGTCGTTCAGGAACTCGTCGGAGATGTTCAGCTTGTCGGCCTTGAAGACCTTGGGGACGGCGAGCACGGAGAGGGTCTGGGTGGCCTCGTTGCCGGCCTTGTCGCGCGCCATGGCCTTGGGCCGGAAGCTCGCCGGGGGCATGTCATTGGGCATGGCGAAGTAGCAGACCCACTCGCCGTTCTGCTGTTGGAAGGCCGGGAAGAAGCGCTCGCCCACGACCACGCCGGCGCGCTCCACGGGCTTGGACACGGTGAAGCTCACCGCGCCGCCGCCGCCCTGGTTCACGTTGTGGATGCCCTGGGACACGGACAGCCTGGGCGGCACAAGGTCCAGGTTCAGCTTGACCTCCATCTGCGCCTTGCCGCGGCCCAGGAAGGACAGCAGGCTGTGTCCCCTGGCCGCGATGACGAGTTCGCAGGGGCCTTCCTTGAACCCGGCCTCGCGGGGCAGGCGGAAGACCTCGGTGTGCTCCGCGGGCTTGCCGGCGAGGCTGCGGTTCACGAACTCCACGCGCCGGCCGTCCTGCACCGCGCTGATGCTGAGGGACTGGAGACCGCCGCTCGCGCCGGCGAGCTTCAGCGTGAAGTCCGTGGTGTAGGACGCGGCGTCGGTCTTGGGCGTGAGGGTCAGCGTGGGCGCGCCGCCGCCGCGCATGAAGAGCGTGACCGCCAGGCCGGCCAGGCAGAGCACGATGAACGCGACGAGTCCGCGCAGGATCTTTCCGGAACCTTTCTTGTCCATGAGGCGTTGGTCCTTTTGGGTATGGGATGAAAAAAACGGGACGGCGGCAAGGCCGTCCCAGCGTGCTCGGGGGCGGTTAGCTGTCGCGCTCAGCCGTTCTCGGCCCGGTCCATGGCGTCCAGCAGCTGCACGGTGAGGCGCAGGAAGTCGGCCTCGGTGACGATGCCCACGAGCTTGCCCGCGTCCACCACGGGCAGGCAGCCGTACTTGTGGTTGTACAAGATGTGCGCGGCGTCCTTCACGGTGTCGGTCGGCGAGATGGTGCGCACGTCGGTGCGCATGATTTCCTTGAGCGGGATGCCCGCGTCGATCTCGTTCTGGGTCGCCGGGTCGATGCCGGCCAGGTGCGATATGGTGTTGGCCAGCACGTCGCGGTTGGTGATGAGCCCGCGGAAGGCGTTCTCCCCGCTGGTGATGGGCACGTGGCGGATGCGCTTCTGGTCCATGAGCAGGCGCGCGCTTTGCAGCGTGTCCGTCTCGCGCAGGGAGTAGACCGGTGCGGTCATGAGCTCGCTGATCTTGAACATGGGCGGCTCCTCAATCTTTTGATGATGCTCCGGGGGTTGCCGTTGGTCCCCTGATTGTCAAGGCAATGGCCTGTGCTGTCAAGTGCGTCGCGTGTCCATGTTGACGTGACGTGCGAAAACATGGCAGCAACGCCCTGAGTTTTGCGCAGCAAGGAGCGGCCGAGGATGCGTGTGGACCCCAAGAGACAGCGCGAGCGCATGGTCGCCGAACAGATCGCCGCGCGCGGGGTGAAAGACCCGCGCGTGCTGGCGGTCATGGCCGAGCTGCCCCGGCACCTCTTCGTGGAGGAGGCCCTGGCCCGGCAGGCCTACACGGACAATCCCCTGCCCATCGGCGAGGGCCAGACCATCTCCCAGCCCTACGTCGTTGCGCTCATGAGCGAGCTTTTGCAGGTCGCGCCCGGCATGAAGGTGCTGGAGATCGGCACGGGCTCGGGCTACCAGGCGGCCGTGCTGGCCAGGCTCGGGGCCGAGGTCTACACCGTGGAGCGCATCCCCAGGCTCTGCGACACGGCCCGCGAGCGCCTGCTCGCCCTGGGGCTGTTCTCCGTGCACGTGAAGCTCGACGACGGCACCCTGGGCTGGCCCAGTGCCGCGCCTTTCGACCGCATCATCGTTACGGCCGGCGGGCCGGAAGTGCCGCCGCCGCTCATCGACCAGCTGGCCGAGGGCGGCAGGCTGGTCATGCCCGTGGGCGCGGCCAAGCGCCTGCAATGCCTGCTGCTGCTCGAAAGGCTGCCCGGCGAGCTGCGCAAAAGCGAGATCTGCGGCGTGCAGTTCGTGGATCTCATCGGCGCGCACGGCTGGTGATCGGTTCAGGCCGCGATTTACAGTCCGCGTAAAATCAGCCATACTCCCCAAGCGGCGGCAGTCTGTGCCGTCCACCCTCAGCATTGGAGAACAGTGACGTGAGTTCATGCAACACAGGTTCGTGCCCCTCGTCTGGCGCGGGCGGCGGCCAGGCGGGCGCCAGCGCCAAGCTGGCCCTGCAGGATCAGCTCATCACCATGACCCTGGAGCGCATCCGCTACAAGCTCTTCGTCATGAGCGGCAAGGGCGGGGTGGGCAAGAGCTCGGTGTCGGTGAACATCGCCGCGGCGCTGGCCGCGCGCGGCTTCAAGGTCGGGCTCATGGACGTGGACATCCACGGCCCCAGCGTGCCGCGTCTTCTCGGCCTCACCGGCCAGATGGAGACCGACCGCGGCAGCCTTATCAAGCCCAAGCGCTACAGCGAGAACCTCCACGTGGTGTCCATGGACTCGCTTCTGCTCGACCCGGACCAGGCCGTGCTCTGGCGCGGACCCATGAAGACCTCGGCCATCCGCCAGTTCATCTCCGACGTGCAGTGGGGCGAGCTGGACTTCCTGGTGGTGGACTCGCCCCCGGGCACCGGCGACGAGCCCATGACCGTGCTCAAGCTCATTCCCGAGGCGCTCGCCGTGGTGGTCACCACCCCGCAGGAGATCTCGCTCGCCGACGTGCGCAAGGCCATCAACTTCCTGCAGTACGCCCAGGCCAACATCCTCGGCGTGGTGGAGAACATGAGCGGGCTGGCCTGCCCGCACTGCGGCAAGTCCATCGACCTGTTCAAGAAGGGCGGCGGCCGCGATCTGGCCCAGCAGTATGGCCTGGAGTTCCTGGGCGCCATCCCGTTGGACCCGGCCACCGTGGTGGCCGGCGACCTGGGCACGCCCGTGGTGCTGCTTAAGGGCGCGAGCCCGGCCAAGGAGGCGCTGCTGGCCCTGGGCGACCGCGTGGCCGAGGCCGCGCAGTCCAGCCTTGAGGCCGCCTCCACGGTGCACAGATAGCCGCGAAAGGGCGCCATGAACCTGAATTTGGCCAACATGCTCACCCTGGCGCGCATCTTCTCGGTGCCGCTCATCGTGGGGCTGCTCTACCTGGAGCACGCCTTCCAGACCGCGCTGGCGACCTACATCGCGGCCGGGGTGTTCGTGCTGGCCTCGCTCACCGATTTGGCCGACGGCTACGTGGCGCGCAGGCAGAACATCATCACCAACCTGGGCAAGTTCCTCGACCCTTTGGCCGACAAGCTGCTCATCAGCTCGGTGTTGATCATGCTGGTGGAGCTGAACTGGGTGGACGCCTGGATCGTGGTGGTCATCGTCTGCCGCGAGCTGGCCGTGACGGGCATGCGCGGAGTTGCGGCCGACCTCGGCGTGGTCATCGCGGCCGACCGCTTCGGCAAACTCAAGACCATCGCCCAGACGGTCGCCCTGGTGCCCCTGGTGGCGCACTATCCCGTGTTCGGGTTCGATCCCGTGCCCGCGGGCGTGGTCCTGCTCTATGTCGCTCTTGTCCTTACCGTTTTTTCGGGAGGGAATTATCTGTACAATTTCTACAAAAATTGGTTACAAGCGGAATGACCGAGCGGCGACGCTTGGTTAGCCACCGCGGAGCGTGCATGAGCAAGGCGAGCAGCAGCCATATGGCGCGGATATCCAACTGCCTGCAGACCATCCTGGAGCTGGAGCCGGAGTTGGAAAAAATCGAGCTCGGCAAGAGCCTGCTTGAGGAATTTTCCGTGCTCAAGGACTTTCTGCAGAAGATCGACACCGTGGACTTGAGCGAGGACGACGTGGAACGCGTGGAGACCGCCACGTCCAACTTCCTTGAGGAGCTGCGCGTGCCGCTCGCCAAGCTGCGGCCCGGCAGGGCGCCGCTCCGCCTGCAGTGAGTTTGGCGCATGGCCCGGCGAATCCTGCTCGGCGTGTTGGTGCTGGTCAATGTGATCCTGTTTTTCCGGCTCATCTGGACGGACCACGGCATCATCGCCTACATGAACATGCGCAAGCGCTCGGCGATGCTCGAATCCCAGCTGCGCGACGTGGACGCCAAAAGCCTGGAACTCAGCAAGGAGATCCGACGTCTCAAAGGGGACCGCGCCTATCAGGAGATGGTCATCCGCGAGCGGATGAACTATGTGAAGGACAACGAGGTGCTGTACATCTTCTCCGGCAGGATCGACACAGCCCAGGGGGCCGCGGACGATGAGAAGAAAGATTGAGTGGTACCAGGAAGTCCTGGCGCTGGAGCCGGGCTCGCGGATTTTTTTCCCGCTGGCCAAGCTCTTTGTCGAGTTCGGCCAGTTCGAGGACGCGGTCAAAACCCTGCGTCAGGGCCTGGACCGTCATCCGGACGCCAGCGAGGCGCGCCTTCTGCTCATCCAGTTGCTGACCCGCCTGGAGCGTTACGACGAGGCCCAGGAGCAGCTCTCCATCGTGATCAAGCCGCTGGAGCGCTACCCGGCCTTCTGGTCCCTCTGGGCGCAGCGCGCAGCCGAGCAGGACCGCGACTTTTCCGTCTTCCTCATGCTCGTGGCCTCCCACTTCACCGACAAGCCGGTCAAGTGGACCGACGTGGTCATCGAGGGGCTGCATTCGCTCACCGAGCGGCTCATCGGCCCGCTCAAGGCCGGCGTGCGCAAGGCCCGCGAACAGGCCGCCGCCGCCCCTGTCCAGCCCGAGCCGCCCGCGGGCGAAGGCCGCTACGAGGGCCCGGTTCCGGAGGCCGGCAGCTTCCGCACGCGCACCATGGCCGACCTGCTGGCCTCACAGGGCGATTTCGGCGGGGCGCTGGGCATCTATCGCGAGCTGTGGGGCCGCGCCCTGGATGAGCGGGAAAAGGCCGAGCTCTCCGGACGCATCAACGCCCTGGAGCAGAACCTGGCCACGGCCCAGGCCGCTCCGGCCGCGCAGCAGCCGGCAGCGCATGACGACCCCTTCGGCAAACATGCCAAAAACCGCCTCATGAGCACGCTCGAGGCTCTGGCTGCGCGTCTCGAATCCCGCATCCAGGCCTGATTCGCGCCCAAGGACCAACCGAGATGGCACATCGCTTCACGTTTTCCACTGGGGCAGGCCCGGCCTGCGCCCTGATTCCCGTCGCCATTGCCGCCTGCCTGGCCCTGACCGGCTGCGGCGCGCTGGTCCCGGGCTGGGACGACAGCGCCAGCGCCGTGCGCGGCACCCTGCGCGACACCAGGGACTACATCAACCCCTCGCCGGCCATCGATGTGAACCGCTACAAGTGGGACAACCCCAACCAGGAAAAGCTGTCGCTCTTGTTCTCGCCGGTGGACGCCAAGGTCATGGCGCTTTCGCGCTTCGTCACCAGCATCGACTCGCGGCCGAGCGACGCCTGGATCGACGCGCTGCTCGTGCGGTTCCCCTGGGTCGATGGCATCCTGGTGGCCGACGAAAAGGGCGACATCCTGATGCGCAAGCCGCCCATTCCGCTCAAGCGCTTCAGCTCGCCGCTCATCTTCGAGTCCATCTGGCGCGAGACCCTGGTCAAGACCGTGGTGGACTACACCACGCTGGGCCCGGAGCTGTACTTCGGCATGCCCAACTACGAGGGCCCGGAGTTCAAGGGCCTGCACGTGGTGTACTTTGACCCGCGCGTGCTGTTCACCTTCTGCCCGCAGCCGGAGGAGCTGCTGATCATCGACCCGCGGGCAAAGAGGCTCTTTGTCTCGGGCGATGCGCCGCCGCCGGAAGTCCAGGCCCTCACCGAACTGCCC
>Ga0209467_1002521_pt1 | contig 12988 bp, 12 predicted proteins | sample Higcelwee11metaG_FD_187175 | JGI IMG/M metagenome (GOLD analysis project Ga0209467, IMG submission 187175) | Freshwater pond sediment microbial communities from the University of Edinburgh, under environmental carbon perturbations - High... | ecosystem: Environmental > Aquatic > Freshwater >...
TTGTTCCACCAGTACCAGAAAAATATATGACTGAGCATATACTTTTTTCCGTACTTTTTATTCCACTATCTGAACAATTCAAATTCTCTTGCATATCACATATTCATTTTGTTGGCATAACGTTTAGATTAGCTGCGCTCGCTTCTAGAACCAGTTATGCTGAGTTTCATCCGAGCGTCAGCTACATCGATGGTTAGGCATCATTTTTTTGATTTTGTATACATCCATAAATTTACTACCGATAACACTATAAAAAATATAAAAGGAATAATAAGAATAGAATTTTGTTCTAAATATACAACATTACCAAGCAAATCAAAATATCGCCCATTCTCGTTAAACTGGTTTCTCCATTTATAATATTCTGAATAATACAACAAGCCAAATAAAAGACTCATGATAGGAAACACAAGTAGGCCGATTCTATTGCTGTAATAAAATATGAATCGTGCTATTTTATTCATTATTCAACTACAATCATTAAATTTTTAAAATTTGTTGAATCATATGGAATTCGATAATCTAGAATTTTCTTATCAAGATCTTGATTAAATATTTTTTGCTGTCCATTATTTAATCGTTCATTAGTAAGCATCGTATTTTTCATTTCTGGATAATATATGCCCAAGCCGTCTTCAGTTATTCTATATGTTGTTCCCACAATTATCGGATTTAATTCCTTCCATTTGGAAACCGCTATTGGTATAAGAATAATATGTTTTTTAACTAAATCAGTTTGTCCTGTAACTAAGCTAAATCCATAGGCTTTACGGTTGAAAGTTGAATCTGTAAATTTAAAGATTGAACCATCAACATCATCATTGCAATATGTTCCTATTACATTGCCGTTAAAGACTATCTTCGTCCCACACTTTTGCCAATATACGTTTGAAGTTGCAGCACGAAGATCCAACTTTATAATGAATTCTTTGGATTGTTCGCATGAGTTGAACATAAACATGAATAACAATAATGGAATAAAAAATTTTATCGATCGTTTGCTTATTTTCATTTTGTATGCCTAACGTTAAGGTTAGCTGCGCTCGATTCTAGAGCCAGTTGCGTTGAGTATCATCCGAGCGTCAGCTACACCGTTGGTTAGCCGACAGTAAGGTAATCCGCCCAACTCCATTTTTATATTTTTCTTCATTTTTCCTGGCTCTCTTTCAATAAATTCAGAATAAAATATATCAATAAAAATCAGCACTAATCAAATTTATCGAGATTATAACAAGTAAGCAAGACAAATTTTCAACTGACCCGTTCATAATTTGTTTTTTTTGATTCACATTGATTGCGTTTATATTCATTGGATTTATCAACAGAGCTAATTTTCACAAATCCACATCGTTTTATTTTTTTTTCAGAATGTTGATTATCAAAATCTCAGTGCGTTACATTTTTTGACAAAATCACTTCAAATCCAAATTCAATGTTTTTATTGTCATCGAATTTTCAATAAATCCAGCACGGCCAATTATTTCGTGACTTGTCGGCTCAATAATCAGTCGTGAATTAAATCCATTTGCAATTATCAAATCGCAAAAGTCGAAATTTCAATTAAATCAAAATCGGTCAAATTTTTTATTTTTAAATTTTATCATTGACAATTGCGACATCAAGAACAGCAATTAATTTATTCACCATTTTTTAAGAACCACACAAATTTTTATTTTGTTCGGCTAACTAGTCATTTATAATCATTAACGGCGATTTTGAGGGACCGTAATATCACGCGTAAATAAGTGTATAAAAATTGTACATGATGAAAATATACCTCAAAAAGTCATAAAAATTGAAAACCAAATGATATCTCGGTCACGATATTGCGAAATAATTAGTGATATCGTGGTCTGAATATCGAAGAAATGCGTTTAATAAATAGAGGACATTAAAATGAAAGCGAATTCTTACGAATACAAGGATGTTTGGGATGATCGAGAGAATCGTAAAAAATTTTTGGATTTACTGGTAGCGAAGAAAGTTCCTGAAGATGCGTATACCTTTTATGGTCGGTGGGTGAAATGGTTTATTTCTCAGGGTTTTGAGCTTTTTCGCGATGTAGAGGAGACGTTAGCAAAGGTTTTAGAGTCTTTACAGGAGTTGATGGTGGAGGAATGGAAGCAGAGACAATGTGTGACGGCGTGTAGACTTTGGCTTTTTTTGTTTCCGCCGGAGGCTCCTGATGGTGTTTCTTTGTCAAATGCTTCTGTGGCTGAGGTTGCTTTAGAGGATGGAGTGAAGAAACAGTGGGAGATGTTGATTGCTGCTTTGCATAAGATTTTGCAGACGAGACGTTATTCGATGCGTACGATGGAGGCTTATTTGGGTTGGTGGCGGCGTTTTTCGGAGACGGTACATTGTTCGCCCGAAGAGCTTACCGAGTTGCATTTGCGTGAATATATTGAAAAGATGGTGGTAGTCCGTAATATTGCGTCTTCAACTCAGAATCAGCTTTTTAGTGCGTTGCAGGCGCTTTGGAGTTTGGGCCTGAATCGGCCTCCGTTTGAGGGGCGAGAGCTTTTGCGAGCTCCAGAGTCGTCTTATATTCCTTTTGTTTTTTCACGGGAGCAGGTGCGGGTGCTTTTGGCGGGGGCGACTGCAGAATGGCGGTTGCTTTTTGCTTTGGCTTATGGTTGTGGTTTGCGTTTGAATGAGGCGTTGTCTTTACGGATTAAGGATGTTTCTCTTGAGAGGGGTTTGGTGATCATTCAGCATGGGAAAGGCGGGAAGTCTCGCTCTTTGCCGTTTCCTTCTTCTTTGAAGAATGAGGTGGATCATCATCTTTTGGAGAGACGGGCAATGTATGAGGCCGATTTGCATGCGGGGTATGCGGAGGTGGATTTGCCAGGCGCGTTGGCGGTGAAGTCACCACATTTGGCAAAATCATGGGATATGCAATATTTTTTTCCGACAAAGAGCCCTTTGCGCGAACCAAGCTCGGGGAGGCTTTTTCGGTGGCATCCTTTGGAATCAACGGTACAACGGAATTTTAAAATTATTTGTCGGCGCTGCAATTTGCCGGAACCTGCGCATTTTCATACATTACGGCATTCTTATGCAACCCATTTGCTGGAGGCGGGGGTTTCTATTCGAGAAATTCAGGCGCGCTTGGGACATTCTTGTTTGGAGACGACGATGATTTATACACATGTGCGTTCACCGTCTTCATTGACCGCAGGGAGTCCTTTGGATGGTATGGAAGTCCCTGGATTGCGGGAGCCATGGAGTCCTTTTGCGGTATAATCGTTCTTGTTCAGTGGCGCATCTAGGCGTCACAAGTTACACTGCGTGAAGTTGAAGCGGGCCCCGAAATTCGGATAGTGAGCTTAGTTAGATTTTAAGGCATTCCAACCTCTCCCCAATCACCAAGGAGAAAGACAAATAGCAGACAAGAGAAGAACCCTTACCCCCGAATTCAAAGTCAAGTAGTTCTTGAAGCGGTGCGAGGCGAAAAGACCATTAATGAGATTGTAGAACCATTCAATGATTGATCCAAACCACCCAAAACTTTCCATTCAGGCACAATGCGATCTGATTGCGCTGCCTTGATCTACATACTATGACAACCGCAATGCGTCCAAAAAATGGAAGCGGTTCATGCAGATTCAGACGAGCCCTTAATGCGGCTTGTGGATGAAATATTTTCCCACAAATCCCTTTCTTTTGACTAAACGCAAGTATTCATATATTGGGCTTATGTTCACAAAGCCATTTGTAGAGTAGCTCGTGAGTCTGTTCACTTGGGATTCCATTTTAAAACCTAAATTGAGTCCAATATGCAAATTGAACCTATTGGTTTTTTCCATAGTGCTACGACTTATAAATATGAAGTTCCTCGTCAGGGGGCTTTTTTTGCGGGGCATTTGGGTCGCATTGAACTTATTTCAGGAAAAGGCTTTGAGCAGGCACTCCGCGATTTAGAGGGCTTTGAACGGTTGTGGGTTATTTTTCATTTTCATCACAATGAGGGTTGGCGCCCCACGACACGGCCACCAGTGCCTCCGATTGATCATGAGCGTGTAGGTGTTTTCGCGTCTCGGAGTCCTTATCGTCCAAATCCGATTGGGTTAAGTTGTGTGCGATTAGTGCGCATGGAGGGTTTGGTTCTTTTTGTGGATGAGGTGGATCTTTTGGATGGTTCCCCAGTGTTCGATATTAAACCTTACATTCCTCTGGCAGATGCCTTTCCAGAGGCGAAAGCAGGCTGGGTGGAAACACAAGCAACAGATTTATGGAAAGTGCAAGCGACGGGTGATTTTTTAGCGCAGAGCGAATGGATTTATAAGCGGTGTGGCCTAGATGTTCTTAACTTTGCAGAGGTGCAACTTTCGCAAAGTCCCTTTGATGACTCGCGGAAGCGCGTCCGCATGGCGCAAGAAACGCCTGGTGTGGCGGAACTTGCTTATCGCACCTTTCGCATAGACTTTGCTTTTGATGCTGTGATGAAGAATATTACATTGAGAGGAATCCGCAGCGGATACACACAAGAGGAACTTCAAAGTGATGTGGATATTTATGGGGACAAAACCATGCATCGCGAATTTTTGAAACGTTAAAAGATTCGGCGAATAGCAGTTACATGATAGGCCCATTCAATGCAGAAAAAAGATACAAAGTAAGGAAAATTCTTTCGAACTTTTTCTAATACAATGGCATCGAGTCGCTGGGACACCGCCCACCTCTAAAAATTCTTTTTTTATGACCAGAAGCCGGTTCCCAGCGGGAACATCAGGCTTCGCAGAGCTGACCTTTGGTCGGCCCCGCAGGGGTGAGGATGGAACAACGTGACACATCGCAATAGTGAACTTCGTTCTGTTGCTGAGCCGGAGCAGGGACAAAGCGATCTTTGCCGTTATACTCGGTTTGACGCTAAAGCGTCATTGGCTGCACTCAGTCATATTGCACAATACTCGCTCGATTCCATGGCCATAAATCAATTTTTAGAGGTGGACCCTAGAAAGACTATGATTAAAATCGATTTAGTCTTTTGTGGTAGGCCTACTATTGATGCAGTAACCAAATAAATTTCTAATATCTAGCTTTAGAATGAGTCTTCATTTATTGAGAGAATATGCATTATGAAATATCTACAGGAAACACAAGAACTACAGAAATTCATTACTGAAATAAATGAACAAGTTATTGAAAACAAACTTATCGATTCTTCTTTGCCAAATCGCCTTTTCCTAAAGTCAGAAAACAAATCAACTCATTTAAAAATGGAACGATTTGCAGATGATTATATTTTAGAACAGATAAACGCCATGCCAGAGTGTACTTTTTTGGTTTTCACTAATCTAGTGAGTACCCGGATAAAAGGGGACGTTTTAACCTACTTTTTATACAAAGGCTATAGTAAACTCACTGAGAAAGGCTTTGTTTATTATCAGGTAGTTCACAATGACGATTTAAGCCCCATTGGTGAACTTCTGTTTAGCAATTTTGAAGACAATATATTTTTCAAATCCTTAGCTCCTGATTTTGAAGAAAGTTCATGTAACGTTATTGAAGCTGTCGGAAGTACGGCTACGAATAAAAAAATCGTATTCCTTATTGGTAATCTGAATGAAGAACGACTTTTATTTGATATAGAGCACTTGATTGTTACCACTGCTTTTAACAGTAAAAAACACTCCTCATTCACATTTCACTACATATTAAGCATTTCCGTTTTTGGACATAAAATAAGCAATGATTTTATTATTAAGCTGGAGAAGATAAAAACAGCCTGTAATGCTCTTGTAGAAAATAGCAGTAACCTAAAATTTAGCTTTGAATATACGGAATAAAATGCAATTCATTAATGGGGCCCTAATGTCAATAATCAAATGATTCTGCATACTCGATTGGTGGGGGTTTTGCCATGGGGAGAGACAATTCTAATCAATGAATTTTCTAAATTACAGGCGAAGAATCTTGATCAAATATAGATTCGCAACAAATTATTCACTGAATGGAGAAAAACAACATGTCTGACAAATTTGAAAATGTCACCATTATCAAAAAAGCCAACGTCTACTTTGATGGGAAAGTCACTAGTCGCACAGTGTTTTTCGCTGATGGCACGCGCAAGACCCTCGGGTTTATGATGCCAGGCGAATACGAATTTAGCACGGGTGCAAGCGAAGTGATGGAAATACTTAATGGTGAAATGGATGTCCTTTTGCCAAACCAAAAAGACTGGCAGGTTTTCAAGGTCGATCAATCTTTTGACGTGCCCGCGAATGCTTCTTTTAAACTGAAACTCAAAGTGGCGGTAGATTATTGCTGTTCCTACGGAAAAGCCTAATCGTTGTTCATTAAATCTTTCATAAATAGCGATTGCGACAAAAAAAAATTTGCATTTTTTCAATGAGGCGAATTCATTTACTATTCATCCTTAGAATGTTCTGATACTCTTTTAAACATGGTTTTGCACATTTCGGGCATGTTGTTTGGTTCGCCAGATTGGGGCTGTCTATGGGCACAGAAGTATTTTCACCATCAAAAGTAATCGCTGGGGATCCATAGAGCCTAAGCCAAATCTGATCGCTATAATAGCCGTATGTTCTGAGTTCTTTACTTGCATGAAGTCAACCCAGTAAGGGAATATCTCTAAAAAAATCCATAAAGACAGCCCGGCTGTTTTTAGCTAGGCTGTCTTTGATGAAGCAATTGATAATTAGTTAATAACAATCATTGGGTCTACGACTAGTTGCGCAATAGGCACTGATATCAGGGAACCGTTATAACTGAAGGATGTAGATAACAGCATGATATCAATATCATAGCTTATTTTTGTTCCTGAACTCGCGTTTACATTGCACTTCAAACAATACGCCTGTTCAGTAGATACCTGAACACCATCCAATAAATTTGTGGGATTTACTGCTGCGCTGGCATAATAGAATTGAATATTTTTTCTTTCAAAGTTGATAAACGCTGCGGGTCTACTTGCTTGTCTTGGCGTATGGACATCGGAAATAATTGCCTGAATATGAGAATTTGGCCGGATAGAATGGCCCCACCATATGATTTCATCTCCGGAATCCGCTGAGATCATAAGGTTGTAAATGTTATTCAATCGCAGCTCACCAGTAGCCTGATTGATCCATTCATAATCTTCCTTTGCAACTTTATACCCGATGGTACTGGTTTTGCTTGAGACCAACCGAGTATAACTTGGAAGAAGCGCTATATCAGTGTATCCAAATTTCTTAACCGCTTTTGCGCCTGTCTTAATACTAATCAATACGTTTTCTAGTTGCTCATTCATGTATTTTGATGTAACATCGACTCCATAATAAGCAGTTAGTTCATTCTGGTATGCAGTGATAAAATCACTAACATCAATGGACGCGAAAATATTTCGTGTTTTCATTTTTGACTCCTGGTATTTGAATTTATTGAATTGATATTTTTCTACTGTGCATAGTGCTTGGATTCTGAGTCTGTCATTCCGTAACCTATGGAATTATTACATAGAATTTATGAGCTTTAAAAATCAGTAGGTTCTCAAAATTTAAAGCTCATTCAGCAAGCTCTCCCTCCTTCGCTTAATGCGATTTTCACTACCACACGAAAAAGATAATCTATTGAGATGACTTTTTGCGTAATTAATGAAATATATTTTTGCACATAATTGCTCTTTTACAAACGAATTTGATTGTTCTAGTTAAATAGTACCGCCCCTCGTTGGTGCGCGACTTTTTTTGTCATTACGCTCTTGCTGTGCGACCAGCGTCAGAAATCAAATACCGTTATTGTCTCTAGTACCGTCGAAAACTTGTCTATAATTTTGTGGGAAATAAAGCTTTTTCTGCGCTTCCTTGCGGGAAAAAGGATGAAAAGAAGGAGAATCGGTACAAAAATAGCTTGCAAAATGAGACTATAATAGCTACATCATTGGATTAGCACCGATGGTTGACTAGGAATAAATTTTTGAACCATGCGGTTTTATTTATCTCAAAAAGATTATTCACAGAATTAAAAAAGGGGGCATTATGAATGGAATGATAAAGGTTCTGCTTGTCGCTTTTCTCTCTATTTCCTCATGCTGGGCAAACAGCAATGCGGATTCTACAGTATTAGACTCTTTGACGCAAATTCTGAATAAGCTAAAACTGGAACAGCAAATTGATTCCGTAAAAACGGCAGGCATATCTGAAGCGTTGACAACGATCAAAAAAGCCTCATCGTCAAACTCTGCATCAGATACCAGCAGGATCAAAAATTTTGCAGATTCAAGCACAATAAATTATTTCCATGCACAGTTAAGCAAACAATTGGCCTCACAAGTCAGTAAAGCACTTAACGCTTCCGCTTCAAAACCGCCTAGTGTGTTTCTTTTAGGGTCTGATTCATTGCGGAACAAAATGATGATTGCTTTTCTATTAAAAGAATCCATAGAAAACTTCAATATTTTGGATACCACTTGTTCTGGACAAACAAAAGAACCAGCGCAACTAGAAAAATCAATCATGACAGTAATACCATTGGCGGCTCAGGCTGTATCTACCGGAATTAGTTTGTTGAAAGAATTTAAACCGAATATGACGTTTGGCCATGCAAATTCATACTCGGATTCCTTGGTTTTATTCTATTTGATTCAGGAATCAAAGATAAAATTTATTGATCCTAGATATGCAGCCAGCAATAATGAAGAAATTTTAAAGGCTTACGACAAAATTAATAAGATTGAATCCCAAAAGAATTGTCTCAATGAACAACTAAGAAAGCTCAAGAATTCCGAAGATTCACTCGCAATTAAAAATACATTAGTCCGTATTGATGATTTTCTCAATTCTCTCGGAACGAATCAGGACAATAGAATGCGCAAGGTCACTGAAGTCTACAGGCTTGCCTATCTGTATTCAGAATATAGTAGGACTCCGATTATAAGCATCAAATCCAAGATAGACTTTTCGTCTTATTATGTCGAGCATCGGATATTTGACAATGAAATAATAATTCTAGGTTCTGGACATGTAAATTGCTTAATATATGATTCCGACGGAGCTATAAGATCCATTGCGGTTGAACGATTCTATACCCCAGTGTCAATAGAACTCGATGGAAAAGAATTCAAGGAATGATCTAAAAATAGTTTTTGTTTGTCCTATACCTTGGCGACTTCCCCATAAAAAGAATATTCTAAAAGGGAAAGACCCGTAATAAGATTGAAAATTCGGAATGAGTCGCCTTTAATAAAAATGATTATAATGCCAAAAGAAATTCAAGGCATTCAAACCAACGTTGCTTATAGACTTTCGACCCAGAATTTCTAGATTTATTCTTGAATTTTAAAGCCTAAAAAGCGGCACCCAGATTTGCTCAGGAAGTCGCGCAGAACCTTAAGGGATATGAAATGCATTACTGCGAAGTACTTCGGAACAAAATAATTCAGGAAAAATACCGCATTACCAAAGCAGAGGCACTTCGTCTCCTGGAGGAACCGTTAGATATTCTCGCTCAAAACGCGGATGTTCTTCGCGCGCATTTTTGTGGTAACGGATTCGACATGTGTACTATTATCAACGCGAAGAGCGGGCGTTGTTCAGAAAATTGCCGCTATTGCGCCCAGTCTGTGCATTATAAAACCGATGCGCCAGAGTACTCGCTTTTGGGCGAAGCGTCCATTCTCGAAGAGGCCAAAAAACAGAATGCCCGCGGGGTTCCGCGTTTTTCTCTGGTGACTTCGGGCCGCACGCTTTCGGACGCAGACGTTGCTATTCTTTGTAGCGACATTCGAAAAATCAAAAAGGAAACGAGCCTTTCGGTGTGCATTTCGGCAGGCCTTCTCGACTATGATCAATTCGTGAAGCTTAAAGAAGCGGGGCTTTCACGGGTGCATAACAACCTGGAAACATCGCGCCGTAATTTCAGTAATGTTTGCACCACCCATACTTACGATGACAAAATCACAGCGCTGAAGGCCGCACAACGCGCCGGGCTTTCTCTTTGTAGCGGGGGTATTATGGGCCTTGGCGAAACGGTTGAAGATCGTATCGATATGGTCCTGGATATCCGGGAACTTGGAGTCCGCTCCATCCCGGTGAATGTTTTGAATGCGATTCCAGGGACTCCTTATGCGGATATTGCGCCACTGACCAACGATGAAGTTTGTCGTATGGTGGCTATCTACCGCTTTATGGTGCCAGAGGCCTCTATACGCCTTGCGGGGGGACGCGGACTTCTCGGCGATAAAGGAGAGAAGGCCTTTAAGAGCGGGGCTAACGCGACGATCTCTGGCGATATGCTCACCACTGCGGGAATCTCTGTGGAAACGGACCACGCTCTTTTACAGAAGCTCGGCTATGCTGTTCAGGAAGTAAATCCATGAACTCGGGTATTTTCGTGACCGCTACAGGGACGGACGTGGGCAAAACGTTTGTGACCGCGCTCCTTGTTAAAAAATGGCGCGATGAGGGCATTGATGCGGGGTACTACAAGGCAGCTCTTAGTGGCGCAGAATTCCGCGATGGAAAGTATGTTGCAGGCGATGCGGAATATGTGAAAACGATTGCCCAGCTTCCAGATGCGGAAGAGGAGCTTGTCTCCTACGTTTACAAAGAGGCTGTGTCCCCACATCTTGCGGCCCGCAAGGAAGGGAATCCAGTGGAGCTTTCGAAAGTCCGCGCGGATTATGCACGCGCAAGAGCCAAACACGAATTCGTTTTTGTTGAAGGGAGCGGTGGTATCGTTTGTCCGATACGCTATGACAAGGAAAAAATATTCCTCGAAGATATTATTAAAGCACTTGAGCTGGAGATTGTTATCGTGTCCACCGCTCTGCTGGGCTCCATTAATGCGGCCGTTCTCACCGTGGAATACGCGCGCGTCCATGGCATCGGCGTTCGTGGGGTGATTCTCAACCGCTACGGGGATTCGGAAATGGAACGCGACAACAGACAAATGATTGCCGAAATCACCCGCGTGCCCATTCTTGCCTGTGTCCCCACCGATGCGAAAGAAATCGATATTGATATCAAGGTTTTCCAATGAATTCCAAAGAAGCACTTGTCCGCAAAGATCTTCAGTATATCTGGCACCCCTGTTCTCAAATGAAGGATTACGAAGAGCTCGCTCCCATTGTGATTGATCATGCAAAAGGCGTGAATTTGTACGATATGGATGGGAAACGCTACCTCGATGTGGTGAGTTCGTGGTGGTGCAATCTTCTCGGTCATTGCAATCCCTACATCAGTGCCGCCATCAAAAAACAACTGGATAAGTTGGAGCATGTTATTTTTGCGAACTTTTCCCACGAAGGCGCGATCCTTTTGTGTGAACGCCTGATGAAACATTTACCAAAGGGACTTGCCAAGTTCAATTTTTCGGATAACGGTTCCGCTTCCATTGAATGCGCGCTGAAGATGAGTTTTCAGTATCAATACCAGACAGGTCACCCTGAAAAAAAACATTTTATGACTTTGTCCGATGGCTATCACGGCGAAACCGTGGGAGCGCTTTCTGTGGGGGGATTGGATCTTTACGCTGAAATTTACAAGCCTATGCTGATGGACGTTTTCCATGTAGAAGCGCCCGATTGTTACCGTTGTCCTTATGGCAAATGTCGCGAAACGTGCCGCGCGGAATGTTTTGAGAAGGCAGAGAAAGCGTTTGAACTTCACGCAAAAGAGACCTGCGCTTTTATCTGTGAGCCTTTACTCCAAGGCTCGGCGGGGATGCGCATTTATCCCCCACGGTATCTTCAAAAGCTGCGCGACGCCTGCGACCGCTACGGGGTGCTACTGATCGCCGATGAAATTGCCACAGGATTCGGACGCACCGGGAAATTTTTCGCTTGTGAGCACGCCGACATTGCGCCAGACATTATGTGCCTTTCCAAGGGCCTCACGGGCGGTTATATGCCCATGTCCCTCACGATCACGACAAAAAAAATCTATGATGCTTTTTATGCCGATTATTCTGAAGGGAAAGCATTCATGCACAGCCACACTTACAGTGGAAACCCTCTCGGCTGTGCCGCGGCCCACGCGGTGCTCGACATTCTCGAAAACGAACCGGTATTCGATAACGCGGCAAAAAATGCAATTTATCTGCACGAGCACCTGGTAGAAGCACTCGGGGGCCATAAAAATGTCGGCGAGATTCGCCACATTGGCCTTATCAACGCCATCGAACTCGTCGCGGATCCCCAAACGAAAACGCCTTTCGAAAGCAAAAATCGCACCGGATACCAGATTTATAAAAAAGCTCTCGCGAAAGGCTTGCTGCTCCGGCCCCTCGGCGATGTTCTCTACTTCAATCCTCCGCTGACTATTTCACCAACGGAAATTGATGAAGCCATTGTACTTTGCAAAGAAGCCATTCTCGAAATCCTCGGAGAATAATGAGCCCCTGTTTTTATAGACAAATCCTGTAGAAGCAAAAGCGACACCGATCTCAATGGAATACTCGAAAACTTTTTTCGGAGCCTCTTGGCTGCAAACGACGTTCGAGCATGCGTCAAAAGCAGCTTTTTGTGGCCGCTTCTGATCCTTTATGGATACCTCTAAAAAGTGATTTGCGGGAATGAAATTGAATGAAACGGAGCCAGAATGAAAAAAACTAAAATCGGTATAAAACGACTCTTCAGAAATTTTCTTTATTTTGGGCGATAATGTAAATCGGGTGATATGTTAAACTCACGCCTTGCTCAGAAGAAAATAAGCTCTTGTATTTTTCGGAAAAGTTCAATAAATCGCCTTTAGTCCAATGCATTTTAAATAAGGCGTTCACTCCGGTTTTCTTAATGTGTTTAAGCGCATCGACGGGTTCTTCAAAGTAAAGCACTTGCGATTCTTCATGAGAATACAAGAGCGTAAAATGCTTTTGTACAACTTCTAAAATCGTTTCGAACGAAGGATAATATAAACCGCTTTGCAGAACGCGTCTCACTTCAATCATATTGTTTTCACCAAAAGTGGAAAAAGCAAAAAAGGCGTTCTTTTTCATTTTGGTTTTGAGCCTCGCAAACAGCACATCTAATTCCAGAATCCAC
>Ga0209467_1002522_pt1 | contig 12985 bp, 7 predicted proteins | sample Higcelwee11metaG_FD_187175 | JGI IMG/M metagenome (GOLD analysis project Ga0209467, IMG submission 187175) | Freshwater pond sediment microbial communities from the University of Edinburgh, under environmental carbon perturbations - High... | ecosystem: Environmental > Aquatic > Freshwater > Pond...
CTGAAGTGCGAAGCCGTATAGCTGATGCATCTCCTGACCGACGTATGAATAGACGTGAAGTCTGCCGCCGATTGTTGTTCCCATATCGGTCTCAAGCGGCACTGACTCATCGAGACTCTCATGGAGGCTGACAAGAGTATTCTTGTTCTTTGCCCAGTTAAGGTGTACGTCCCAGCTGAAGTCGCGGGTCTTTACCGGTGTTGCACTTATGGATATTTCAATGCCCTTGTTGTTTACTTCACCGGTATTTATTGTCATGAATCCTGCACCAACTATCGGGTCTATTTCAAGCGGATAAATCTGGTTTGTAGTAGAGGAGTTGTACAGCGCAAGGTCGAGTCCCAGTCTATTCTTTAAGAACCTGGCATCAAGCCCCAACTCCCAGCTCTCAATATTCTCAGGCTGGATCATCGGGTCAGGGATGGTTGCCTGAAGCGAATGACCGCCACTTATCGATGAAGCTGAATAGTACTGGTCAAGTGCATACGGGCCGGTGTCATTACCAACATTGGCCCATGAAAGACGCAGCTTGGCGAAGGTTACAGCAGGGAGGTTCGTTTGGAAGTCAAATGCCTCGTTGAGAAGTATACTGGCCGCTACCGATGGATAGAAGTAGGAACGGTTGCCTTTTGACAAGGCGCTAGTCCAGTCATTGCGGGCAGTGATATCCAGGAAAAACATGTTATCCCATCCCAGGTTAATAAAACCGTATAGACTGTTGATCACCTTGTAGCTTCTATAGTTAGAAGGATCGGCTATTATTCCGAACGGGACATTGTTTATATGGTACACACCGGCGATGTCAAGTTCATCCAGCTGGACGGTGCTTCTCCTGCGGTGTTCTGTCATATTGTTGCCGCCAAAGGCAGTAGTGGTTGTCAGCCTTCCTGCGGCGAAGTCTTTCTGGTATCTCAGCAGGAAGTCGCTGTTTGCCTCGAAGTCGGTGAGGGACTGTTCCCTGTAAAATCCGTTCACCCAGCCAAAGGTCATCTTAGGTTTCCTTTGCGTCCTGAATTCCGCACCAAGGTCCATTCCGGTTTTAAGGTCAAGAGTAAGCCCCTCGGCAAGGTTGATAGTGAATCCCATTGTTCCGAAGACCCTGTCCTTATCCGTTGAGTTGAGCTCCTCGTACAGGACCCTGTATGGGTTGTATGAGTCCATACCTGCGAAGACAAGACTGTTGCCGCCCTCTGAGATGGTGGCGGCACGATTGATTGCATTAAACCTGCCCTCAAAGTACTCGTTCCTCCAGTCGGCCATTGAGTTGGAGTTATAACCCCACATCAGGTTATACATTACTGTTGTCTGATGGTAACCGGCCATAGGCATATTGTCACTGTCAGTACGATAGTAGTTCACCTTGGTCTTGAACTCTATCCATTTGTTGACAGGGGTCTCAAACGAAAATCCATAAGCCTGCTTCCCGTACCCGGTGTTGGGGAGAATCCACTTGTTGCGTGTATCGGTTACCGAGAAGCGTATGTTCTGTCCTTCACCGTTACTGCCGCTGATGGCCACAGAGTTGTTGTATGTTACGCCATTCTGGAAGATGCCAGTGAACCAGTCGTCCTTATAGACAAACGGAGTCTTAAGTATCTCACCTGTCTCCCAGTTCTTCCCCTCATACTGGTAGCGGAGCTTGTCTGCGCTGAACTCCTCTCCCCATGCATAGCGCGAGAGGTTTCTCGGCGGGTAGTCAGTTGTACCGACCAGGCTTGGGTCAAGTGTCCAGAAGTTATATTCATTTAGCCCCATATCAGAACCGGAGCCATACTGGGTCTGGAAATCGGGCCAGTATCCTGCCCTCTCCACCACAACTGAGGAATTGACTGTGACACCAATACCCTTTGTCTTGCGTCCCGATTTGGTTGTAATTATAATTGCACCATTTGCTGCACGTGATCCGTAGAGAGCTGTTGCAGCCGGACCCTTAAGCACTGACACCGATTCAACGTCCTCGGGGTTGATGTCAGTTGCCCCGTTACCGTAGTCGACGGGAAAGTCGGATCCTGAGTTGGTATAGCTGCTGCTTGAGGAAGTAGCAGTTGTGCCTGATCTTATCGGGATGCCGTCAACAACAAAGAGAGCTTCATTCTTGCCGTAATTCATTGATGCATCACCTCGCAGAGTAACGCGCACTGAACTGATAGGGCCTGAATTGGCTCCGGAAACTGTCAGTCCGGAAACCTTGCCTGCCATACCGTTGAGCCAGTTGGATGAAACCACCTGGGTCAGTTCTTCGCCGCCCACCCGACTTACAGCATATCCTAGCGATTTCTCCTCACGTGTAAGGCCAAGAGCCGTCACAACTACTGCTGACACCTCTATCGCCTCTTCCTGAAGAGTAACGTTTATAACACTCATGCTACCGACAGGTATCTCCTGCTTCACATATCCAAGGAACTGCACCTCAATGACAGGGTTGGTCCCCGTCACCCTGATGGTATAAGCACCATTACTGTCTGTGCTTGTACCCATGGCAGTGCCCTGGAGCACAACGGTAGCACCGAACACCGGGGTGACACCGTCAGGCTCAAACACTTTACCTGTCACCTGCCTCTCCTGAGCCATCACCGGCAACATGACCAGTGCCATCAGGAATGTGGCAAGAACAATCTTAAGAGCTGGTTTGAATTTCATAGAATAGTTGGTTTTAAGTTATTTATATATAGGTTATTGCATTGACCATGTAAATACTTTGGGGCGTGTCATTGTCTCTGTGTACACATTACCGGAACGGTCAGTAACATTTACCGTCAGAGTAGAAGTGGCTGATGATGCCCTTACCCGGAACATGTGTGAGGTGTTGCCCGTCACAAAGGAGCTTGTTGGCACGGCGCCCACGTTCAGCCGTTTGGCCTCATAGGAGATAATGTGCAGAGGATCCTTGGCCGTCACGCGTTCCACGGGCAGGACCGTACTACCCTCTTTGACCTCAATTGTCCAGCCCGGGCCATATCCCCAGACATTGACCAGAACATCATTAACCGGGTTGGGTGAGGCATAGACGCCTGCATATTCAGCCAGCGCCGCATCGGTAGAGTTAGGGGCGAAGGCAGCCGCCGTGATGTGCACGGTGTTGAGGTCATAGGTCCTGAACTGGTAGTTCTTGGGATAGCCGGTGCTTTTGTAATACCACTTTATGTCGCGGCCGTTTATCTCCCAGACACCGTATCCGCCCGGACTGCCGTCCTTGCAGATATGGTTGTTCGCATACCCTGTCTTGCCGGTCCACCACCAGGTTGCAGAGACCGCTGCTGTGTTGTGTTCAGTTACAGCTCCCGACTCAACGGTATAGTTAATATGGGTGTGTCCGGTAATTACATGAACCTCTTCAAATCCTGCTACAAGGGAAAGGAGAGTGCTGCCGTTATTCAATACGATACTGCTTACCGGCTGACCGGTGCCGTCAAGTGAAGGATTTCCGTAAAGAGAAGTATGCATCAGTATGATCAGTGGTCTGTTCTTGTCAGTAATCGCAGCCAGGTCCTTAGCCAGCCAGGAGGTCTGGGAAGATACTATTATGTCGTTGTAATTGCGATCGCCGATGGTCCCCTGTGATCCGCCGGAGTTGATGTACTGAACGTTGTCAAGAACGACGTAATGCACCTCGCCGAGATTGAATGAGTACCAGGTAGGACCTATCAAATCCCTGAAAGGTTGTTCTGCTGCGACGTCTGCGGCTACGTATGGATCATTGTCGTGATTCCCCATCACATTGAACATCTGACAGTTGATTTTTTTCATTTCTGTCAGGTAATTCTCCAGGCGGAAGTTGTTCTCATACCAGTAGACATCCCATGTCATGTCGCCAAGAGGGATACCGTAGACTTTTATGCCTGTTCCCGCGAAGGAGCTGATTGTGGCATTGACGTCGGGAAGGAACCCGTTGCTGAACTGTGCCAGGTCATCATTGCGGTTGGCAAGATGCCAGTCGGCCATAGGCAGAATTACATGCTTAGTGTTGTCTGCCTCCACCAGGGAGAAATCATGTTGCTCAACGGTAGTGCCACCTGCCAGCCGTTTGAAGAACTGCGGGATATTATCGCTTGCTGCAATCTCATAGTTGCCTGGCAGGGAGATGAATACGAATTTGTTCAGTTTGGCCGACGGGAGGTAGTATATGCCTTCGCTGTCGGTGACTGTTACCTCCACTCCGTCAGAGACCACCACGCCTGGCACTCCCTCACCGTCACAATAGACTCTTCCTTTGATTGTCATTCCCGGCTTATCCGGTATGCCCGTATTTACAACAACGTTAACCGTCAGGGTGCCCAGCAGTAAGCTCTCTGTGCCCCTGATGACCGTAAGCCTGTAGGTGCCTGACGGTATGCCGGCCGGCAGAATGAGTGATGCATTCTGAGCGGTGACGGCAGTTACAGTGCTGCTGTAGACTCTTCCGGGATCGGAGGTTAGCACAAACTCTATCCTGTCATTAATGGCGAACCCTTTTCCGGTAAGGATTATCTCACCACCAACAGGTATATTGATGCTTGACGGAATAGAGATGCCTGTGATGTTAAGTCCCTCAACAGGAGGAGCAGGCGGATCTTCCACGCAACCTGAGCAGGCGGTGATCACCGCCGCCAAAAGTATGAACAGTATTTTCTTTATGTCTGGCATGCATTCTGGGTTATTACTGGTTATAGTCAAGGTCTGCAAGTATCTCCTGCGGCGTCTGCGTTGTTCCCAGCCTGCGAACCTTGCGTTCATGGTAAAAATCGATTGTCAGGTCGGTGCGGTTGGTGATCATGCCGTCTGCCAGCGGAGCAGCTTTTCTGCCTGTCTCCGGTCCGAAATACTTCTCCATCTGCTCAACCGTGTTTATGGAGTAGATGTTTGCCTTCAGTCCTGCTGCATGAACCTTCTCTGCGAAAGCAGGGGAGAGGCCGTCATTGTCATCACCCAGGTTCGTGCCGATGAACTGGGCACCGCACTCCTTTGCGAAAGCGATGATCTCATCAGTCACCTCGTCTTTGGCAAACTCGTTTGTCTTCGGGTTGCCGATGAGGAAGCTTGCAAGCACCTTCTCTCCAAAAACCCTTTTGAAATTCATCATCCCCGTGCGTGAGAATGTCTGGACAAGTATTTTCCCGCGGGTGTTTCCGACATTGACCTTATCCTCCTTAAAGAATGGCTCTTCAGCGCTTGGCTCATCACCCTCGAGCGGGTTCCACCCGAACCTTGTCAGCTCATCATATACCTGCTCCTCCAAACCGGGGTAGTCATCGGGGATTTTTGCTTCGATGTAAATCCCGGGCCTGTGACCGTTGTCAGCCGGATCGGCTTCATATTCAAAGTGCAGGGCGCCCGTCTCATCTCTTGTGTACAGGCGGTTACCGTTCTCATCACGTTTTATTCTTTTGCCTTCGGCGATGCGGAATACGTCTTCAAAGACCAGCACGTTCTGGCCTGCGAAGCTCTGCCGTGCCTGATCAGGATTTTTCTTGTTGAAGGCGCTGCCGGCATCAAGCATCATTATCTCTTCATACGTAAAGCTGCTGATGGGGTCCGCTTCTCTTCCGGGGAACTTCTCAGCCACGTCGGTTGTACGTTTGAAAGTCTTGTCGTGCATGATTATCAGCACGCTGTCTTTTGACCTGTGAACGTCAAGCTCCATATAGTCAGCTCCCGTGTTCCGTGCCCAGCGAAAAGCTGCCTCGGTAAGCTCCGGAGCCCAGTAAATGGTTCCTCGGTGGGCTATCACAGCGTTGTCAGGCATATAATCCTGCACTTTTCCGGTAGCGGGTGCATCCTTTGAAGCGCATCCTGCCAGCAGGGCTGCCAGTAACGCGGTATAAACAACTGCTCTTTTCATCTTCATGTATCATTTGGGGTTAGCTCTGTTCTGTCTTATTTTCCAATCCTCTGTGTGAAACTTCACCTTCGGGTCACTTACATCATCGCATTTCACTATCAGTGCACCCTCCTTCTCCCAGTAGGATTTGACAGTCTGCCCGGCCATCGGGCCGTCTTCCGGACCGCGCACCGTCACATCATCCGGATTCACCACAATCTTCAGACCGGCTGACTCATTGATCATATCCATGTCGCCGCGACTGTTGCCTCCCACTATCAGCGGTGTGGCCTTGATGAATGTCTCTATCGTATGCGCCTTGCCGTCGTCCTGCGGGATGGGAGGGATGATCTCGCCGGTGGTGACGCCGTCCCTGATTACGCATTTCGCGCCAACGACATTAACATTGGAGATGCCGAACTCCTCTGCCACAAACTTCTGGTAGAGTATCTCCGGCGAAGCGGTGAGTATCCACACCTCGAACCCGTATTCCTTCAGGTTGGCGATCAGCTGCTTCATCTCCGGATAAAATTTCCCCTGGTAGGATTCGCGATAACAGTCATAACCGATAGTCTCTATCTCTTCCGGAGTCAACCCGGCGAGGAAATGCACCCTGTCCTCAACATAGGGTTTGCCAACATTGTCGCCATCCTTTACCATCCGGTCAAGGATCCTGAGTTTCTCCCTGGCATCCTTGTCCTTTCTCTCTTTCAGCACATTATCAGCATACCGGTAGAGGGCTTCGTCAGCCAGGTAATATGGCACCTGTCCGAAAGTGGTGCCGTCGCAGTCAAACACTGCAACCTTTCGCACAGTCATGGGGATCGTTCCGTTGAGGAATCCCTCAATCTGGTCATTGATCTCTTCGGACCATCCGTGTATGCGGCGGTAGGTCTGGGCCTCCAGGGTCGTCGTGAGACATATGACCAGGAACAGTGCTGTTGAGATGAGTCGCTTCATATTTTTCAGGTTTTATCCGAGGTATGTTGCTTTTTCTTTTTTCCAGGTGGTTGCCGAGAAGACAGCGGCAAGAATGCTTGCCACTATCATTATCCAGAAGGTTGCATTCCAGCCGAGGCTTACATTATCTGCCACAGCTCCGATGAGCACTTTTGAGAGCAGTGCATCGCCGATCAGGTATCCGAAGAGACCAACAAATCCGGCTGCGGTGCCTGCGGCATTTTTCGGCACCAGGTTGATAGCCTGAACACCTATGAGTGCCACCGGACCGTAGATAAAGAAGCCGATGGCTATAAGGGCTGAGTAGACCACAGTGACCCTGGTTGCGTCAGGATCTGTTGAAAATGCCTCTGCGAGAAAGGATGCTACCGGTGCTGCCTGCCAATAGAGGATGACACTTAGCAGCACAAGAAGCATAAAGATCACATTGGCCGGTGCACATCTGCCCTTGAAGACTTTTGATGATATCCAGCCGATCAGTATCATCCCGGGGACCCCCGCGTAGTTATGCAGCGAGAAGGCCATCTTACCCTGTTCGCTTGTCAGAAGGCCGGCCTCCTCAGTGTAGGTAGGAGCCCAGTCAGCGATGCCGTATCGTATGAGATAGACGAAGACATTTGCCAGGGCAATCAGCCAGAGAATCCTGTTTTTAAAAATATAATTTACAAAGAGCTCCTTAACGGGAATCTTCTTGTCGGAACTCATCTCTTTCTTTACCGGAATATCATTCCTGTATTTGTCTATTGAAGGCAGTCCGCACGACTGCGGAGTATCCCTGAGAGCCCACCAGCAGAAGAGCGCTATGATAAGCGCCACCGCGCTGGGCAGGACAAATACCGCTCTCCAGCTCTGTTCAACCATAACACCACCTCCGATGTCAGCAATAAAAAAGCCACCTATGAGCAGTGTTCCCCAGGCCGCCAGGTTACCCATCAGGCCGCTGCCGACGGTGTGTGATGTGTTCCATACTCCCATCTTGAAGCTTCTCTCCTTATGCGAGAACCAGTGCACCATAACCCTGCCGCATGGAGGCCATCCCATACCTGCAAGCCAGCCTATGACAAGCATGAAGGCGAAGATGATGCCTACCGAGCTGGTTGCAAAGGGAAACAGTCCGACGCACATCATCAGTGAAGCTGACAACACAAGTCCTATCACAAGGAACTTCCTTGCATCGGACCTGTCAGAGAGGGCCCCCATGAGGAACTTGCTGAAGGCATATGCAATTGAGATGGCAGACAGGGCGATGCCCAGCTGAAGCTTGGTGTATCCCAGCCCGCCGTTCTCCAGAGGCTGTATCATCCCGGGGATGGCAAGGGCGAGGTTCTTCCTGACAAGGTAATAGGCTGCATATCCCAGAAAGGCGCCGAGGAAGACCTGAAGGCGCAGTCTTTTATATGCAGCATCAACCTTCTCTTCGGGAAGGGGATCTTTGTAAGGTGGCGGTTTAAGAAAGTTAATCATAGGGTCATTTATTGTGTTATTCGCTTTTCATGGGTGTGGAGAGCCAAATATTGTCATTCTTTGTTTCCGTCAGTTCATCTTGTGATTAAGTTTATGTTAAATCTTGTTATCACTCCTGTTCCAGATGATTGTCCCACGGCCACGGCTTCACCTTGAGCCTGACGGCCTCCTCCTCCCATTTTGCAGCCATCTTCTTCACCCGGTCAGGATATTTTGCAGCCAGGTTCTCTGTCTCCGAGGGATCGCGCTCCAGATCGTACAACTCCCATGCATTCTCATCCTCAGGATTGAATTTCATCTGTTCGCCGACCTTTGACACGAGCTTCCAGTTGTCTATCCTGATGGCCCTGTTACCTTCGTGTTCCCATAGGAGGAACTCGCGGTCAAGCTTCTTTCCTGCAAATGCGGGGAGCAGGCTGATTCCCTCGGGCGGAGTGGCCGCGGTGCCGTTGAACTCTTCAGGATAACTCACTCCTGCAAGTTCGAGACATGTAGGCATGATATCAATGAGGTGACCCGTCTGGGTGTTGATGACGCCTTTCTGCTGCAATCCTGCAGGCCAGTGGACTATAAGAGGGGTTGTGATTCCTCCTTCATGGACCCACGACTTATAGAGCCTGAAAGGTGTGTTGCTTGCGTTGGCCCAGTCTTCACCATAGGCAACCCATGTGTCGGCCGGACCAGCCATGACACCTCTGCCGCTGCGGATGAACCTTCCGTCACGGGTGTATTCGGGTTTCCTGACCTTAAGGATCTGATCGTAGGGGTAGGGTTTCAGCTCTTTCTGCTCTTCGGTCAGTGGCGCTGCCATCCTGTTGGTGAGAACCGGCTCGGCGCAACCGCCGTTATCCTGCATATATAATATAATTGTGTTATCAAGTTCTCCGCTCTCATCCAGTGCGGCTATTATCCGTCCGATGCCCTGGTCCATCACGTCGATCATTGCGGCGTAGGTCTCCATGCGGCGCGATTGCCACTCTTTCATCGTCTCATCTTCCCAGGCCTCTATTGTTTCCGGTCTCTCAGTGAGCCTGTGGTTCTCAGTCACCACCCCCAGCTCTTTCTGCCTGTTGAACCGGAGCACCCTGAGTGAGTCCCATCCGATGTCATATACTCCCCTGTATTTGGCTATTTCATCTTCAGGGGCATGAAGCGGCCAGTGTGCCGCATAGTATGCCACGTAACAGAAGAAGGGCTTGTCGTCATCACGTTCCCTTATATATTTTACAACGGTGTCGCTGATAGCGTCAGTGTAATAGAAATTTTCACCCGGGGCGATGAAATCGTTGTTGCTTAACAGTGAAAACGGATCCCAGTAGCTGCATGAGCCGCTGAGGTTCCCGAAAAAACGTTCAAACCCACGCTGCAACGGCCAGTTGCTGGTGTCAGCAGCTCCCTGATCCGGGAGATTTGATGCATTCATCCCGTACAGGTGCCATTTGCCTGCCATCCAGGTGGAATAACCGGCATCTTTCAACAGTTCAGCAATTGTGGCGCTATTATGGTTGAGATCATCAAGATAACCGGCTTCATCCCACAACGGCCTTGTTGCCAGATGTCCCATAGCGGCCTGGTGGGGGTAGAGCCCGGTCAGGAGTGAGGCACGGCTGGGACTGCACCGTGCGGTGTTGTAGAAGTGAGTGAATCGTATGCCGTTACCGGCCAGCCTGTCAAGGTTGGGGGTCCTGATCTCCGAACCGTAAGATCCGATATCTGAATATCCTATGTCGTCAGCCAGAATTACAATTATGTTTGGCTTTTTCTCAGGAACGGCAGTCTGCCCTGAACTGCAGGAGGTCGGCAGGAGACCGGTAATGACCGATGCAATGAGGCTTACCATGCCGGCAGGTATGGCGAAGCGATTGTTGCGTGATTTTTCCATAATCCTGTTATTTATTGGCTCTGCTGAACTCCGTGTTTTACCTTAACTCATTACATATGAGCCGGCCATCTCCGTGTACTCCTTAACCTGATCCTGCTCCCATTTCTTGTCTCTGCCCAGTTCGGATGCGAGGACGGATGCGACTCTCGGAGCCAGGGCTATTGAGGCTCGCGCATCAAGATAAAGGACGCGTACCCTGCGTGCAAGAACATCATCAACGGTTCTTGCCATCTCTCTTCGCACTGCCCAGACCACTTCACCGACTGTAAAGTCAGTGGTTAGGTCAAGCTTCTCGGCGTAGTAAGGATTCTCCCTCTGCATCTTAAGTATCGCTTCCTGGTCGCTGCCGTAAATATACATCCTGTCGTTCCTGTCAGGGTTCTCGAAGTAACCGTGTATCTTCAGTTTTGCAGTACGGCACTCCTTTACCGGCAGTTTTTTTGTCCTGACAGCAGTATTGACTGTATCCTCAGCCATCTTTCTGTAGGTGGTCCATTTGCCACCTGTGATGGTAACCAGTCCGGAGGGGGAGACAAGCATCTTGTGACTCCGCGATATCTCTTTGGTTTTGTCACCGTCACTGCCGTTCTTTGGCGCCGCAAGGGGCCTCAGTCCTGCAAAGACGCAAAGCACATCACTGCGCTGCGGTTTCTTCTCCAGGAAGCGGCCTGCGGTCTCAAGTATGAAATCGACCTCCTCTTCCAGGGCTTTGGGTTCCAGAACAAACTCTTTGACGGGTATGTCGGTTGTTCCCAGTATGACGCGGTTGTGCCACGGTACCCCGAACATCACCCTGCCGTCACTTGTCTTGGGGATCATGATGGCATCGTCGCCCCCGAGGAAGCTTTTATCTACTACAAGATGTACTCCCTGGCTGGGTCTGACCATCGGTTTCTCAGACGGGTTATCCATCCTTATTATATTATCGACGAAGATGCCTGTGGCATTGATGATGCATTTTCCTTCCGCCGTGAAGTTCACCCCGTCGAGTTCATCCCTGACAACAACACCTGAAATCTGGCCGTCGGAGCTCTTGAGAAGCTGTGTTACTTTTGCATAGTTTACAACCGCGGCTCCCTGTTCTATTGCAGTCTGCATCAGGTTGACAGCCAGCCGTGAGTCGTCAAACTGTCCGTCGTGATAGACCACACCGCCCCTCAGGTTTTCACGGACAATGCGGGGAATTGATTTTATCACGGCGGCCCTGCTCATTGGCAGCGAGCGACCGAGGCTCATCCCTCCGGAGAGCAGATCGTAGAATGTAAGGCCGATTGTATAGAAGGGCTTCTCCCACCACCTGTAGTTGCCGATTATGAATCGCTGGTTCTTCACCAGGTGCGGTGCATTTTTCTGCAGGTAGCCTCTCTCACGCAGCGCCTCGCGCACCAGTGCCACATCGCCCTTCTGCAGGTATCTCACCCCGCCGTGGACCAGTTTTGTGCTGCGCGATGAGGTGGCCTTGGCAAAATCCGACTGTTCCAGAAGTAGCGTGCTGTAACCCCTTGATGCGGAATCAACGGCAATGCCCAGTCCGGTAGCGCCACCACCTATGATTATGAAGTCCCACTTCTGCTTTGAGTCCTTCAGCCCGCGCAAAAAATCTTCTCTTTCCAATGTAGTAAAGCCTTAATTATGATTTTTGTCAGAAAACAGAGTAAAAATATTACAACATTTTCTGATATCAAAACAAAAAAGAAAGAAAATGTAACAAAACGTAAGATTTTTATCTTTTTTAAGAATTCCGATTGCTTGCCGGGAATTACAATTATTGTTATCTTTGATTAATCATCAATAAATCCGGCTTGCGGTAAGGGAATTATGAGAAACATCGCTCAGCGCCATAAGATAATACTTGCTGAACTTGAGAAGGATGGTTATGTGAGGGTGCATGACCTCAGCGAACGGCTGGAGGTTTCGGAAGTTACGATTCGAAAGGATCTGAAAGAACTTGAGGAAAGAAGGATGCTGATCCGTACCCACGGCAGCGCAAGCCCCGTCAGCCCCCTTACAATCGACCGCCATATTGACGAGAAGGAGAAAGTCCAGGTCAATGAAAAGACGAGGATTGCGGAAGCCGCCAACAGGTTGCTGCAAAAGAACGACAGGATTATAATAGCTTCCGGAACAACTGTCCTGACATTTGCCCAGAAGATTACAATCACCGATCCTATTACCGTAATCACTCCTTCTGTCAAGGTCTCACTGATACTGAGCTACAAGCCGAACATTGACATTATCCAGCTCGGGGGATCGCTTCGCAAGAGCTCTGCCTCGGTCATCGGTCCGTATGCCGAGAGCCTCCTCACCGAGATGATGTGCAGCAAGCTCTTCATCGGAGTGGACGGGCTCGATCTTGACCTTGGACTCACAACCAGCAATATAGCCGAGGCTCACCTCAATCATTACATGCTGAACGCTGCGCAGGAGGTGATAGTTCTGGCTGACTCAACCAAGTTTGGCAAACGGGGATTCGGGAAGATCTGCAATCTTAACAAGGTGCACCATATAATCACTGACAGGAATGCCCCTGCAAATATCATCCAGATCATCAGGGAAAAAGGTATCGAGGTCACTCTAGTATAATATATATTGTAATATTTCTGAAGATTATTGAACCTGACCGGGTGCCACCTGATCAGGTTATTTAAATTTGTATTACCTACACCATAAATAGTAATCATCATGCCAGTAAAATCACCACTATCGGTTATCGCAGCATTGCTGGCGGTAATGCTTGCCGGTTGTTCAACCTCCAAAACTGCAGTAACGGGAGACCCTTCCGGACGAACAGCAGGGGCCGAGCGGGAGTTTCGGGCTGCGTGGGTGGCCACCGTTGCCAACATCAACTGGCCCAGCAAACCGGGCCTCTCCGTTGAGGAGCA
>Ga0209467_1002523_pt1 | contig 12980 bp, 10 predicted proteins | sample Higcelwee11metaG_FD_187175 | JGI IMG/M metagenome (GOLD analysis project Ga0209467, IMG submission 187175) | Freshwater pond sediment microbial communities from the University of Edinburgh, under environmental carbon perturbations - High... | ecosystem: Environmental > Aquatic > Freshwater >...
GGACATCCTGGCCAAATCCGAGGCCTATCTCGCGGGCAAGGGGGTGGACTCCCCCCGGCTTTCGGCCCAGATGCTTTTGGCCCATGTTCTGGGGCTGGAGCGCCTGGGCCTTTTTCTGGACATGGATCGGCCCCTGTCCGAATCCGAACTGGCCCGCTGCCGCGATCTGGCGGCCCGGCGCGGCCGGGGCGAACCGGCGGCCTATCTGGTGGGCGAGCGGGAGTTCTACGGCCTGGATTTCGCCGTCACCCCGGACGTGCTCATCCCCCGGCCCGAGACCGAGGGCATCGTCGAACGGGTCGAGGCCCTTTTTCCCCATGACAGCGTGGTGCGTTTCGCGGACCTGGGCACGGGCTCGGGGTGCCTGGCCGTGACCCTGGCCGTGCGCTTTCCGGCCTGGACGGGCGTGGCCGTGGACAAAAGCGCGGCGGCCCTGGCCGTGGCCCGGGAAAACGCCCGGCGGCACGGGGTCGAGGCGCGCATTGCATTTGTGTGCGGCGATTTTTTCGTCGTGTGCGACCGACAGGAACGCTTCGGCCTGGTGGTGTCCAACCCGCCCTACGTCAGCCAGGCCGAATATCGCGGCGTAAGCCCCGAGGTGGCCGGATTCGAACCCAAATCGGCCCTGGTGCCGGAGTCGGACGCCCCGGGCGGGGCCACGGGGTGCGAATGCTTTCCGGCCCTGGCCCGGGTGGTCCGGGAATGCCTGCTCCCGGACGGGGTGTTTCTCATGGAGATGGGCTGCACCCAGGCGGACGCGGCCCGTTCGGCCTTTGCCGGGTTTTTTGAGGTGACCGTCCGGCGTGATCTGGCCGGGCTTGACCGGTATGTCGAGGTCCGAAACGGGATGGTCGCGCCAGCCGGGGCCGTCAGGAAAGCCCCGTGAGGTCGCGGATGCGCCGCTGGGCGAAAAGATACAGGCAGTCCACCATGAAGGCGTAGTCCGGGCACTCCTCGCGCCACAGCCCCATGGCCTCCTTGCTGCGGTCCTTGGCCGTCTCGGCCTGGGCCGGGGTCTCGGCGTTGTTGATATCCGCCAGGATGTCCAGATATTCGTCGCTCATATAGGCGGTCACCACGGCCGTGGCGATCCGCTCCTTGTCCAATCCGTCCCATACGCCCTGCATGTCCGTGTCCCCATGGTGCGTGTAACATGTCATCGCGATTTCGCGTCCTGCGTCCTGCGTCCTGGGCATGCCAAAGCCGGATGTTCGGGTCAAGCATCTCCTGTGCGGGGAGCGGCCTCGATATCGATGCCGCCATGGCGGTCTGCAGCTTTGGGAAAATATGGGCAGGGAGGTTTGTTTTCCTTGCGGATGCCGGGCGTGATTGGGTATATGCAGTACAGTAAACCTTTTGCAGCCATTTCCGGGCATCCTTCAACACGGGCGAGGAAGAGCCGTCATGCCGCGCATCCCGCGAAAAGATGCGGATACTGTGCATCCGCTTTGCGGCCTTTTCCTGGCCCTGGCCCTGCTTTGTCCTTGGCTGCCGCATGACGCCGGCGCCCAGACTGCCCAGGTTGTCATTCTCAACTCCTACCATCATGGCGACATCTGGTCCGACGCCGAGGTGGCCGGGCTTTTGGCGGCCTTTCGGCAGGCCCGGCCGGGCCTGATTCCCGCTGTCGAATACCTGGACGCCAAGCGGCACCGGGGACAGGCGTCGCGGGACAGGCAGGCCGCCTTTTTACGGGAGAAATACCGGGATATTCCGGTTCCCGTGGTGGTGGCCCTGGACGATCCGGCCCTGACCCTGCTTCTTAATGCCTCCGAACCGATTTTCCCAGGCGCCCGGGTGGTGTTCTGCGGCATCGACGACATGGCCCTGGTGGGCCGCGCGGTCCAGGCAGGAGCCACAGGGGTGGCCGAAGTCATGGATATCCGGGGGGTCATGGACCTGATCCTGGACCTTTTGCCAGGGACGAAGGAAGTTTTCGTCGTCACCGATCATACCGTCACCGGCCTGGCCATGCGCCATGAGGCCGCCCAGGTTCTGGCTCACTTCCAGGGACGGGTGCGGGTGGACTATTCGGCCGATCTGTCCATGGACGCGCTCCTGAAACGTCTCGGGGAACTGCCGCCCGACGCCGTGGTCCTGCTTTTCAGCTATGTCGTGGATGGGGCCGGGGTGGTCTTCGAACGCGATGAAACCACCCGGCGGGTCTCCCGGGCCAGTTCCGCGCCGGTCTTTTCGACGCATGATATCCGGCTGGCGCACGGCATCGTGGGCGGCTCCCTGCTGTCCGGCGAGAACGACGGCAGGCAGGCAGGGGAAATGGTGGTCCGGATTCTGGACGGGGAGAATCCGTCCAGCCTGCCCGTCCGCCACAGCCGTTCCACACCGATGTTCGACCATGCCCAACTCGTGCGGTTCGGGATCGACGCGGATCGCCTGCCCGAGGGCGCGACCGTCATTAACCGGCCGTTTTCGGTCTTTACCCGGTACCGGGGCTGGATTCTGGGCGCGGTGGCCGTGGTGCTGCTCCAGGCGGCGCTGATTGCGGTCCTTCTGGAGCAGACCCGCAGGCTGCGCCGCACCGAGCGGGCCCTGCGCGACAGCGAGGCCAACTATCAGGGGTATGTGGACAACGCCCCCGTGGGGGTGATCGTTTTCGACGGGAAGGGACGCTATCTGGCGGCCAACCCGGAGGCCTGCCGACTGGCCGGGAAACCGCTGGAGGAGCTTTTGGGGATGTCGTTCGCGGATACCCTGACGCCCGGTTCCCGCGAGGCCGTGCGCGGACATCTGGCGGCCCTGCGCGAGGTGGGGCACAGCCAGGGGGATGTGGAGATCGCGGATTTGGCCGGGCTGCGGCGCTGGTTTTTTTTTAGCGGCGTGACCCTGGGGGGGGACCGCTATCTGGTGTTCGTCTCGGACATCACGGAAAAGCGGGAAGCCCAGGAGGGGATCAAGGCCATCAACGCCGGACTGGAAACCAAGCTCCTGGCGCTGACCCAACCCATGGGGGACGTCACGGGCCTGACCCTGACCGACATTTTCGATCTGGAGGAGGTGCAGAGGGTCCAGGACGCCTTTGCCCGGGCGGCGGGCGTGGCCTCGCTGATCACCGCCCCGGACGGCACGCCCCTGACACGGCCCAGCAATTTCTGCCGTCTGTGCGCCGAGATCATCCGGGGCACGGAAAAGGGCCTGGAGAACTGTCGACGTTCGGATGCGGCCCTGGGCTGCCAGGCCACGGACGGGCCGTGCGTGCGGCCGTGCCTGTCCGGCGGGCTCTTGGACGGCGGGACGAGCATCCGGGTGGGGACGCAGGTGGTGGCCCACTGGCTGGTGGGACAGGTGCTCGACGAGTCGGCGGACCCGGAGGCCATGCAGGCCTATGCCCGGGAGATCGGGGCCGACGAGGAGGCCTTTCGTCAGGCCCTGGCCCAGGCGCCGCGCATGTCCCGGCGGCGGTTCGAGGACATCTGCGGCGCTCTGGCGGTCATCGCCGGACAGCTCTCGAAGATGGCCGTGCAGAACGTGCAACAGGCCCGGTTCATCACCGAGCGCAAGGCCGCTGAGGAAAGCCTGCTGGCGGCCAAGACCGCAGCCGAGGTCGCCAACCACGCCAAGTCGGAATTTCTGGCCAACATGAGCCATGAGATCAGAACCCCCCTGAACGGCCTTTTGGGCATGCTGCAACTGCTTCTGGGCATGCCTCCGGGCGACGAGCAGCGGGAATACGTGGAGGCGGCCCTGCGTGCGGGCAAGCGGTTGACCAGCCTTTTGTCCGACATCCTGGATCTGGCCCGGGTGGAATCCGGGAAGATGGAACTGTCCAGGGAACCCTTCGAGTTCAAGACCGCAGCGGAAAACGTGTTCAATGTGCTGGCCCCGACCGCCCGGGAAAAGCGGCTCGAACTTGTTTTGGATGTCGCACCCTCGGTTCCCGGCAGGCTGCTCGGAGACGAGGTCCGGGTGCGGCAGATCCTGTTCAATCTGGTGGGCAACGCCATCAAATTCACCCCGGAGGGCTCGGTTCGCCTCTCGGCCTGGGCCGTTCCCGCCGTCTCCCCGGACGCGGTCACCCTGATTTTCGAGGTGTCCGATACGGGCATCGGCATCCCCGAGGACAAGATCGACACCGTGTTCGAGTCGTTTAGCCAGGTGGAGGGAACCTACACCAGGCAATACCAGGGGGCGGGACTGGGGCTGGCCATCGTCAAACGTCTGGTGGGGCTCATGGACGGAACCCTTGCAGTCGAAAGCGAGGACGGGCAGGGAGTGGCCGTGTCCTGCGCCCTTCCCCTGGAGCTTCCCGAGGACCGGTGGCCGGAAGCCGCCGACGAGGACGACTTCGCGGCCATCCCCCTGATCCCGGGAGCCCGGGTCATCCTGGTCGAGGACGACGTCGTGAACCGCCTCGTGGCCAGGGATTACCTACGCACCATGGGGATTTCGGTTCTTGAGGCCGAAAACGGGCAGGAGTGCCTGCGTTGGCTCGAAGCCGAGGGGGACGGACGGGTGGGGTTGGTGCTCATGGACATCCAGATGCCGGTTCTGGACGGTGTGGAGACGGCCCGGGCCATACGGGAGCGGGAGGCCCGCCTTTCGCTGCCCCGGCTGCCCCTGGTGGCCTTGACGGCCTATGCCATGCCCGGCGAACGGCAGCGGTTTCTGCTCTCGGGTTTTGACGATTATCTGTCCAAGCCCGTGGAGCTGCAGACGCTGGCCGCCGTGTTGGGAAAATACCTGACGGCGGAGAGCCCGGAGAAAATGCAAAAGGCGCCTTTGCCGTAAAGACGCCTGTGCGATGAAAGACGGGAGTCGGGCCGCGCGGGCCGGGGGGCGGTTAGAGGCGAAGCCCCGCTGTTCCCAGGAAGGTCACGGCGATGACCTCATAATTTATCTTGCCGCGCGGGGCGTCCACCACGATGTCGTCCCCTTCCTCCTTGCCCAAAAGGGCCTGCCCCACGGGCGAAAGGATGGAGATGCTGCCCTTGGTGGGATCGGCTTCGTCGGGCCCAAGCAGGGTGTATTTCTTGATGTCCCCGGTATCCATGTCCTCGAGTTCCACCGTGGCCCCGTAGATGACCCGGTCGCCGCTTAAGGTGTCCAGGTCGATGACGTTGGCCAGGGCCATGCGGGATTCGATGTAGTTGATGCGCGCCTCAAGCAGACCCTGGCGTTCCCGGGCCGCGTCGTATCCGGCGTTCTCGCTTAAGTCTCCCTCCTCGCGGGCTTCCTTGATGGCCTGGATGACCTCGGGACGTTCGCTCTTGAGTTTGCCCAGTTCGCTTTCAAGTTTCCGGTAGCCCTGGATGGAGAGGGGGATGTTTTCCATAATATCGTTCCCTGGCGTGTCCCGTTTCGCGTGGACCCGCGTGGTTGTCGTGCCGCTATGATGTGTGGATGCCGCGCCGTCGAAAAAATAAAACCCGCGAAAGGCGGAATGTCTGGGTAAAATAAAGTGGCCCATCGGTCAAGGCCATCCTCCCTGCTGCGGCCTGCGTCATCACCGGCGCCGGGGGCGGTCAGCCCGGGCGGCATCGCTTTTGCTTATCCATGGGAAAAAGGAGTCGTTCCCATGATCCTGACCAAATATCTGCTGGTAATCCCGTTTGTTTTGGCTGTGTTGCTTTTGGCGAAGCATGTTGAACGGTGGGGCCGCAGCTAGTCTGGAAAGTGAGATTGTTAGAAAGTGATGCCGGGCCGGGTTCGCGTGCGTGACGATTTCGGCCCGGCCTGTTTTCCCTGGGCTTTGGGCTGGGCGCCGCCCGGGGGCGATTCCGGGGGCCTTGCGGAGGCGTCGGCGCGTTGACTCATCCCACCCGGCCTGTCATACTGCCTTCCGACATGCCTCGCCGTTACCTCCTCCTCATTTGTCTCGACTCCTGCGGCCCGGTCGGGCTCGGCGCGCGCAAAAAAAGATATGCTTACAGGTCGTCATGAAAAAATATAGGGTGTATTTCGCCACCAAGGTTCATGTTTTCACCACATGGTTTCGGCGCAAGGAACGCGTCAGCGAAACCGATTATGTGGTGGTCACCGCCCACAACGAGGCCCATGCCGTCAAGCTGGCCAGGGCCCAGGTCAATCTGGACGAACTGGGGATGCCCTTTCGAGTGACCCAGGTCCGCGAGGCCCCGGAGAACGAGGACGAAGGGTACCACCAGGGCAGCGGCGCATCCTCCCCCGACCGATAAGTATGTTGCAAGAGCGCCCGCTGTGCGAAACGGCCGGACTTTCTTTTATGCGCCCCGGTTGTCGTCTCCTCGTCCCGCCTGTTTCTTGAGCCTGTCAGGTGGCTGCCTGACATGGCTCCCCATTCGTTGCGGCTTCGCCGGACACCTGTCAGTTGACCCGGATGGCATTTGACCATAAGCGTCTGTGGCGGAGTTTCCCGGACGCGGCGGCCCGCTGTGGGCCTAAGGGGCCACGGCTCATGAAGCCTTCCCCGGCCATGTCCCGGATTGTCCGACCGGCCACGGCGTCGTGCCGTACCCCTCCCGGGCGGGTGGGGAGGCTTATGACGCATGGAAATCCAAACCGGACGGGCTCGCCAACGGGCTTCGGGCACGAAGGGACAGTACGCGACCATGGATGAAAAAAAAGACGGCATGCCTTCTCCCGAGGGGGAAGGGGGAGTCCGGCAGGTCACCCTGCTTGAGCACCTGACGGAACTTCGCAACCGCCTGTTGCGCTGTTTTGCAGCCATCGGCGTGGGATTTTTTATCAGCTACGCCTTTGCCGAACGCCTATTGGGGATTTTGCTCGAACCCCTGGCCCGGGTCTTGCCCGAGGGCAGCGGCCTGATCGCGCTGACCCTGCCGGAGAAATTTTTCACGGTGATGAAGCTGGCCTTCGTGTGCGGCATCTTCGTGGCCAGCCCCTACATTTTTTACCAGTTGTGGAGGTTCGTGGGGCCGGGGCTGTACCGCGATGAGCGGCGCATGGTGGTTCCGGCGGCCCTGGCCTCGGCGATTTTTTTCGCCTGCGGGGCGCTTTTCGGCTATTATGTGGTCTTTCCCTTCGGCTTTCAGTTTTTCGTGGACTACGCCTCGGATCTGGTGACCATCATGCCCTCGGTGGGGGACTATTTCTCCCTGGCCGTGACCCTGCTTCTGGCCTTCGGACTCATCTTCAATCTGCCCGTGGCCATCTTTTTCCTGGCCCGCATGGGCGTGGTGACCAACGCCTCCCTGCGCAAGTTCCGGCGTTGGGCCGTGCTTCTGGCCTTTATTGCAGCCGCCATCCTGACCCCCACCCCGGATGCCGTGAATCAGTTGCTCATGGCCGGACCCATCATCCTCCTCTATGAGGTGGGCATCTGGGTGGCCTATTTCGTGGGCAAGAAAAAGAAGGCGGCGGACGAGACCCTTCCGGCGTCGGCCGACGCCCCGCCGGACGGGCCGAAGCCGCAGGACGAGACGAAGCCGCAGGAATAAGCCCCCGGCGCATACATAAGCACGGGCAGGTCGCGGCGCAGTCCGCGCCGTAAGCGAAGGATTTTTGTGTCTTTGCGCCCGGCGGCGCACGGCCCCGGTTTTTCGAAACCGGGGCTTTGCCATGAAAAAGGGACGGTTCCGTGGAGCCGTCCCGTTGCTGTCGTAGGTGGTCGGGGCGAGAGGATTTGAACCTCCGGCATCGTGCTCCCAAAGCACGCGCGCTACCAGTCTGCGCCACGCCCCGACGCGAAGACCCGTCTGACTACCGGATTCCCCTGCCCAAGGCAAGGCGCGGTTTCATGCCCGCGCCCCTATGTCCCCCACACCCCGGCCACCACGGCCCCGCAGTCCGGACAGGCCCCGGCCCGAAGCCGCGCCGGTTCGGCGGAAAATCCCGTCCGGCGCACCACCGTGGCCCCACAGGACGGACACGGGGTGTCGTTGCGCTCCCCCGGCCCCAGGTTGCCCACATACACGAAGCGCAGCCCGGCGGCGCGGCCGATGTCCCGGGCCGTCTCCAGGGTTTTTGGCGGCGTGGGGCCGCGATCGAGCAACCGGTGGTCCGGATGGAACCGGGACAGATGCCAGGGAGTGTCGGCCCCAAGCTCGGCGAAAACAAAGGCGGCCATCTCCCGCAGTTCGCCTGGGTCGTCGTTGAGCCCCGGGATGAGGAGGGTGGTGACCTCCAGCCACCAGCCGAGGCGGCGGATGTGGACCAGGTTTTTTTTCACGGGTCCGAGCCTGGCCCCGCAGACGTCCCGGTAGAAATCCTCGTTCCAGGCCTTGAGGTCGATGTTGGCCGCGTCCATGAGCGGGCCCAGTTCCTCCAGGCATTGGGGGCTCTGGAAGCCGTTGGAGACCATGATGTTTTTTAAGCCCGCCTTTTTCGCCAAGGCGGCCGTGTCCCGCATGAGTTCGAAAAAGATGGTGGGCTCGGAATAGGTATAGGAGATGCTGGCTGCGCCGCTGTCCACGGCGGCCTGGACCAGGGCCCCGGGGGTGGCGGCATGGCCGGTGACGGGCCTGCCCTGGCGCGGCGGCTGGGACAGGGAGGCGTTTTGGCAAAAGGTGCACGACAGGTTGCAGCCCATGGTTCCGAAGGAAAAGGTCAGGCTGCCCGGCAGGAAATGGTAGAGGGGCTTTTTTTCCACCGGGTCCAGGTTGACGGCCGCCACCTTGTCGTAGACCAGGGTGAAAAGGGCGCCGTCCCGGTTCTCCCGGACCCCGCAGATTCCCCGTTGCCCGGGGGCGATGCGGCAGAAGTGGGCGCACAGGCGACACTGCACGCGGCCGTTTTCCAAGGGTTTCCATAACGCGGCCTGATGCATGGCGTATCCCCCCTTGCGGCTCATTGTCCCGGCGGCGCTCCCCGGCTCGGTCCCGGCGGGGCCGGGATGGCCCCCTGGGGGCCCGCCCCACGCGGCGAATAGACCATGGGCGGGGCGGCGTGCCCGGCGTTTGCGCCCGGTTGGCCGACGGGCTGCCCCTGGGCCCCTTGCCCCATGGGTTGGCCCTGAGATCCCTGTATGGACTGGCCCTGAACCCCCTGGCCCTGCCCCTGTCCGGCGGACTGGCCCTGAACCCCCTGGCCCTGGCCGACGGTCTGCCCCTGCCCTTGGCCGACGGACTGCCCTTGGCCGATGGACTGCCCCTGGCCGACGGACTGACCCTGGCCGACGGACTGCCCCTGGCCGACGGACTGCCCCTGGCCGACGGACTGCCCCTGGCCGACGGACTGCCCCTGGCCGACGGACTGCCCCTGGCCGACGGACTGACCCTGGCTCTGGCCCTGGCCGGTGTAGGGGCCGTAGCCGGTATAGATCTGGGGGGTGATGTACATGGGCATGTTCGGGGTGTCCTGGGGCTTGCGCGGACGCGGGGACACCTCCATGACCAGGTTGCCGTCCTTGTCGCGTCCCATGCTCATGTTGTCCCGGGTTCCCATGCGGACATCCCGGCGCGGCGCGTCGTCCTCGTCTGCATCGGCGGGGAGTTGCGGGGGCGGGGCCTGGGGAGGCGGTCCCTGGTTTCCGTCGGCCCGCAGGGCGTCAGGCCAGGCCAGAAGCGTCAGGACTGCTGCGACGAGGGACGCCGCCCGCCACGCCCCTTGCTTGAACCAGGGCGCCGCCGGGCCTGCGCCGCCGGGCTCGGACATCTGTGCGTGTACGCCGCTCATGGCCACGGCTCCTTGTATTTCCAGGGCAAAGACGATATGCGCTTTGGCTGACACATTACCATGTTCAAGGAGCCGTGTATATGGCCGACAGGGCCGACGCCTACAGACGGGCAGGGGTGGACATCGAGGCCGGGAACAGTCTGGTCTCGCGCATCAAGTCCCTTGTTTCCGCAACCTACAACAAAGGCGTCCTTTCGGACATCGGCGGCTTCGGGGGGCTTTTTAAACTCGACCACGAGGCCTACGCCGAGCCCGTGCTGGTGGCCTCCACCGACGGCGTGGGCACCAAGCTCAAGCTGGCCCAGATGCTTGGCCGCCATGACACCATCGGCATCGATCTGGTGGCCATGAGCGTCAACGACATCCTGGTGCAGGGAGCCAAGCCGCTTTTTTTCCTCGATTATTTCGCCACGGGCAGGCTCGATGTGGACCTGGCCGAGCAGGTGGTGGCGGGCATCGCCGAGGGCTGCAAGCAGGCCGGGTGCGCCCTTTTGGGCGGCGAAACGGCCGAGATGCCGGGGTTTTATCCTGACGGGGTCTATGATCTGGCCGGGTTTTGCGTCGGAATCGTGGACAACGCCCGCATTGTGGACGGCTCAAGCATCGCCGTGGACGACGTGATCATCGGCATCGAGTCCTCGGGGCCGCACTCCAACGGCTATTCGCTGATCCGCAAGATCCTCGCCGAATCCGGCTGCAAGGCCACGGACCTGCTGCCCGACGGCGGCGTGTCGCTTGGCGAGGCCTTGCTGGCCCCCACCCGCATCTACGTCAAGCCGGTGCTGAACCTCCTGCGCGACCTGGAGATCCGGGGCATGGTGCACATCACCGGGGGCGGCTTCTATGACAATGTGGCCCGCATCCTGCCGCGCGGGGTGGGGGCGCACATCCGCATGGGGGCTTTCGACGTGCCGCCGGTCTTTGCATGGCTCAAGGCGCAGGGCAAGCTGACCTGGCCGGAGATGCTCCAGATTTTCAACTGCGGCATCGGCTACATGCTGGTCGTGCCGCCGGAGATCGGCGAGGATGTGGTCTCGCGGCTTCGCGCCCAGCATGAATACGCCCAGATCATCGGGACCATCGAGCGGTTAAAGAAGCCGGACCAGGAGCGGGTCACGGTGGAGCTGCCGGGCGGGGCCTGTTAGGGCCGCGCCACGGGAGCAGGCGACAGCGTTTTGCACAGCACGCCTTTGACGGTGGGGGACTGCGAGACGCGGAAATGGAAATGATAAACGCGCCACAATGACGCAGTGTTCGCCGCGCGCCTCGTTGCGGCGAACACCTCAGGCGGCCTTACGGCCACACCCCTTCCGCCGCCAAGACGGCCTTGACCACCGTCTTGCGGGCGGGAATATCCTCGGGGCGCACCGAATCGATGTTCAGGGCGAAAAACCATCGCCTGTCCCCTTTTTCCACCCAGCCGACCCACCAGGCCACATTGGGCGAAACGCGCGCCGTCAGTCCGGTCTTGGCCCGCAACACGCCCGCCTCGGTGCGCTCCTCAACCAGCATCTCCCGCACGGCGGCCATGGTCTTTTTGGAAAAGGGCAACCCGTCATGGGCCAGCCGCCGCAAAAACGCCGCCTGCGTAAGGGCCGAGATGCGCAGCGCGCCGTTCAGCCAGAAGGTATCGATGGCCTGGCCGATGTCGGCGTTGCCGTACCCCATCTCGCGCACCCACCACTGCATGCGCTCCTGCCCGATCCTGCGGGCGATCTCCTGATAAATGGGCACGCAGGACACGCGCAGGGCCTGTGTGAACGTCAGGTCGGCGTTCCAGTCCGCAATGGACCGTTTGACGCCGTCCCAGGCGAAGACCGTGTCCGGCCCGGCCACCACGCCCGTCTCCAGGGCGATGAGCGAATTGGGGATCTTGAAGGTGGAGGCGGGCAAAAAGCCTGTGGCGGCCCGGGCCGGGTCATAGGCCTGGACCGTGGGCGCGTCGCCGTCGGTGATCAGGACCAGGGCGCCGGCCACCCCGGCGGCGGCGAAATGCCGTCCCCAGTCCGGCCGCTCGGTCACGGCCACCCCGGCCAGGGCGTCGGAAACGGAGGGGGTGGCTGATCCGGCCCAGGCGGCGGACGCGGTCAGGCCGGGAAGGGCCAGGAAGCACGACAGCAGGGCGAAAAACAAAAAGCGGGGCATGATGAACCCCTTTTTTCTCATTTGTAGTTATGAAGGGACGAAGCCCTAGGCGGCGTCCGTGCCGGGCCGCAAGGGCAGGGCCGGATTGAAATAGCCGAACCGCAGCCCCGGGCAATCCTCGGAAAGCCGCTTCATGAAATTGCCAAGACCCATGCAGGCCGCAAGCTCGGCCTCGGTGCGGGCCCCGCTTTCGCGCACCACCGACAGGTACAGTTCCGGGTCCAGGTTGAGGTTTCGCATCTGCACGAAATCCGTCCCCGTGTCCCCCAAAAGCCCGGCCAGGGCGGCGTATTCGGCCTCGGTGTCGGTCACCCCGGGAAAATAGAGCAGATTGACGGACAAAAAAAGCCCGGCCGCCTTGGCCCGGGTCATGAACTCCCGCACGTCGGAAAAGGCGTACCCCTTGGGCCGGTAATAGGCCGCGTACATCCGTTCGTCGCCACTCGACAGGCTCACCCGCACGGAATCCACCCCGGCTGCGGCCAGGGGCGCCACCGCGTCCGGCAGGCTGCCGTTGGTGTTCACGTTGACCGTGCCCACGCCGCCGCCCTGGCGGAACAGGCTGACGCCCTTGGCGATGGTTTGGGCCTCGGTCAGGGGTTCGCCCTCGCAGCCCTGGCCGAAGGAGAAAATCGGCCGGACCTCGCGGCGGCCGTGTTCGGCCATGACCTGGGCGATTTCCTCGGGGCGCGGGGTGAAGGAGATGCGGTTTTGGGTGGAGGGAAAACCCGAATCCGGCTCCTGGAGCGAGAGGCAGCCGATGCAGCGGGCGTTGCACACCCGGGAGGTGGGCAGGGGGGCCTCGAAGCGTCCCAGGGCCAGGTTTTTGGCCGCCGGGCAGCAGTAGGTCAGGGCGCAGCGGGACAGATGGGCCACCAGCCGGTTCTGGGGATACTTGCGCAAAAGGGCGCTGGCCCCTTTGGCGATGCGGGAGCGGGGGATGCCGGTGAAAATCTGGCGCGGATCGAGGTCCACCCGGGCGGCGGCCACGTAGAAACGGTCTGCGGCAAATCCCACTGCGCCGTAGGCGAAAAGGGGCAGAACCGGCGCGCCCGGCGCCGTGGCGTAGGCCGCCTGGGCCGAGAGGGTATGTCCCGGGCAGACGAAGGCGGCCACGGCCGTCTCCCCGGTCTCCTCCACCAGTCCGGTCTCGGAATCCAGGCCCAGGGCCGTGCGCCCGGGCAGGAGGAACAGCTCGCTTTCCGGAGGCAGGGGGATCAGTTCGTCCGGACGCGGCGAGGTGATCTGCCCGCCCCGGCGCACCA
>Ga0209467_1002524_pt1 | contig 12980 bp, 11 predicted proteins | sample Higcelwee11metaG_FD_187175 | JGI IMG/M metagenome (GOLD analysis project Ga0209467, IMG submission 187175) | Freshwater pond sediment microbial communities from the University of Edinburgh, under environmental carbon perturbations - High... | ecosystem: Environmental > Aquatic > Freshwater >...
GCGTCGAACAAGGCCTCCCGGGCCTTCCCGGTCGGCGTGAGCACAATCGTCGGCGCTACGTGGGCGAAAAGTCCGGACAAACCGCCAGCCCCGCCCGCCGACAGGTCGGCCAGCAGGACGCCGTCCACAATGACCGCATCAAACGCGGGCCCGGCCCCGGAAATCCTGGATAAAAGCTCCTTCCCGGTAGCCGCCTGCTCCGTCGCGGCCCCGAAACGCCGCAGGGCCTTGCCCACGGCCACGCCCAACCCCTGATTGGCCGTGGCCACCAGAATGCGGCGGCCCTCGAACCGGGAGGCGGCCTCCCGGGCGCCCGCCAGGTCCGTGGAATCCTTGTCGAGGATCACGGTGACCACAAATTCGCTGCCCCGGCCGACGTCGCTTTTCACCCGCACGTCGCCACCCATGAGTCGGGCGATGTCCCTGGCGATGGATAGCCCAAGCCCGGTGCCGCCGTGCTTGCGGGTCACGGAGCCGTCGGCCTGGGTGAAGGCCTCGAACACGCTGTCCAACTTTTCCACGGGGATTCCCGAGCCCGTGTCGCGTACGCCAAGGACGATCTCCACCTGGCTGTCCATATCCCGGGACAGGGAGGCCCGGATGGTCACCTCGCCGCGTTCGGTGAATTTGAAGGCGTTGGAAACCAGATTGACCATCACCTGGCGCAGGCGCAAGGGGTCGCCCAGAAGGGCGTCGGGCACGTCGGAGTCGAATTCAAGAATAAGTTCCACGTCCCTGTCGGTCATCGCCCCCCGAAACAGATCAAGCACCTCGTCCAGGACGTCCGACAGCCGGAAGGCGATGCGCTCCATGGTCATTTTTCCGGCCTCGATCCGGGAAAAGTCCAGGATGTCGTTGATGACCCGCAAAAGGGACCGGCTGGAGGCCCGGATGACGGAAAGGTATTGCCGCTGCCGGGGCGACAGGGGTGTTTTGAGGGTCAACTCGGCCATGCCGATGACCGCGTTCATGGGGGTTCTGATTTCGTGGCTCATGTTGGCCAGAAATTCGCCCTTGGCCTGGTTGGCGTCCTCGGCGACCTGCTTGGCCCCGGCCAATTCCAGGGTACGGCGGTTGATCAGTTCCTCCAGGCGTTCCCCATGCAATTTAAGGGTTTGTTCATTCTGGCTGATGATGACCAGCATTTCGTTGAACGTGTCGGACAGGCTTCCCAGTTCGTCGCGGCGGTCGGCGGGAAAGCGCAGGGAATAGTCCCGGCGCTGGCTTATGCGCCTGGCCACCCGGCGCATGTGGTCCAGGGGGTCGAGGATGGCGGATTTGACGAAAAAAAAGATCAGCGCCACCAGCACGATCTCCAGCAGGAAGGTGCGCAGGACGTTCGCCGTCACGGTCTCAAGCAGATCCTGCTCCATGTGCCGGGTGTGGACGAAGACGTTGAGGGTTCCCAGATTCCTGCCGTCCATCTCGATGCGCTTGGTCCGGCCGAGCATCCCGTCTTTTTCCCACAGGGAATTTACCTCATGCAGCGCGCCGCCGTCGCGCCGCTTCCCGGCCAGCACGCTTTTGCCGTCCTCGTCGAGCACGATGACGGCGAACAGATTGCCGTTGACCATCTCCGTCTCGATGATCCGGGAGATCTCCTTGTCGTCCACGTTCCACATGGGGGACAACAGGATGTGGGAAAGCCGCTCGGTGACCCTGTCGACCAGAAGCTGCAATTCCGACATGCGGGCGGCTTTGACGGCATGGTAGTCGTAGAGGCTAAACGCCGCCAAAACCAGGGTGAAGGCCACCACCAAAAGCAGGCTCAGCTTGACCTGGAGCCTATCCCGAAAACGCACTGGCTCGCCCCCCCTCCCGGCCCGCTCTCCTTGCGGCGGCGTGTCGCCCGTGGACTTCACGCCACCTCCTCCACGTCCAGGGCCTTGAAGCAGGCGGGGGGAATGAGTTCCTGATGCACCGCAAAACGGGCCTTTTTCCGGGCCTCATCGGCATCCTTGGCCTCGACCTCCACCCGGCCCGCGACCTCCCGTTCGATCTTGGTGCGGTAGGCGACCTCGTAGGTCGTACCGTCCGGACGGGGCACGATGGACAGGGGCTCGAAATAAAATACGGGTTCGTCGCCCGGCGCCTCAGGATGCAGTCTGGCCTGGGCCGCAAACATGGCCCGGCCCTTGCTGTCGGCGGTCACGACCTCCAGGCCCTCCCGGTCCTCCAACATTTTTGTCTCATAGAGCACGGCAAAACGCTTCACTTTTGTCACTCCTTGTCGACTGGACGCGCGCATCGGAATGCGGACGACGTCTTTGCGTTTTTCGCGTGGAGTTGCTAGGGTCATCCCCACGCGGGTTGCGGCGGGAAACACCCCGCCCCCTCGAAACAGTCACCCCGATGCCCGAAAAACCGTTCGTCGACGCCCACTCCGGGGCTTCCCCGGAGTCCCGCCCCGAGGCCATGTCCGGGGCACGTCCGCCCGTTGTCTCCTTCGTGCCCTCCACGGCCCAGTGTCTGGCCCTGTGGGACGCCTACGACATGTTGCCCAACATCCGGGCCCACAGCCTGACCGTGGCCTGCATCGCCGAGACCCTGGCCCGGGAGGCGACGGCGGCGGGACTTCCCGTGGACGTGGACGCCGTGCGGGCCGCAGCCCTTTTGCACGACCTGGCCAAGACCTACACCATCCGCCACGGCGGCAACCACAGCCAACTCGGCGGGGCCTGGGTCCAGGAACTGACGGAAAATCCGGCCCTGGCCCAGGGGGTCATCCACCATGTCCATTGGCCCTTCGTCGTGGACATCAGGGCCCATTTCCTGCCCCTGATCATTATTTACAGCGACAAGCGGGTCAAGCACAACCGGGTGGTGAGCCTGACCGAACGATTCGAGGATCTGCTGCACCGGTATGGGGCCACACCAGACATTCGTCAACGCATCGGCCGCTCCTTCGACCAGGCCCGGGAAATCGAGGATGCGCTGGTACAAACCCTGGGATTTCAAACTGATGCGGATATTGCTCATTGCCGGGGGCTGGTCGAGTGAACGCGAGGTTGCGTTGTCCGGAGCAAAAAAAATCCGGCAATCCCTCGTAAACCTCGGACACGAGGTGCGTTTTCTAGACCCGGCCGAGGCCTTCGACGACATCGCCGCCGCTGCGGCCGAGGCGGATTTCGCCTTCATCAACCTGCATGGCGCGCCGGGCGAGGATGGCCTCATCCAGGCCATGCTCGACGCCGTGCGCCTTCCCTATCAGGGAAGCGGGCCGGCCGGGTCGTTTCTGGCCCTGTCCAAGGCCGCCGCAAAGCAGATCTACCGCGCCCGGGGCCTGGCCACCCTGCCCTGGGAATTTCTGCCGGCGCCGCCCGACCCCACATTTTCCCCGCGTTTCGAGCCGCCCTATTTCGTCAAGCCCAACCTGGGCGGGTCCAGCGTCCATGCCGGGCCGGCCGCCGACCGCGAGGCCCTTTTCGCGGCCCTGGCCCCCATTTTCCGCAGCGGCGACGCGGCCATCGTGGAACCCGCCGTCACCGGCATGGAACTGACCTGCGCCGTGCTCGGGGAGACGCCCTTGCCGCCCATCCTCATCCGGCCCAAATCGGGCAGCGGCTTTTTCGACTATACCGCCAAATACGCCCCGGACGGCGCCGACGAGCTCTGTCCTGCCCCCGTGCCCCAGGAACTGATCCACAAGTTGGAGGAAACCGCCCTGGCCGCCCACCGGGCCTTGGGGCTTTGCGGCTACAGCCGCTCGGACTTCATCCTGTCCGGAACCGACCTTTTCCTTTTGGAAACCAACACCCTGCCGGGCATGACCCCCACAAGCCTCCTGCCCCGGGCGGCGGCGGCGGCCGGGATGTCCTTCGAGGATCTGCTGGCCCGGCTTATCGAACTGGGCATGGCCCGGGGCCGCCACGGCCATGAGCACAGCGTTTCCTGACGCTGCCCCGGCGTATGTGGTACACCTTTCGCATTTCCCGAGTGGGGCGCAGCCGTCACGGCGCCCCGGCCAGCGCCACGGGCCGGACATGGTCTGCCGCAGTCACGCAGACTGGACGAACCCGGGTCATGCAGTATATGAAAAAAAGTTGACCGGCCCACCGGCCGCTTTCCATGCCGCAAGGCCGCACCACATTTTTTCGGAGAATCGCATGAAAGCCATCCTCGCCCTGGAAGACGGCGCCCTTTTCCCAGGTGAAACCTTCACCGGCCAGGGCACGGCCGGAGGGGAAGTCATCTTCAACACCGGCATGACCGGATATCAGGAAGTTCTGACCGACCCCTCCTACCACGGCCAGATGGTGTGCATGACCTATCCGCACATCGGCAACTACGGCGTCAATCCCGCCGACGTGGAATCAGCCAAAATCCACGTGGCCGGATTCATCGTCAAGGAATGCTGCAAGACGCCCTCCAACTGGCAGGCCACGGCCACGCTTCCCGAATACCTCACCCGGCAGGGGATCATGGGCATCGAGGGCATCGACACCCGGGCGCTCACCCGCCATTTGCGGCTTCACGGGGCCATGCGCGGCTATATCTCCACGGACGTGTCCGATCCCCAGGCCCTGGTGGCCGCCGCCAAGGCCCTGCCCTCCATGGAGGGACTGGGGCTGGCCGACCGGGTCACCTGCGACGGCCCCTACCGCTTCGACGGCGAAAAGCCCGTGCCCGTGACGCTTGTCGACGGCGCATACGCCTGGCCGGGCCCTGGGCCCCGGGTGGCGGTCTACGACATGGGCATCAAGTGGAACATCCTGCGACTTTTGGCGGACCAGGGCTTCGATGTCCTGGCCGTGCCCTCCACGTTTTCCGCCGACCAGGTCAAGCGGCTGTCTCCCGACGCCGTGTTTTTGTCCAACGGTCCCGGCGACCCGGCGGCCCTCACCGGGCTGGTCGCGGCCACGGCGGTTTTGGCCGACACCTACCCCACGGCGGGCATCTGCCTGGGACACCAGCTTTTGGGGCTGGCCCTGGGCGGCACGACCTTCAAACTCAAGTTCGGGCACCACGGCCTGAACCACCCGGTCAAGGATCTGGAGACCGGACGCATCGAGATCTCCTCCCAGAACCACGGCTTTTGCGTGGACATCGCCAGCTTAAAAAACGTGCGCCTCACCCACATCAACTTAAATGATCAGACCCTGGAAGGCTTTGCTCACGAGAATAAACCCATTATCGCCATCCAGCATCATCCCGAAGCGGCCCCTGGCCCCCACGACAGCCGGTTCTTTTTCCGGCGGTTCCGGGAGATGGTCCGGGACCACACCGGGAAATAGGCGCAAGGCAACCCCATGTCTGCGGAACTCTCCAAGGCTCGGGCCCAGATATCGGCCATCGGCACCCATCTCAAGCAGGGGAAGGTCTTCCCGGCGACCACCGCTTTGTACGAGGCCATACACAGCATCCTGCGCTCCCAGCTCATGAAGTCCGAGCGGGAGGAATTCGCCCGGATGATCACCGACGCCGTCTACCTGCTCAATAACGACAAGGGGTTCCGCTCCTCGTACCCCCTGCTCATGCAGTACCAGCCGGGCCAGGAGAAACAGTTGGCGGAGATGCTGCGCGACGTGCTCCAGGAGTTGCAGCACACGGCGGTGTCCGAGGCCAAGGATCTCATGCAGGAGAAGCATCAACGGCGCGAGGCCAGCCTGGAGCGCGGCCGCCTGCTGCTGGCCGAGCAAAAGCACGACGAGGCCCGGGAGGCTCTGGAAAAGCTGGCCAAGGAGTTCCCCGACGATTCGGACTTAAAGGCCCGCATCGCGGACCTGTTCATCAAGGGCGAACTCTACGAAGACGCCTTCACCTACCTCAATGAGGCCCTGGACCTCTCGCCGGACCAGATCCACCTGTACAACCGCATCGGCATCGTCCTGCGGCGTCTGAAAAAATTCGACGTGGCCGAAAAATATTTCATCCGCGCCGTGCCCTACGCCAAAAATGACGCCAACCTCTATTTCAACCTGGGCCGGGTGTATGTGGACTGGGGGCGGTTCGACAAGGCCGAGAAGGCGGCGCGCATTGCGCTGCGCATCACGCCTTCCTTCGATGAGGCCAAAAAGATGCTCAATTTCTCGCTCAAGCGGCAGGGAAAGCCCGTAGAGCCCTGAAGCCCGGTCTTCCGCGCTGGTGCGCATCTTTCACTCGGCGCTGGTGCGCATCTTTCACTCGGAGCTGGTGCGCATTTTTCGCGATGCGCCGACCCCCAGCCCGTCAGCGGACGTATCGCCAAAGGCCAGAAAGGTGACCATGTTCTTCCCGGAATTTTTCGACCGGTACAGGGCCTGATCGGCCCGCTTCACCGTCTGCTCCATGATCTCGGCCGCCGTCAGGCGATTCCCGGAAAAGGTCGTAAAAGAGCTCACCCCGAAGCTGGCGGTGATGTTTAAGCAGCCGCTTTCCAGGCCGATGAAACAGCCCTCCACGTTTTTTTGCAGCTTCTCGGCCACGGCCGCCCCGGCCTCGCGCCCGGTCTCGGGCAGAAGCACGATGAATTCCTCGCCCCCGTAGCGCGCCAGAACATCCGCCCCGCGCAGGGTCCGCCCGAGATTCCGGGAAAATTCCCGCAGCACCGTGTCCCCCACGGCATGGCCATGACGGTCGTTGATGCTCTTGAAGTTGTCGATGTCAAGCATGATGATCGAAACTGGTCGGCGATGGCGCAGGGCGCGGCGGAATTCCTTCTCGGCGATGGCGAAAAAATAGCGCAGATTATACAGGCCCGTGAGGCTGTCGGTGATGGCCAACTGGCGATATTTGCTCTCGCTGGCCCGCAGGGCCGCCTGGGACTGGTCCAGCTTTGCGACCATGGCGTTGAAGGCCTGGGAGAACTCCCCCAGGAAATCCACATGCTGGGAGAAATCCCCTTCGGCGACGCGCGAGGCCTGCCAGGCCAGGTGACGCAGATTGCCCTGGAGCATCTTCAGCGATCCGGCGAACGCGCCGCGCACGGGAAGCGCCCCCGACAGGTCGCCCTCGGCCAGCCTGACCGCAAAGGCGCTGACCTCCACCAGCGACGAGGCCAATTCCCGCAGGCCTTCCACCGCCTCCAAATGCGGGGGCAGGACCGGAGGCGACAAGGGATCGCGCACGATCCCGGCCAGATAGCGAACGACCTGGGCCGCCGCCAGCATCTCCCGGGCGGACTCCCGGCCGTCATCAGCCGTGTGAGGCAAGACTTTCATGGTTCTACCCGTCGACGACCTCGGCTGTAAACCGGCACGTCCGGTCACCGGTACACCAACAGTCGATCTCTTTGACCACGAACCGCTCCCCGGTGAAGCTGTCCAAAAGGGCGGCCAAAAAGCCCTCGTCGTACACGCAGACTTCGTAATCGAGCTCCGGCAGTCCCGAGCAATCCAGATCCTCGGAGACGGTGATGACGAAGGCTTTTTTTTCCAGGTCCGACTTCTCCACCCGCACGATCCCGATGCCCATCTCCTTGAGGGTGGTTTGCACGGCGCTGATAAACGCCCCGAACTCCTTGATCCCGGTAAAAAACTTGCGGTAGAATTCCTGTCCGGCCAGATATCCGGACTCGTAGAATATGGTGTCCGTCTTCACCGTGCCGCAGTGCCTCTCGATGACGTCTCGAAAGGCGTACTGCATGAGCCGGTAGACCTCCAGCCGGGTCATGGGGCCCAGATTGGGCCGACCGATCTCCAGGTTGCCGATCAAATCCCATGAAAAGGCATATTTCCGGTCCTGCATGCTGGCTCCTGTCTCCACGGCGTTTCTCTTCCGATCTCCGGCCCGGACGAAAGCCCCTCCCTCCCGAAAACGAAAAACCGGCGGGTGAGGCCCGGCGCATTCCGTTTCACGTGCCTGCGGCGGCCAGGTCCGGCAGTCCCCAGGCCCCGGCCAGCCGGTCCCGGGCCTCCCGGGGAAGCTGGACCATGACCGGCGACTTGGCGGGATCGAGAAGCCGCAACAGCTCCGCCACCCGGCCGGGCGCCATGGCCGTACACCCGGCCGTGGGGGAATCGGGGCCGCGCCAGGAATGGATGAAGATGCACGATCCGGCCCCGGGCGCGACGGGATCGGTGTTGTGGGCCACGAACAGGCCGTTTTTATACAGGCCGTCGGGGCGCAACATGCGATCCGGCCCGGACCAGTCCGCAGGCCCGGCCGTGCTTTCGTCGAAGACCATGTTGTATTTTCGCGAATCCGAATTCTCCACGCAGATGGTGTCGGCGGTGACGTGATGCATGGGCATTTTCGGTGAAAACCCCAGGGCCTTGGGGTCGTAGGAAAAGCCCATGGTCAGGGCGAAGGCCCCGGCCGGGGCCTTGCCGTCGCCCTCGTGTTTGGCCGGGATGCCGGGCAGGGACGGGCCGTGGCCATGCAGGCCCCGGCCAAAGGCCAGGCCGCTGCGGCCCACGGTGACCGGGAAGGGTTCCATCACCCGCCGCCAGGGCGCGCCTGCGCCGTCGCGCTCGAAAAACGCCAGGACGCCGGTGATGCTGTCGTAGTCGCGGGTGACCACCATCACGAGTTGCCGGGAATGGTCCAGGGGACGAACCCGGGCCAGATCGTCCAGGCTGGCCGGGGCCTGCATGGCGCCGACCGCCGGGGAGGGCGGCGCGGCCGGGACCGGGGGCTTATTGGCGCAGGAAACCGCCAGGGCCAGACACATGGCCGCCAGGACGGCCGCAACACTTCGAAATCCGTACATCGTAAGTCCTCTCACTTGCGTCTGTGTCGCCCCACGCCAGGCACGGCCAAGGACGGCGGAAACCGGGGGGACGTATGCACTCCCGTTGCAAACAAACCATACCCCGCGCCAAGAAGCAAGCAGGTCCGGCCACGATCCCTGCGAAAGCCTCGTCCGCCGACCCGCCCCTGCCGCCGTGACAGCCGCCCCGATTTATGCGACATCCCCCGCCCCGGACACCTCACAACCCAACACGCGCCATGTGGATCACCCATCTCAAACTCCTGGCCTCGGTCGTCTTCTGGGGAGGCACCTGGATCTCCGGGCGGCATCTGGCCCAGGCCATGGGACCGTTCTCCGCCGCCTTTTTGCGCTTCGCCCTGGCCTCGGCCTTTCTTGTGTTCCTGACGCGCCGCCTGTCCGGGGGGTTTGCCCTGCCGAAGCGACGCGATCTGCCGGGCCTGTTCCTTCTGGGCCTGACCGGGGTCTTCGGCTACAACGCCTTTTTTTTCGCGGGCCTTAAAACCGTGCCCGCCAGCCGGGCCGCGCTGATCGTGGCCGCCATCCCCACCGTGGTCTCCCTGTATGCGGGGCTGGCCCAGCGCGAACCCTTCGGCTGGGGGCGAATCGCGGGCATCGTCCTGTCCTTTGCCGGGGTGGGCGTGGTCCTGGCCGACGGCGATCCGGCGGCGCTTTTTCGCGGCGGGGCCAGCCCGGGCGACCTGCTCATCCTGGGGTGCGTGGCCTGCTGGTCGGCCTATACCCTGGCCGGGCGGTCGGTCATGGCCCGGGTGTCGCCCCTTGGCGCCGTCACCTGGTCCTGCCTGCTGGGCGGGGCCTTGCTTTTGCCCCCGGCCCTGCTCGGCGGCCTTTTGGCGGACATGGCCCGGGCCGATCTTGCGGACTGGCTGCACCTGGGCTTTTTGGGGATCATGGCCACGGGATACGGCTTTTTCTGGTACTATGAGGGGATACAATCCCTGGGGGCCTCCCGGGCCGGCATCTACATCAACCTTGTGCCCGTGGTGGCCGTGCTGCTCGGCATCATCACCCTGGGCGAGCCCCTGGGATGGCCCCTGGCCGCCGGAGGCCTCATGGTCCTTGCCGGGGTGCGCCTGGCCCAGCGCCCAGTCAGGCGGGCATAGCGTCCCGGCCGCCCCCGACACCGCCTTTTCCCGCCCCGCCGCCGCTTGACTTCCCATGCCCCCGGGGCCACCAACAAAGAAACGACGTCCCCACGCCAAACCCCAAGGGAGGCGCTTTATGACGCCCACGCGCAAAAAAATCCTGGCCCTGGTCCTGGCCGTTGTCGCCCTGCTCGGTTCCGCCGCGCTACTGGTGCGGCTGGTCATCGACCCGGCCGCCTTCGCCCCCATCGTGGCCGGTTTCGTGCAACGGACCACGGGATTGTCCCTGACCATCACCGGCGGCCTGGGACTGACCTTTTATCCCTGGCCCGGCATCGAGATGCGCGGCGCAAGCCTGTCCGACCTCCCGGGCTTCCCCGGCGAACCCTTCGCCAGCGTGGACGCGGTGGACATCAAGGTGCGGCCACTGGCCCTTTTGCGCGGCGACCTGGAGGTCGAGGGCCTGCGCCTGTCGGGACTTCGGGTACGCTTGATCCGGGACAAAGACGGCCGGGAAAACTGGAAGGCCCTGCCCATCGCCAAGGTATCGGTGGAGAAGGATCATGTGGTGGTGGTCAAGACCGACGGCCAAAGCGCCTCGTTCCGCTATCTGGTGCAGACGGCCGAGGTGACCGGCGCCGGGGTGACGTTCGAGGATCGGGCCGCCGGGACCGCGTTCTCGGTGACGGACGTGAACATCCAGGCCAAGGATATCCGGCCCGGCCAAGCCTTTGCCGCCCGGGTATCCCTGGCCGCCGCCTCCGTGAAACCGGAGCTTGCCGCCAAGGTGACGCTTTCCGGGGCGTCCCTGGTGGACCCCCAGGCCATGCGCTTCGCCGTAAGCGACGCCACGCTTCGCCTGGAGGGCCGGGCCACGGGCCTGCCGCTGGCCGCCTTCGTCCTGGAAGGCCGGGGCAGCCTGGACTTTTCCGCCGACACAAGCCTCCTTGCCGGTCGCGGCCTGTCCCTGTCCGGCACGGTCTCGGGCGGCCGGTTCCCGGCGGACGGGCTCACGGCCAGGCTTAATGGCTTCGACTTCGATCTGGATTCCGGCGCCGGGACGCTGTCCTGCCCGAAATTCTCCCTGGCCCTGCCCCAGACCGGATTTTCGGCCACGGGCTCGGTCCAGGCGACGGATCTGCATGGCTCCCCCCGGGGAGCCCTGTCCCTGACCGCCCCGCCCTTCGACCTCAAATCCCTTTTGGCCGGATTCGGTTCGCCCCTGCCGCCCCTTGCGGACAAAAACGCCCTGTCCAAGCTAGGATTTACGATCAGGGCCGCCTCTGCGGACAACGCCGAGGCCCGCCTGGAGGCCGAGGTTTCCCTGGACGGTTCACCCATCCGGATCACGGCCCAGACCACCACCTCCGGCCCGCTGCGCATGGCGGCGGCCGTGGCCGTCAAGACCCTGGCCCTGGACGGCTATCTGCCCAAGGAAGGCGCAGCCGCAGGCAAACCCGCCGCCCCGGCCCCGGCGGCGGCCACTGCCCCGCCCTCCTTCCCCGGTCCTGGCGGGGCCATCGATCTGCATCTGACCGCCGAACGGCTGGACGTGAAAAAACTCTCCCTCACCGGTCTGGACGCCGCAGCCGTCCTGCGCCCGGGAACCGCCGAGGTCAGCCGCTTCCGGGTTTCGCTGGCCGGGGGCGGCCTGTCCGGGAGCCTGCGCGCCGATCTGGCCGCCCCAGCCAGGACCACGTCCCTGCGCCTGGAGGGGAAAAACCTGGCCGCCGGTCCCCTGCTCCTGGCCCTTGTCGGCCGTCAGCCGCTCACGGGCACGGCCGCCTTTTCCGCCGACCTGACGACCCAGACCCGCGACCCGTCGGCCATCCTGGGCGCCCTGTCCGGCAAGGCGGCCCTCTCCCTGGCGAACGGCCGTATCCTGGGCCTCAACCTGTCTCCGGAGATTCTGTCCTCGCCCATGCGCCTTCTGACCTTCGGCCTGGGCGGCGGCCAGGAGGACGCGCCCCAAAGCAGCGGCACCGGAACCCAGATCACCTCGGCCCGGCTTTCCGCAACCATCCAAAACGGCCGGGCGACCACCAAAGACCTCCAGGTGCTGGCCCCGCCCCACAAGGTCACAGGCCAGGGCACGGTGGACTTGCCTGCCAATACGCTGGACATGCGCCTTCTGGCCCAGGTGGCCGGGGTGGCCGACATTCCCGTGGCGGTCACGGGCAGCCTCGATTCCCCCGACGTGACCCCGGACCTTGCGGCCATCCCGGCCGGGGCCGTGACCGGCGCGGCGGGGGCGGCGCTCAAGGCCGTCACCAACCCGGGCGGGACGGCCAAGGGCCTCCTGGACGCCATCAACCCGCTCAACCTGCTGCCTCAGAAGAAAAAATAAAAGCCATCCCGAATCGCTCCGGGATGACCCTCATATCGACCTCTTCCCCATTCGGGGGTTCCAAGGGGGGCGCCGCCCCCCTTGGCCGCCGAAGGCTTCCCCCCCCAAATCCTCTCGCCAAACCTATGGTTTCTTGGCCACCACTTCCAGCTCCACCAGCACGTCCTTGGGCAGCCGGGCCACCTCCACGCAGGAACGGGCCGGATAGGGCGGGGAAAAATACGAGGCATAGACCTCGTTGATGCGGGCGAACTCGTTCATGTCCTTAATAAAAAGCGTGGACTTGACCACATGTTCAAGTCCGAGTCCGGCGGCCTCAAGCACGGCCTGCACGTTTTTGAGGCTCTGGTGGGCCTGCTCCACCACGCCGCCGTCCACGATGCCGCCCGAGACGGGGTCCGTGGGGGTCTGGCCGGACACGAACAGCAGATCCCCGGCCCACACCCCCAGGGAATAGGGGCCGATGGCCTTGGGGGCCTTGTCCGCAACCACGATCTTTTTCTCAGCCATCTCCGCGCTCCTTGTTCATTGCGTCGCGCCTTGGGCCTGGGGCTTGCCCCCGGGACGTTTGCGCTTGGGTTCCCACTTGGCGATCATCTGGCTTACGCTCTCCACCTGGGCCGGCTCCATCACGGCGAATATCCGGTCGCGCACGGCCTGGGCGTTTTTTTGGTCTTCCTCGGGGATGTTCCCGGCCCGCACGGCCAGCTCGGCCCAAAAAAAGGCCTTCATGTCGTTTTTGGCCACACCCTGGCCGGAAAAAAACAGTTCGGCCAAAAGGGCCTGGGCCTGGGGCTTGCCGAAAAGCGCCGCCTCCTGGAGCCACCGGGCCGCCTCATCGACATTCCGGGGCACGCCCTGGCCGTAATAATACAGCTTTCCCAACAGGTATTGGGCA
>Ga0209467_1002526_pt1 | contig 12971 bp, 15 predicted proteins | sample Higcelwee11metaG_FD_187175 | JGI IMG/M metagenome (GOLD analysis project Ga0209467, IMG submission 187175) | Freshwater pond sediment microbial communities from the University of Edinburgh, under environmental carbon perturbations - High... | ecosystem: Environmental > Aquatic > Freshwater >...
GCTTATCTTTGCCGCAACGGATTAAACGCCGCCAGTGAAGGGCGTGGAAGCTCTTCACTGCGGTACGAGCCCCCGGTGGTTGACGAAGTTCAAGCGAGCTGGAACTAAAAGGGGAGGGCTTTTTCTTTTAAGCCCACAAAGAGGAAAACCTATCTTTTTTGTCTTCTTCACCTAATTCAGTTTTGCATTCCTACATTTTTATGTATCATTTGATGGAAGCCGTTCTTTCTCTGCATGCTGTTGATGAAATACATAAAAAGCAGAGCGTTGTTAACGCGAAATCTGAAAAAGGAAAAAGAGTGTGAAAGACCCTTTCCCAAACTATCTCGATGAGGTCAAGAAGCGTCTTCGTCATCATGCGCGAGAGAACATTGTCGCTATCTGCGATGACTTCTGTCTAAACTATTTTCAAAATTTCCTCGATAAAGAAGAATATGATTCAATTCGTTTTATTTCTGAAAACGAAATTGGCTCCCTTTCTCTTCAGAAAGATGATGTTCTTTGGGTGACCTATCAACATCATTCGAATGGAAACAAGATCTATCACACGCTAGAAGAATTCAAAAAAAGAGGCCACGTTGTAAGCCTCGTCTGTCCCTCACGGCGTCTCAATTTCTCTTCCCCTGGCTGGGGCGGAATTGGCGTAACCTATGATGGCATGTTTCGTCTGGCCTCCCTTTACCTTCCTGCTGCTGGGCAAGGGGTTTATGCTGAGTTTGGCGTTTTTGACGGGAAAACCTTTTCTCTTGCCTATCATGCTTTAAAAGACGTTTGTTCTCACTTCTACGCGTTTGATTCATTTTCCGGTATTATCGGAACAAAAGATGAAGAGAAAAAATCTTTCAGTAATGGCCTCTATTACTGCAACCGGAAAACCTTTGAATCCCACATGGCTCTTATTGGGAGCAAAGCGGAAGAGTACTCTATTATTGAAGGCCCGTTTCAAGACACCTTACAACAAGAACCTTCCCAGCATGGACTGACAGACAAAGTCATCATGGCTCATATTGACGCAGATATTTATGAAGCGGCAAAGCTCGCTCTGGATTATCTGGCTCCAATTCTTGCGCAAAACGCTCTCATTCTTTTTGATGATTATGACGTGTTTGGCGCTGACTGCACAAAGGGCGAGCGCCGCGCTGTCCAAGAATGGTTAAAGGAAAACCCATCGTTTTCTTTAGAGCCTTATCGAAATTACGGGACCTTTTGTCGAAGCTTTATCTTTCACAGATAAAAGAAAAGCGCGCTAATCTTTATAAGATTAGCGCATTTTTTTGAAATTCTTCGTGCCAATAAGTTTTTCAAGAAGCCCATCTTGAATATCATCGAGCACCTTTGGCGTTATATGCCGATCGTTTTGGTGCAAGCGCACGGCTTGACATTCTCTACAGAAAGCATGTTTGGCCTGAAGGGCGTGTATTTCGTCTAAAGGCGTATCCAGATAATTGATGCCCAGCTTCTGATTAAAAGAGGCACAACACAAATCAACAGATCCCTCTGCATCCAAGGCCAGCACGTCAAATTGCCAAGAGCAATAAGGGTCAAAGGGTACATTGGCTTCCATGATTTCCCTAAAGGCCACTGGCGTAAAGGCCAAACGATCTAATACGGCCTGAATGGAAGGCGGAATATCCTTATCGCCGCGTGCAATCTTGATCGACCATTCAAGGGGGAAAATATAGGCTAAATAAGGCTCAATCGTAAAATTGAGTTCGTGAGCCAAGTCTGCCATTGCTTGGTACTCATCGCCCCCGTTGTCTTTGTAGACATGATACCCAATCCAAACTCGGGAAGACGTTAAATGGTGGCTATCCATAAACTGACGCATAAAGCGCATGTTTTCTTTTACAAGTTCGATCTCACCACCCCGGTGGCCTCGCTCATAAATATCCTGATGAAAGCCGGAGAGAGAAATCTTAATGCCGTTCGGCTCCGAGATGAGGAGCTGCTCAATACGTTCCTTCTTTTTGATGTTGAGATTGGTTGAAATCCCAACATACCCTGTCTCGCGTTTGATAAGCTGAATGAGGTCATCAAGATGCGGATGCAAAAGTGGCTCGGTCCAATTATAGAGCCATGTATTGATTTTGCGGTCCTTAACCTCTTGCTTAAGTTTTAGCAAAATCTGTTCAAGCCTTTCGGCAGAAAGGATCGTCTTGGTTGTGCAAGTTCGTTCGCTGTTTGAGACAGGACAAGAGGGACAACGCAAATTACAGTTCAATACGGGATCAATTGTTAAAACAAAATCTTTCCGATGCGTTCCCATGGGGTATCCTTTATCTTTTTATTGAAACGACGCCTTTTCGCACTAGGCGACTTCATCTGTTTCGATATTTCGTTTTCTAAAAACCTTCAGAACAGACCACATGGAAAAATGCTGTCGGCCAAGAGAAAGCAAGGAGCCGAGACTGAATTTCCCATCCTTAAGATCTTTGCGCAGCCAATAATTCCGGATATAGGCATCATAATAGGCATGTTCATCATGATAGTGCGTGACCGTATTGGCATATTGGTCTTTGGGGTGATGCGAAGCCGGACGGAGATGGTAGTTAGAAAGATATTCAGGAATAAAACCAATATCGCCTTCCCATAACAGCTTTAATGCAAATTCCCAATCCCCGAGGACGCGGAGTTCTTCATTAAAGCCGCCGACTTTTTCATATAAGGCGCGCCGAAAAAGAAAGGAAATAGGGGGGAACTGATTTCTTTGGGCCATGTCAATCAAGTAAACGGCCTTAAGCCAGTCATTAAACGGTTCTTGGCTAAGAAACGTGCACGTTCCATCCTCAATTTTTTCCGAGATCTTCATCGCACGCGTGACAACACCGACCATATCTTGGTGTTCTTCTAGGAAAGCAACTGTCTTTTCGAGAAAGGTTGGCTCCCAGCTATCATCATCATCATGGATGACAATATATTTACTTGAAATAGAGCGGCATCCTGCGTTCGAGGCAGCCTCCATACCAGAAGAGGCCTCTCTGTGGATCACATGAACATCTACATGTTGCTCACGGGCCTTTTGCGCGATGTCGTCAACAGGTTTTCGGGCCCCCGCATCGTTGACAATAACCCACGAAAAATCTTTGTAAGACTGATTGATTATACTTGCCAAGACGCGCGGAAGAAGAACGTCACGATCTTTGGTTCGCGTAATAATGGCAACGGAAGCGTGGGTCATTTTGTTTTCCTTTTATAAGCATAGACAAGATAGCTCGATATTCCTGAGCCGCACAGCTTATTCAGTCGTTGGCGCGCGCTAACAAAGTTATAGCAAGCACAAAAGAGGGGGGCAAGAATGGGGAACTCTTGTCTGATTTGTCCTTGACGCCAAAGGGCGCGTCTTATCCTATATATTTTTTGCGAAAACCCTAGGTATCTATCGGCAGGTAAGAGTATTGGCACATTCAGATCCCGCCCAAAATCTGCTGAGCGTGGCAAGACTTGCATCCTCATTATATCCATTTGAGACGGATAATGGATCTTTTGGGCAATAAGCTGCATCGCCCTGTGTTTATTCTTTAGAATTTCCGTACAGCTTAAATCAGGACGGCACGTCCGGAAATAATCCAGAATGCCTGCATAAACCAAATCATCTTGGCTTTGAGCGGCGGGCTGTGCTTCTGCGATTGGAGGCCAAGGGGCGATAACGTTCTCCTCGCAAGTGTAGCCTTCAGTGCTCGGCATAGTGGGCTCTAGGGGGGCTTCAATAAGGTGGTGATATTCGAAGAAGGAAGAGATTATCTTTTTCCCTGTCTTGGCTGCCTGATCAAGGCAAAGCCCAGACATATAGGGCCATTGTGGGAGAGGCTCACCATTCGTATTCCAGCGCCCGATATAAAGGCCTCTCCATTGATACTCAGGAAAAGATCTTGCGAGAATAAGCTGTGTTGTTCCACTCCATCCTGTATCAACGAGGAGATTCTCTTGCGCTGTGAGTTCAGCAATATATTTTGCAAAATAATCTTGCTGTTCCGAAAAGTAAGATCGAAGTTTTTGGCCAAGATCATTTTCCAATGAGAACACTGTTTTTATATGCTCTACTGTAATGTGATCTCCTCTCATGCTTTGGGGCAACTTATCAAGAAGCTGAGCGTCTTCATAGGCCCGCAAATCTGGCACAAGAGCCTTAAGCATATAGGGAAAGGTTTGATAATAAAATTCACGCGAAAGGATGGGGGTGACTAAATCAAAGGAACGCAAAAGACAGCCTTTGCATGCGGCAACTCTAGAAATATAAAATTCTTTTTGAGGAAGAAACGCTGTTCGACCAAGCCGGGTCAGGTAAAGCGCGTAAAGCTCTTTGAGCCGCAGCCCGCCCCGCGCTTCATAAAGCGCAACGGCATTCCTGTCCTTATAGGCAGCCTGATGGGCATCAAGATGAAAACAAAACCCCCAGAAGAAAGGCCCTAAAAGGTCGCGGCCAAATGTGTATTTTAGGTTTTCTTCTTCTTTCATAAGGCCCCCTCAATGCCATAGAGTCTTAGAATAACGAGAAACAGTCTTTCTTGTATCTTCTTCGTCGAGCGCCAAAAGAAACTGCGCGGCCAATAGAGTGCTCTACAGCCCTTTTGTCTCGGATGACAAAAATCTCCTTGAAAGCTGTCCCCTATATGCAGAATTTTTTCTGAGGAGACGCCTTCTTTTTCGATGAGATATGAAAAGAGATGCCCGTCATGTCTCTTGCTAAGCCTTACATCAGAGCTTACATAGCCTGCATCCCATTCGAAGTGGGGCATAAAGGCGTGGCAAATCTTCCTTATATCTTCTTCTGAAAGATACATATCGCTTGTGAAGACGATTTTCTTTCCTTGCGCTTTTGTGAGGGCGATTATCTTGAAAAGATCTTTGTTCAGCCGCAGCGTTTCACCTTCTACTTGAAGTTCAATCTGGTGGAGCTTTTGGACGTGGCTTAGATTGCATCCCAGATAAACGCACATAAGGTTCAGAATTTCACAAAGCCGCGCTTCTCGGCAGCCTTGAGCGATGGGGGCTTCTTTATAAGCCGTGCGCCATGACAGAAGCCGTGCCTGAAAAACGTCTTTGAGAGAAAGCTTTGGGGAACATTCCTGTGTCTTTAGATAGGCATAAAATCGCCGGGAGATACGCCAAAAATGATAGAATTCAGAAACGGGTGGTCTTAACAAAACGGTGTCAAATATATCGAAACTCAGGAGTGTAGTGCCTTGCGCTTGATCAAGGATATCTTGCGTGTGTTTCATGAAGGTGGCCTTCTTTCATTAAGGTCCATAAAGAAAAAGATCCTGTAATTCTCAAAACGTTCATAGAAAAGAGACGCAAAAACTTCCTTCCCAATCGCCCAAAGGCAAACAACGGTTACGCCCGTTCTTTTGGGGCAATGGCTTTTTCTATTTTCTCTATCATGTTTTCATAAGTGGCCAATAAAGTCTCGCTGACCTTTTTTTCGCCTAAACTGCGGTAGTCCTCATCTTTTCCCATAAGAACAAAACCTTCGCGAATAACATCTTCGAGATCATCTTCCCACTCAAAGCCTCTATAATGGGGCATATCTTGAAAGAGCCTATCCGCTTTTTCGGTTTTGTCCGTCAAAACGATGGCCCCTGATAAAATGCCATAGCCTATCCTTTCATGATACCCGTCGCGCCACAAGGGATTGACGTTTGCACACAGACGGTATTCCGAAAGAAGACGTATGCTGTCCTTGCCTTCGCTTGGGGGAAGAACCTTTGCTGGACTTCGGGCTGTATCCAGATAATCCCAACCGCGGCCAATAAAAACAGCAGGATGTTTCAAAAGGGCGCGCGCCATTTTATCGCTGCGCCACGCGCGGACGTACCGGTCAACATCTTGTACGACTCCAAAAAAAAGATCCGGATTTTCTCGAGATGCTGAGGCGGCTTCAAAGAGCTGCGCTGCGGCGGCGGTCAGATTTATATTTCTGTTTTTAATGGCGAGGTCTGCCAGATCAAAAAGAAGGGTCTTCAGCTTCTCTGGATAAGTCCTCCACTCTTTTTCATAGCGAGCTGGCTCATCCCCTGTTTTTAAAAACAAGATTTCATCTATTCTTTGTTCATTGGGGCGTGGGTTTTTAAAAATGCGTCGGCCTAAAGTCTGGCTGAGCAAGAGGGTTCGATTGCGACAAGGCAAGTATTTTTCGCGCACTTCAAGGTGATCTCGTACATGGTAGACATTTAAAACATAGGACGTATCAGCCTGGTGTTGCCGATAATTATAGGCAGGGTGATCAAACCAGAGCGAAACAAAAGGAATTTTTCGTGCTTCCCAAAGGCTCTCTTCTTTTGTATTTTGAAGGGAAGCGCAAATTCCGGCATAACTAAAAACAAAGGTCGGACGTTTTTGAAGAGAGTCCTCCAATTTTGTTAGACCGTCCGGTTTCATCAGGTCAATAAGATCTGTCTTATAGCCGCAGGTTTCCAGAAAAAGGCATAAGCCGCGGCTCACATGCGCCAAGATCTGGTTTTCATTTTCTGCAATAAGGCCAACTGCATATTTAGAGGCTATTTCTGTGGTCATTTTTCAAGGCCATTTTTGAGGCCCCTTTCTTGAAAGGCGTTACCGAACAGGGAAGGCATATCACATTTATCCCCTTGTCAGAAGAGGGTCGGTATGCTCAAGTAACTAGCGTTTTTTGACTGTGAGGGTTTATGGGATATCAAACATTTACGCAAGAAGAGGGTGGGGATAGTAACTCCATCAGTAAGCTTGCCCGCATCGGCCTTCCGCAAGATCTTACAGGGAAAGCTTTTCTCGACATTGGGTGCAACGAAGGCTTTTTTTGTCAGGAAGCAAAAAAAAGAAATGCCGCACGTGTTGTCGGTGTCGATAGCTGCGCGCCTTATATTGAGCGCGCAAAAGAACGCGCAAAAAATGAAAATCTTGATATAGAATTTTTTAATACGCACGCCTATGCGCTTCCGGAAGGTAAGTTTGATGTTATTATTCTCCTTTCCTCCGTCCAATATATCGATAGCCCAGCCCGTCTTTTTCGTCTTCTTCATGAGAAACTAAACCCAGGAGGCCTCTTCATACTTGAATGTGGCATTCTTCCCGGCCTGCGCCCCTTTCTTCAAAGGCTTTATCGTGAAGACCGCGATTTCTTTTATCCCACGTTCGGACTACTGCGCGATAATTGGCTCGCCGATTTTGAAATTTCTGTTCATGGAGCAAGCGTTTCGCAGGGCGGAGACCCCGTGCGCCGCTTTGTTATTCATTGTTGGAAAGAAACGCAAGTTTCCTTCCTTCTTGATGGCCTGACATCTTCCCTTTCTTTGCGCGGAACGCGTCATCATTTGATCGATCTTGATCAGATGCTTTTTCCGAACATGCCGCGCAAAATTCATATCGTGCCGGATGTTCAACAAAAGATGGTTTCTACCTTTCTCGAAAACAACCAAGATGTTGAGAAAACATGGCCACTTCTTCGAACGGAAGCCGTTTTTGAATATGCTTCCCAGTGTCTGGCGGATGTTATAGCGAAACATAGGTGGGATGGTCAGATTATTGTCGAGGGCTTTGCGCTTTCTGACATTTATGAGCGAACCATTGAGAAATTGAAAAATTTTCCTGAAATAACGTGTCAGGTTATACAAAAACAAAGCAAACATCATCGTGATGTGAACTCTCCCTACAGTCGCTATGCGATGCGCATTTTAGATGGAACGGAATCTGCCGCTATTCTCAAAAAAGAGTCTTCCAGCCCATGCGTATCTTCAAGCCGTGTGTCTCCCACGACAAATAGTCAGATTGCCTTATGGGTCGATCGTTTTCTGCGTCATACGCCGCAACCGAACCTTGTCCTCGCTGACCGTCTGCTTGAAACAGATCCTATGTGGGTTGGGCCTATTGAAGTTGGGGAAAATTCTTTGATCACAGTTGCCGGGCCTGGTAAGAAATATCACGAAGACCCAAAGGTTTGGCAAAGCAGAATCGATAAGATCAAACAAGATGGCTTGATTGCAGAAGATCTTCCGCCTCTCCTTGTCTACCTTCGTGAGAAAGAAGCAAAAGAATCCGGTGGGCCATCCTATGAGCTCCTTGTCGCCGATGGCGCTCACCGTCTGGAAGCGCTTCGTCAATTAGGTAAACAAAAAATCTGGTGCTACATATGGTTCCATACAGTCCAGAGCCAAGAGGTCTTCCTGCGCGAATACGCTAAGCGGCTCTACGACTAATTTCTTTGAACCGCCAGACGTTTCTGGCCATGGTTGGTTTCTTTCGCCTGTGGCAGAAAGCGACCGCGTTCTGCTAGCTGCGCGACCACAAAGAAAGCAAGAATCTATCGCGCACTGTTTAAACGTGGAGAAAAAGGTAAGAGGCGCAATTTTCTAACTTGCTTCTGTTTGGCCATATTTTCGTGTTAGCTTGCTCTATGGCTGTTCGTTCTCGAAAAACAAAGAGGGGTCTTGCGGCGCTGGCGCTTACCGCGCTCATCGTCCTTGTCGTGGTGACGTTGCCGTGGCGGCCTCTGCTTGAGAGCAAAATCAAGAATGCGCTTGAATCGCGTGGTTTTGAAAATGTTCGCCTGACGCTTTCGCAAGAAGAGCAGGGCAGTTTTTCTTTTAAAGACGTGCAGCTCGGCGCGCCCGCGCCGCTGAACGCAGAAGCCGTAATCGTAACTTATGCGCCGCTTGATCTCCTCAAGGGGAAGCGGGGGGCATGGCAGGTCAAGAATCTCAAAATCAAAAACGCCGCGTTCCCTCTTCCGATCTTGAATGGAAGCGGTACTGTTTTGGTGCAAACAGATCATTTGGTCATGGACGGTCAGTTTGAAAGCGCCGATCACGCCATGCAGCTTCGTTTCGAATTGGCTTATTCTTTCGTCGATCCAGACATGCGAGAGCTTACAGTTCTTTCTGCCATGATGCCGTGGAATGGCGGGAGGGTGGCCATACAAGACGTAAAAATCCAGCTTGAAGGTAAACACATCTTGGCTGTGAACCTGAAGCTTGATCGCATTTCAGTAGATGCACTTTTGCAGCAATTGACGGGCAAGAAGGCCTCCGCCACAGGCGTGATCTCTGGCACGCTTCCGGTGATCATCGCCAAGGACGGCACCATTGCCGTGCATGCAGGTGCTTTGTTGGCGCAGGGGCCCGGCACCATAGCCCTGTCACCCGATGTTATCCCCGGCGACAATCCGCAGGTCGGTTTCGTGCGCGAAGTGATGAAAGATCTTCACTACACGCTTTTTTCTGTGCGTCTGGACAGCGATAAAAACAATAGGCTTTCGGTGCAGATGTCTCTGCATGGAAACAATCCCACTATTCAAGCGGGGCGGCCCATCAAATTAAATGTGCATTTAACTGGCGATATGCTAAATTTTGTGCAGCAAAATCTTATCTGGCTATCAGATCCTCAAAAACTTTTGGAGCGCGGTCAAAATGAAATCAAATAGTTTGATGCTAGCCCTCCCGTTCTTGCTGATGGCTATGGCTGCCTGTACGCCGACCGTGCAGTTGCAAGCGCCGGACAAACCGATTGAAATCAACCTCAACGTCAATATCGAGCAGCATATCAAGGTCGAAATCCAAAAAGATGTGCAGCAAGCCATCACCAAAAATCCAAATGTCTTTTAACGGGAGGCTCCCATGAAATCACGCATCGTCACTTTACTTATTCTTCTTGGTTTGCTCGCGGCCACGCCCGCGCTCGCCCTTGACCTGCACGGTGCCCGTAACGGTGGCCTGGTGGGTGAGAAAGCGGACGGCTACGCGCAGGCCTTAAAAGCCACGCCGGACGTCCAAGCCCTCGTGGCCGATGTCAACGCCAAACGGCAGCAAGAATACGCCCGCATTTCAAAGGAAAACGGCCAACCTGTCGACGTGGTGGCAAAACTGGCGGCGCAACAGATCATCACTAACCTCGGCGCTGGATCCTCCTACCAAACCCCCAGCGGCGAGTGGAAGAAAAAGTAAAGCTCATTTATATCACGTTTGGTTGAACCGGTTCTGGTCTTCAGCGTGATACATGATACCAACATAACAGACACACAAAAGGCGGCAACGCGTTTCCGCATTGTCACCTTTTTAATGCGTGGAGTTGTTATTTACTGCCGCGCTGAACCATCAAATCCAGATCTTCGCGTAGGCTTTGCAGATCTTCCTCGTGCTCGACTTCTTGTTCAAGGATGGTGAGCGCCATGTTGTAGGTCACCATATCAACGTCCTTTGTCGCGTCCATCAGGCCCTTGTAAGTCGTGATGGCGCATTGCTCGCCCGCGATGTTTTGATCGAGCAGGACAGCAACATAGGGGTCTGCGGGAGCATCATAGGAGCAGGGGCTTTCTTTGGCCCAGCCCTCAGGCGAAAGCACTGGCGTGCCGCCCAGTTGGATGATGCGATTGGCGAGCAAAACGGCGTGGTTCAGCTCTTCCGTCGCATGCAGCGTCAGCTCCGCCGCGATAGCGTCTTTCATCGGGCCTTTAATTAGCTTGGCCCCAAGCCAATACTGATAATAGGCCAACCATTCGCTGGCATAGGCCTTATTGAGCAAGGTGAGGATATGGTCAACTTGCGGACCAACAATTTCGCGTGCGCGTGAACCCATTTTTGTTTCTCTCCTACGGTTAAGCTTTGGAAAAATGAGCATAGGCTTTTTCGAGAGGTTTTACCATCCTTCTGCCCTTTGGCCTTTATCTCGGGCGGCTTAGTCTCAGAACTCATTCATCCTGTGAGGTTCTGTTCGCGCAGAAAGAAAAAGGATGGTGTGCCGGACAGGATCAATCAGGTGCGGTGGGAGGTTAAGGTTTAAACAGTCTTCCTCGGTCCAACTTCCAGCTGCACGCCCCCCTTATCCTTTCTTTAGTTCCAAAGCCATATAGCGCATCGTATCCTTATTAGGCTTCTGTCAAACTCTGATTTGTTCTTCAATTTTAATAAAGGCAAGATCATGAGTGTTGTATCGGTCTTATTGGTTGTCCTTCTTGTGATGTTTGTTGGCGGCCTGCCAACATGGCCGCATAGCCGTAACTGGGGCTATTATCCTACCGGTGTGTTAGGCGTGGCCCTTGTGGTTCTTATTGTTCTTATGTTGGTGGGGCGCATCTAAAGGGTCGATAAAAATCTTCCTAAGCGAAGACCCAAGGCTATTCATTTAAACATGAAGGAAACGCGATCATGAAGAAACCACTCACACTCCTTACGCTGTCGCTTTCGGCTGTCCTCCTGTCAGGGTGCCTATATGACGACCCCACACATTTGCCTCCCGGCCAATATGATCAAAGCTCCAAATCTACAGACTCAAGGGGCACCGAGCGAGAGGTGAAAAGCTCAACAGACGTTTATTATGATGAAAATGGCAATAAAAAAGCCACCGTGGACCAAAAGACAACCACTGATCCCAATGGCTTGTTCAATAAGAGCACGACGGAATCGCATGAGACAATCAGGTAATTTGATCCGCGCCAACTGAAGCAGGAGATGTATCATGAGACGTGGAATTCTTCTGTGGCTGCTCGGGGTGCCTCTTCCTGTCATTATTCTGATTTACATGTTTTGGAATTAATTATCCAAAGAACCTTCGGATTCCCGTCTTTGTCCGATGCGCAGACACACAACTGAACCATCAGATCCAGATCTTCGCGCAGGCTTTATAGGTCTTCCTCGTGCTCAGACTTTCTGCCATGTGGTTTTTTATATTGGGCACTTGGGCGCGGAGCTGCCGTGTGATTTATATGAGCAGAATAATATGTCTTACATCAGAAGCTGGTTAATATGCAATTACCGCAAGGTTTGCAATCGGCGTATAAAGTTCCCATAATAGCGGCTATACCTTCCTGTGGGAGACAGATTGTGACGACTGCCATAAAAAAAACTATTGATGATACATCAATGACAGGCCCGGAAATGATGAGATTTCACTTGGGACGTATGGTCGTGATTGCAGAGCGCATGAAAAATAGATGTGAAGGTCTTTTGGAGCAAAATAAGCAAGAACCAGTTAAGAATCAAGCAACAGAAGAAACTGATGCGTATGAAAATCTATCTCCTTCAAAAAAGGCTGAATTAAACTCTATTTTATCTGGTGCTTTAAAAAATATACGTCCAGAACCAAATTGATATTTTTAGTTTGTTTTTAAAATTTAGTTTTTTATTGTGGTTGGAACTTTGTGTTTAACGTTCTCCCGTTCCGTTGTTGAGGGCGGAGACTATCCGTATCAACTCTAATGGGCCGCCTAAAGACATTGTGAACGGCCATGTATATGGCCTTATCCTCTTCCGAAAGATTTTCGGGGGGCACAATAGGAGCGCGCTGCGCATCGACAATGGCCAATGCACCTTCAACAAACTCTTTTATTTCAGTTTCAGTTTTTATTCTCACGGTTGCACCAAAATTTCCGGAGGTCATCTCCGCACGATTATAATTCATTTTGGCTCCTCTCTACAAATCTTTACGGATCAAAAACATCAATCTATGCCTTCATACTAACATAAAAACCCTGACAAAGGAAAATAATTCAATAGTTTCAATGTGTTGGTTATTAAATCATTAATGTCGTCTTTCCATTAATAACTTAACACGGGAAACAAAGGATTTTTTGATTTTGATTTAACCATACCAACGGCCGAGTAAGGATGAGAGGCTGTCATCGTTCATAGCTATTCACGTTTCTTCCGTGATCTTGCGCAAGCGGTCTTTTATGAGCGCAAGCTCAACTGCGTTGGTGTCAAACTATAAAGACGACGAAATGACGATCCGAGGCCCTCGGTCGTCTATGGTGAGCTTTATTTCAAATGGGGGAGATATTAACGTGGGCGAAGTGCCCACATTCATACCGCAATGGCGTCCCCTACCGGATTGTAAAAACAGGCTATCCGCCTGTTTTTATCCTGCGCTGCGCTTCGGACTGCGCGCGGCTGCGCCGTGCTCGCGCCAAACAGTCTCCTAGACTGTTTGGTCGAACCGGTACAGGCTCTTCAGCGTGGTAGAGGATGCCAACAAAAAAGCCGCCCTTTTGGGCAGCTGTTTTGTTG
>Ga0209467_1002528_pt1 | contig 12963 bp, 11 predicted proteins | sample Higcelwee11metaG_FD_187175 | JGI IMG/M metagenome (GOLD analysis project Ga0209467, IMG submission 187175) | Freshwater pond sediment microbial communities from the University of Edinburgh, under environmental carbon perturbations - High... | ecosystem: Environmental > Aquatic > Freshwater >...
TCGGCCCGAAAAACCCCCGTGGTGACCAACGGGGCGACGATTGACGGCGGCGTCTCTGCCGACACCGTGACCCTGAACAACGAATCGACCGTCACCGGCGATGTCATTTCCACCACCTGGGTCGTCATCGGCAACAAGGCCACGGTGGGAGGGGACGTCTGCGCCGGGGGGGACGTGACCCTAAACAACAATTCGTCCGTGGGCGGCGACATCAATGCCATGGGCAATGTCATTATCGGCGCGAACAACGCCGTTGTGCAGGGCAGCATCTATGCCGGCGGCAACGTGACCATCCTAAACGGGGCCAAGGTCATGGGCGACGTCAATGCCGGAGGCTCCGTCTCCATCGGCTCCAACAACGGGTCGGTCTATGGCAGCGTCTATGCCGCAGGCAATGTGACCCTGGGAAACGCGGCCCGGGTCTATGCCAACGTGCATTCCGGCGGAAACATCGATGTCCAATGGGGCGGAACCATCGACGGCAACGCCGTGGCTGCGGGGACTGTCTCGGTGAACGCCTGGGGCGGCAAGGTGTCCGGGAGCGTCACCCAACACGCCTCCTCGCCTCCGCGCATCAAGCCCACCGAACCCACGGCCTGCGAAGAGGTGGAGGCGCCGCCGCTGCAAACCTATACTGCGGGAACGACCAATATTTCTGTGAGTTATGGAAACGCAAAGGACATCGCCCCGGGCTCCTATGGAAAGTTGGCCGCCTCCGGCAACAACACCCTGACCCTTCATGCCGGAACCTATACTTTCAGTTCCATGAATGTCTCCTGGGATTGCGACTGGCGTCTTGACGTGTCCGGAGGCGACATCACCATCTTCGTGGTGGGCGATGTGGCGTTCGGCGGCGAGGTGACGGTCTTGGTTTCCTCAGATGGCGCGAATTACAACAGCATGTGGAGCGTGGACCCGAATCTGGCGGCCCAGGTCTATTTGGAAACACACGGGAATTTTACGGCGGGACAAAGCGGCCGTTGGTTCGGCACCATACTGGCGAAGAACAATATCGCCTTTGGCGGCAGTCAGACGCCCGAGAACAAGCCTACGGTGATCGGACTTCTGGCGACGGTTGACGGGGTCGTGACTTTGAGCAATAAATTTTCCAATATTCGTGTCGTCTCAAATTTCGCCCAGGCGAACTGGTAGCGCCGCGTGCGCCGGACGGCGCGAAATGGCCTGTGCAGCGGGGCGGCGGCAAATCGATTCGGGAGTTCCTCCCAAGGAAGTTGTTCTCCCTCTGATGGTCGGTCGTAACGAACCTGGGGGCAACATGTCGGGTAGTCGCAAAAACGCTCTCTTTTTCAGCCTTTCTTGCCGCCACTGCTGCATATCTCGACGCGGCAGCGCGCTTTTGTACGTCATCGCCTCCATTGTCCTGCTCGGGGCCATTGGGGGAGGGGTGGCGTATTTTTCGTCGTCGTCGAGCACGTCGCAGTTGTCCAAGACACATTCCGATCAGGCATATTATGCGGCGATCTCCGGACTGCGGTATGCGCCGAAGGCCGATCTGGCGGCCATGCAAAATAGCACTACGACATATTCCTTGGGCAATAGCGTCGCATTCAAGATGACGGTGGGTACAAAGGCGGCGTCCGCGTATCCGGTGACCGTATGCGGAATATATGGTGCCGGAACGAGCATGGAGGCGAATTATCAGTTGGCGCAGGTCAATATCGAGCCAGATGAGGGTAATGATTATGATATCACCCTCCCTGGTGACGCATACAATGAAGCTGGAGCGTACAGCGCCCATGGTGCCGCTGTGGCTAACGATCTCATTGATGTCGTGACTGAAGGGCATGAAGACTACGAGGGGACGGAATATATCCGGCTTGGGAACGGATCGACCCAAGGATACGCCTGTCTTTGGTTTAACGACACCAAGACGGTTCAAGAGGACAGCACATGGTGCCAAAATGGCGTGTGCAAGTTCGGCAAGGGATTTCGGCTTTATTTTGAACTTCAGGTCGTGTCGGCTGGAGCCGACGGCTTTACGTTTTCCATTATTAACGCCAGCAACAATACCGTCAATGACTGCGGCGGCGACCTGAACATGGGGGAGCTCCTTGGGTACGGAGGCCCTGGAAAAAGCGGCCACGGTTTACGACCTGGGAAAATTGCCCTTGAAGTTGATACTTTTCAGAACGGGTCAGGGTATTGCACCGAAGCCGGGAGCAGGGAAGATGACGATGACGGACACTTGGCCTATGTCTATTGGGGGGCTATTGATGATGATTCCTGGTGGGGTTGTAATACATATGACGATAATCAGCATACAGCTGGTGGAAACGTTAACGAAGGGTATTACACTATTGATGGAAACGATTATACAGGTAATAGGAAAAAAAATCCTCTCTATAATACTGTAAACATGCAAAACACAAAAAATAAGTCAGGGACAAACATAACATACAAACAATTTTCAAACCTGGAGGACGGCGCTGTCCACACCGTCCGCATGGAAGTCACCCGGGCCACCAACGCCAACGGCAGCGGCGCCTATAGCATGAAAACATGGCTTGATTGCAAAGTTGGCGGCGTTGCGTGCGAGGGGATAAAAAAGCTCACGGAAGATTTAACCGTTAAGACCCCTGATCTGGTTTCCTCCTTCACCATGGACAAATACTTCCATGGTCTCCTGAACACTTTCCTTGTGGGCTTCACCCAGGCCACCGGCGCCAGCGCCCAGGAGGTCCGCCTGATGGACTTCCGCCTCCGCTTCCGGAAATAATGCTCCTTTATCGGCGGCCACTGCCGTTGCCCTGTCACAAGGCGTTCTCTGATCCTGTCCGGCTTTACGTTCCCTGCGTCTGTTGAGGGTTGCTTCTCGACATGACGAGAGATCATTTGCCGCCGAGATATACATTTTACGTTTTTACATCGTAAAATAAGTAAAGATTGATTAGTATATTGTGAAGTTCATTTTTCCAATAGATTCATTCCCTGCCATCTGCTAATGCTTCCCCAAAATACGTCCGATATCGGCGAACCCCGCGTCAGCCCTGGCGCACGATGCATCGCCGGGAAGCGTTCTCCGTATGTCTCACCCGGGTCGGTCACGGTTTCCGCAGCAAATCCGGCATTCCGCATCGGCGCGCACCAGCCGGGGCGGCGCGTCACTGCTATACGTCATAGCCGCCATTACGCTGCTGGCCGTCCTGGCCGCCGCCATCGCCGTCTTCTCCGGCTCCTCGTCACAGTCGCAAACCACCCACGCTCCCTCCCTCGCCGCCTATTATCTGGCCCTGGCCGGGCTTAACCACGCCGCGACCCTCTCCGCCAACGACCTTGAAGCCCTGCTTGGCGCACCGGGCGTGACCTGCGCCCTGGAAACCGGGCACTTCACCCTGGACGTGCTCGGGCGCAACGCCGACGGCTCGTTTTCCGTGGCCGCGACCGGCGTAGCCCTTCCGGACAGCCCGCGCCAGTCCGTCTGCCGCCTGCCGGGCACGGTGTCGGACGCTGGCGGCCCCATCTCCTTTGAACGCGACCTGGAGGACTTCGACCTGCCCGTGACCTCGGGAACCCGCGACAGCAACATCGTCTCCGTGGACCTGGACAACCGGGTGGCCGTTTTCGGCAACAACACCCAATACGCCTACGGCTGCCTGTGGTACCGGGGCAGCCGCAACTGGTGCGACTCGGGAAAATGCCTGTTCGGCAAGGGGCTTCGGGCCTATTTCCGGTTTTCCTATGCCGCCGTCCCACCGGGCGTGGCCTGCGGCGACGGCTTCACCTTCGCGGTCATAAACGCCGCCGGAAACGACGCCTCGCGCTCGGGCGGGCTGGTGGGCATGGGCGAGCTTCTGGGCTACGCCGGGCCGGGTTCCACGTCGGACGGCCTGGGGCTCGTGCCGCCGAAATTTGCGGTGGAGTTCGACGTCCATGCCAACCTGGGGACGAAAAACCCCAACCGGGCCGATTCCCGGGCCGACGGGCCAGGCGGCGACCATGCGGCCGTGGTATTTTGGGGGTTTGACGACGAAACCGGTTCCTGCGCGTCGGACGGAAATGCCTATGCCTGCGCCCAGGACGACAACCGCCATTCCCGGGAGGGCACGGAGAATGTGGGGCGCAGCACCTCCGGCGACATGCCGCGCAACAGCCTGAACCGCTCCGGGGCCGGGGACTACGCCGCGCAAAGCGGCCGCCCGGACTGGCTGCGAAGCGGCGTGCACGCCATGCGCCTGGAGGTGGACCGGGCCGACGCCCCGAACATCCTGGGCGACTATGCCTACAGCATCCGGGTGTGGATCGACTGCGCCGACTGCGACGACGTCACGAGCGCCTATGCGGCCGGGACGCCCACCCTGACCCGGACGTTTTCCCTGTCGCGGGCCCAGCACGAACGCTTCGAGCGGGTGCTCTTCGGCTGGACCGAGGCCACGGGCGCGGCCGTGCAGCAGGTGGGCGTGTCCGATTTCAAGCTGTATTTTCTGGAATAGGGGGGCGGCTTTACATCGCGCGGGCCTTGGGCCATGTTCCGGCCCATGCGCCGCACCCTTGCCGCCCTGTGTCTGGCCCTTTTCGCCTCCCTGCCCGCAAGCGCCCCCGGCGGCGAGGTCATCTACAAATACGACGCCCCGGGCGGCGTCATCCATCTTTCCAACCGACGCCTCAGCAAGGACTACCGGCCCTATTTCTACATGCGCGTGCCGCGCGCCGTGGACCAGGACAAGCTCATGGCCGTGATCCGCTACTACGGCCGCCGCTATAAGATCGATCCGGAGCTGGTGCGGGCCATGGTGGAGGTGGAGTCGGGGTTCGTGATCGAGGCCGTCTCGCCCAAGGGGGCCCAGGGGCTGATGCAGATCATGCCCGGCACGGGCAAGGATCTGGGGCTGACGGAACCCTTCGAGCCCGGGCCGAACATCGAGGCCGGGGTGCGCTATATGCGCGACATGCTGGACCGCTTCGGAGGCGACGCCTCCCTGGCCCTGGCGGCCTACAACGCCGGGCCGGGCCGGGTGTCGCGCACGACCGGCGTGCCGGACATCCCCGAGACCAAGGACTACGTGGCCAAGGTCATGGGCCGCTACGGGGCGCGCTCGGGCATGCGGTAGCGGGGGACGAGGCCGCGCGTCTGGGAGTGGCTCCAGGGTATTGTCTTCGAAGTTGTTATACGCTTGACGTACACGGTACAGGTGGCTATGGTTTTGTATGATTCTTGGTTTTCGGGACAAAAGGACTCGCCGTTTTTTCGAAGGTGAGCACGTTCGGGCCTTCCAAGGGTTCGAACGCCAGGCCATGATGCGGTTGGACAGGCTTGACGCAGCGGATCGGCTGGTCGCCCTGAACACCCCGGGGAATCGCCTGGAGGCCCTGAGGGGAGACCGCAAGGGGCAGTACAGCATCCGGATCAACGACCAGTGGCGTCTCTGCTTTGAATGGCCGACGGATTCACCCGGCCCGCAGCAAGTGGAAATCGTGGATTATCATTGAGGAGCAAGGGCATGACGCGAATTCTCATACATCCCGGCGAGCACCTGGCCGACGAGTTGCAGGCCCTTGGCATGAGCGCCAACGCGCTGGCCAGGGAGCTTGGCGTGCCCACCAACCGCATCACCCAGATCATGGCTGGCAGGCGCGGGATCACGGGGGATACCGCCTTGCGGTTGGGAAGATGGTTCGGAACGGGACCGGACATCTGGATGAATCTGCAAAAAAATTACGAGCTCAAACGGGCGGCCCAGGAGATCGGACAGGCCTTGGACGCCATCCCCCGGCATGGCATGGTGGCGCAAGCGCCAACCATCTCCGCCCGGTGACCCGCAGGGGCGATCACAACCGACCTCCGGGACTCAGGCCGTACGGGCCGTTGCGCCCGGGCCGCCCCGGTCATCCAGCGCAGACGTTCGCCCCGGCGGGTTGCCGCGTCTCGTCCAGAAGCCGCACGCCCAGGGCCGTGACCTCGGCCGGGATCAGCGTCCGCAACACGGCGATGGGCAACCGCTGCCGCACCAGCAGCGCCCCGGCCACGTCCGCCACCCGGTCCCACACCGCCGGGCGGCCAAACAAATCGGCCAGGATGCGGCCAAGCTGTCCCCGCAAAAGTCCCGAGGCCCCCATGCCGCGCAGGCCCAGGGCCTCGAATTCCCGCATGACGTGCAACATGTCGAAGGCCAGCCGCTCGTTGGCCAGGTCTGCGTGCAGCCCGAAGGCCTCGCCCAGAAACCGCGTCTCGGCCTGATGCCCGGCCAGGGCGATGAGAAACCGCCGCCGGATGGTCAGCTTGCGGCTGTCGCCGGGCAGGACGTAGCCCGGATCGTCGTCGGGGCCGTCGATGGCCGCGCTCACGGCCGGACAATCCACGGCGAAGGACATGACCGCGTGTCCGGCCACATGGTGGGCCAGGGCCTGCAAGGGGTCGCGCTGGGGTCGCGTCTGGTCCATTCCCGTTCTCCTCGGGGCGAATCTGCGGGTTATGACAGCAGCCGGGAAATCTCCGCCGAAAGCGCCTCGGTCGTGAAGGGTTTTTTGAGAAATCCCGTGACCCCGGCCCGCAGCGCCAGCTCCACCTGTTCGCCGGTGGATTCCGTGGTGGCCATGAGGATGGGCGTGTCGGCGTGGGCCATGTCCCCGCGCACCAGCCGGGTCAGCTCGATGCCGTCCATGACCGGCATGTTCATGTCCGCCACGATGCAGTCGAAGGGCTCAGATGTCTCCAGGATGTCCCAGGCGGCCTGGCCGTTTTCCGCCGTGGTCGCGGCGAGTCCCAGGCCGGGCAGGGTGGAACGGTAGAAGGCCAGCATGGCCTTGGAGTCGTCCACGGCCAGGATGCGGCGCTGCCCCGTTTCATCTGGGGCGGAGGTCACGGCGCTGGCCGTGCGCAGCCGGTGCGCCAGGGCCGTGGCCTGGGGCGTTTGCGCCCCCTCCAAGACCTGGACGAAGGCCGCCATGGTCTCCGGGTCGCAACTCGTTTCAGCCTCGGCGACCACCAGTCCGGCCAGGGCCGGTTCGGACGCCAGGGCGGCGAAAAGACGTACGGCGGCGGCGTCGGCCATGGCCCGGGCCACGAGCCCGGCCTTTGCCGGAGCGGCCTGCATGGCCTCCGTGAGCTTTTTGGCCACCCCGGGGTTGGCGTTGGCCTCAAGGGCCGTGATCACGGCCAGAAGCAGCATGGGGTCGGTCTCGGTCAGGCCGTCGAGCAAAAAGACCAGCCCCTTGAGGGACGGGGCCCGGCCCAGGGCCTCGTAGACCGCGAAGCGCAGGTTGGGATGGGTGAATTCTTCCAGATCCTGGGCCGTGACCAGGGCCTCGGCCCCGGACTTGTGGCCGATAAATCCCAGGATGTTGGCCGACAGGATCTTTTCGTCCAGATCGCCCTCGCCAAGCAGCCTGGCCACCAGGGGAACGGCGGCCGGGCCGGTGGCGATGATGGCCTCGTGGATGGCCCGGCGGGCCGTGGGATTTTTGTGGTGGATCTTGGTGACCAGATAGGACAGGGCCGACTCGCCGCCGATGGCCGCCACGGCCCCCACGGCCTTGAACACCGTGACCGGGCAGTCGTCGCCGGAGATGATCTCCGCCGCGTCCACCAGGGCCGCCAGACGAGACAGGGATTCGGCGTCGCCCAGGGCCCCGAGGGTCTCGACGCACAGGGCGCTGATCAGGGGGTCGGGATGGTCCAGGTGCTTCCGGAAAAGGGCCAGACTGGCGGTGTGGCGCAGACGGGACAGGGCGCTTAACGCCTCCTGGAGATCCTCGGACGTGCTGACCCGGGCGGCCATGTCCAGGAGTACTGGCAGGGCGGCGGCGAACTCGTTGCGGCCCACGGTGCGCAGGCACAGGCGGCGCACGGCCGGGGACGGAGAGGCCAGCCCGGCCACGGTCTGGGCCTCGTCGTGGGCGAAAAGGGCCTGCAGGACGTTGATGATCGCCAGATCCACGGACTGGTCGCCAAGGGGCGCGGCGATCAGGTCGCACAGCCCCGGGATGGCCGTGACGTCGGCCTTGGCCTCGATGTCGCGCAGCAGGGTGATCTGTTCGAGAAAATCCAATCCCCGGAAGTCCGTCAGGGCATCCATGCGTGAGTCCTTTGTCTGCGAGGTGATGATGCGTCCGGCTGTCCGATGCGCCGGGCGGCTGTGCGATTGTGGCCGCTCAGACTGCCTAGCGTATTTCCGGCGCATTTCCTAGGGGCCGGACGGCCTGGCCGAGACCTTCGCCACGGCCATTTGTGGACAAATGCCAGGGAAAATGCTTTGTTTCCCCGGTTCGCGGGCAATGCGATGCGGTCGCCTGCCGCGCGGACCTTTTTGCAACAGTGACCTCGAAGGGAATCGGGAGCATGTACCAGGGGCGCACACATCGGAACACGATACAACGCAGGGCGCAGCCGTCCAACACGCGCAAGCGCCGGGCCATGCCCCGACGGGCAGGCGTGGCCGGTTCCGGCAGAGTGGGCCTGCGGTTCATGCGGCTTGTGGCCCTGGCCGCAATGGTGGTGGCCGGGCTCTTTTTGGGATGCACCTTTTTTACGGCCAAGGAACCGCCCGCGCCGCCGCCTCCGGCGGTGATGCCCATGACCGCCCCGGCCGTGTCCGAGTGCCTGTCCCGGGTGCAGGCGGCCAAGGCCGCCCAGCCCCGGCCAGAAACGCTGGATGATTTCGTGCGCTATGTGGCGGCGGCCTATGTGGAGCCGGTGCGCTCCCGCTACGCCGTGGCCGAAACCATGGAGACGGCCGTGCGCCTGTCCGCCGCAGGCAACGCCCAGGCCCAGCGCTTTTTGGCGGCCACCGTGCGCGACGTGCAACTCCAGGCGGCCATGGGCGGGCGCACCTTCAGCGTGGACCAATGGCGGGAGATCTACCTTCGCTCCGGCCTCCTGAATCAGGACACCTTTGTGGCCATCGGCGGGGAACTGCCCCAGCCGGAAACGGGCCATCCCGCCGTATCTGCGGCCCCCGCCCCGGCCGGTCCCGCCCCGGCCGCCGCCCTCTCCGAACAGTCCCTGCCGCCTTTATCCGAGGAAGAAGGGGAATGAGCCTGGCCCTGGCCTCTGCCGCCAAAAAGGCCCTGGCCGACGCCGTGCGCATCAGCCTGGATCTGTACAAGGTCATGATCCCGGTGATCATCGCGGTCAAGATCCTCAAGGAGCTTGATCTCATCGCCTATCTGGCCGTGCCGCTCGGGCCGCTCATGGAGCTGGCCGGGCTTCCGGCGGACATGGGGCTGGTGTGGGCCACGGCCATTTTGACCAACATCTACGGAGGCATCCTGGTTTACGTGGCCCTGCCGCCGGGGGCCGACCCCTTAAGCGTGGCCCAGGTGACGGTGCTCTCCACCATGATCCTCATTGCCCACAACATCCCGGTGGAGGGGCGCATCACCCAGAAGTGCGGGGTGGGATTTTTTGGGCAGGCGGCGCTGCGCATGGGCGGGGCGCTTGTGTGCGGCATGCTCATGCACCGGTTTTTCGCCGCCGCCGGGATGCTTGCGGAACCGGCCCGGGCGATCTTCGCCGCCACTCCGGCCCAGGCCTCCCTTGTCGGTTGGGCGCTTGGCGAGGCCAAAAACCTGATCATGATCTTCGGGGTCATCCTGGCGCTCATCGTCCTTATGCGCGTGCTGGCCCGGTTCCGGGTCACGGACCTTTTCGAGCGCCTGCTGGCCCCGGTTCTGGGGCTTTTGGGCATCGGGGCCAAGGCCGCGAACATCACGGTCATCGGGCTGGTCATGGGCCTGGCCTACGGGGGCGGGCTGATCATGATGGAGGTCCAAGGCGGGCGGCTGTCCCGGCGCGACGTGTTTTCCTCCCTGTCGCTGATGAGCCTGTCCCATGCGCTCATTGAGGACACCCTGCTCATGACGCTCATCGGGGCCAGCGTGCAGGGCACGTTTTTCGGGAGGCTCCTTTTTTCCATGCTGGTGGTGGCGGTCCTGTCGCGGCTGGTGGGGCCGCGCCTGTCCGCGCCCGGGTCGGTTGCGGGGAGGATCTTTTGACGCCCGGCCTGCGCCGCCGTGCGGCGATGGCGGCCGCAGCCGTCCTGGTGGTCTGCACCCTGGCGGTTGCGTCAGCCCCGGCCCAGACGCCCCAGACGGTTGCGGCCACGCCCGTCAGCTTCGAGCCGCTCATCCGGCGGCTGGTGGAGTCCGGCCGTCCCGAGGCCGCTGTGCGCGCCCTGTTTGCGCGGCCGGAGATGGTGTTTGATCCCGAGCCCATGAGCACCAAGCTCAGCGAACTGTACATGTCGAAATACGGCCTGAAGCTGGTGACCGACATCCAGACGCGGCTGGCGGAACTCGGCTACCATCCCTGGCCTGCGGACGGCCGACTCAAGCGGCTCACCAAGTGGTCCATCCGGGCCTGGCAGCGGGAGCGCGGCCTGCCGGAACGGGCCGTGGCCACGACAGAGCTTTTGGCCGCGCTTCGGGCCTCCACGGCCATGGCCCCGGCCGGGCTGGAGTTCCCGCCGATCGAGGCTCCGAGCGTCTACGAGAGCGCCCTGACCCCGGAGCGTCTGGCCGAGGCCCGGGAGTTTTTGGCCGCCAACCGGGCCATGCTGTCCCAGGTGCGGGCGCGTTACGGCCTGCCCGAGGAGGTGGCCGTGGGGGTGAGCGCCGTGGAGACCCGGTGCGGCCGCTATCTGGGCGACAAACCGGCCGTGGCCTCCCTGGCGGGCATGGCCCTGGCCCGGGACTATGCCCTGGTGTCCCAGGCCTTCGCCTATGAGCGCCCCGCTCCCGACCGGGCGGCCTGGCTGGCCCAGACGGCGCGCGACCGGGGGGATTGGGCCTACCGGGAGCTGGCGGCCCTTTTGGACTACGCCGCCCGCCTGGGCCGCGACCCCCTGAGCATGCCCGGCTCGGTCTACGGGGCCATCGGCGTCAGCCAGTTCATGCCTACAAGCGCCCTGACCCTGGCCCGGGACGGCGACGGAGACGGCGCGGCGGATCTTTTCAATGTGACCGACGCCCTGGAGAGCATGGGCAACTACCTGAATAAAGCCGGAGTGGGAGGCCAGACCTCCGAGGCGGCCCTTCGCGAGGCCCTTTTTCGCTACAACCGCAGCCGGACCTATGTGAACACCATCATGGCCGTGGCTGCGCACCTGCGCGAAACCGCCGGATCGGGAGCTCCCGGGCAGTAGCGGGCACCGGGCCGCAAAAAAGGCCCCGCCCGCGCCCGCCGGACGCCTGCCATGCCTCCCCGCCCTGCCTGCAGGGCGGCAAACTGCAACGGACAACCCATGCCCTCCCTTGTGCGTCTTATTTTTCTATGCCTGACGCTCGTTGCTCCGGATATCGTCCAGGCCGCCTCGGCCACGGTCATCGGCTATCACCGCTTCGACGGCCACCGGTCCAGCATGTCCATGCCCCTCTCCGTGTTTGAGGCCCACCTGCGCTATCTCAAGGAACATGCCAACGTCGTCTCCATGGACGAGTTTGCAGGCTACATCGCGCGCGGGGAGAGTTTCCCGCCGCGCACGGTGGTCATCACCATCGACGACGGCTGGTCCTCGGTCATGCAGGCCTTCGAACTGTTGAAAAAATACGATCTGCCGTTCACCGTGTTCCTGCCCATGGCCTACATGGCCAACCCGGCCTCCAAGGCCAGCCTGAGCGCCGCCGACCTCGAAACGCTCAAGGCCTGGCCCAAGGTCACCTTTGCGGACCATTCCTTCAGCCACTCCACGCGGCTCCAGGTCGGCAAGCATGGCAGCCGCGACGCCTACCTGGCCTTTTTGCGCACCGATCTGAACGCCTCGCGGAAACGTTTTCTTGAGATTTTCGGCTCGTATCCCAAATATTACGCCTATCCCTACGGCCACGGCAACGACGTTTTCGGGGCGCTTCTGGCCGAAAACGGCTATCAGCTCATGTTCGTCACCGGCTATCGGCCCTTCGACGGCAACGTCAATCCCCATGCCATCCCGCGCCTGGGCGGCCATGCGGTGTCGGTGCAAAAGCTCAAGGAAATCGTGGAGTCGTACTGAGGCGCGGACGGCGTCGGTGCGTCACTGTGCTGGGGCTGGAGTCAAGAAGCACCGAGGCGCCGACTGTACCGACGCGGTGCGTCCTGACTATACCGACGCGGTGCGTCCTGACTGTACCGACGCGGTGCGTCCTGGCGGATGTTCCGGGAAGGTGCGCCTGTCGCAGGGCGTGCGGCGTTGCGGCCGCCGTCCGTCGCGGGACGGACGGCAGCCCGGCGGGGATGCGCCTAGTCGTTCAGCAACAGGAGCAGATGCGCCCCCGTCAGGTTGCCGGTCACTTCCGTGAAGTCCGGGTTGGTGGTCATCACCGCGCCGTGCTCGCCCACGGTGAAAACCGCGTTTTGTTCGATGCTGGCCGTCATCCCGTTGACCGGGGATGAGAACCCGCCCTCCACGAGTTGCCCTGCGCCGTTTTGGATGCGGTACAGGTAGGCCTTGCCGCCGTCGGTGTAGCGGCTTGATGTGTTGAGGGCCGCCCAGAACACGCCGCCTCCGGCATGGACGATGGACGAGAAGGAATACAGCGGATAGCCCTCCTCCGGCGGCGCGACGCGGGTGATGCCCGTCACCGCCGTCCAGGCGGCGCCGTCGGCGCTGTAGAAGGCCGCGCCATTTTCGCCCACGGCCACAATCATGTTCGTGGTGGCGGCCACGGCGTACAGGTCGTCCCCGTTTGCGCCCACCACGGATGTGCTCCAGGCCCCGCTACGCCACCGGGCCACCTTGCCGTCCAGGCCCACGGCATGCACGTCGCCGTTGGGGGAAGCCGCCATGGACTTGTAGTAGTAGTCGATTCCGCCATTGAGGCAGGCCAGGTAGCCGGGAGTTGGAGGGGTTATGACTGGATCAACCACCATGCAAGGGCTGCCGTTGCCGTTGGAGTCCTGGAGGACGGCGTAGCCGCCGGAGGCGGTCTTGGCCACGTCAAGCAGCGGCGGAAAGTCCCCGCTGCCGCCCGGCGGGGTCCAGGCGGTCCAACTGGAGCCGTTGCCGCGCAGGGTGACGGCGTTGAAGGTGG
>Ga0209467_1002529_pt1 | contig 12947 bp, 14 predicted proteins | sample Higcelwee11metaG_FD_187175 | JGI IMG/M metagenome (GOLD analysis project Ga0209467, IMG submission 187175) | Freshwater pond sediment microbial communities from the University of Edinburgh, under environmental carbon perturbations - High... | ecosystem: Environmental > Aquatic > Freshwater >...
GTTGCAGAGCATTCTCGAACGCGCACTGCGGCGCACGCGCTTCCCCCTGTCCTTCAGCGCGGGGTTCCACCCCATGCCGCGCATCTCCTTTGGGCGGGCGCTGCCCGTTGGCGTGGAGAGCGTCAGCGAATGGTTCACCCTCACCCTGCGCGAGGCCCTTGGGCCGGAATACGTGCTCGACACCCTGGCCGCGCAGATGCCCGGCGGGCTGAACCCCATCCGCATCGAGAGCCTGCCGGTGCTCAAGCGCCCGGTGCAGGCCGTGCGCGAGCATTTCGTGGTGCGCTACACCGGCTCAAAGGAAGACGTGGCGCGCTGGCAGGCGGGCTGGGAAGCATTCATGCGCCTGGACACCTTCATGTTCGACCGCAAGAGCAAGAACGGGCCGAAGCCCACGGACCTGCGCACGCTCGTGCAAGGCGCCGCTGTGCAGCAAGACGGATCGGTGGCCCTGACGCTGGACTGGGCCAGGGACTACATGAGCCCGCAGGCGCTGGTGCTGGCCATCGGCGCGCCCATAACGCCCTTGTGCGCGCATGTGCTCAAGGTGGGGCAGGAGTTCCCGGACGAGTAAGCCGCGCCTGCGCTACGGCAGCGGCGGCACCGGGACGCCCGTGGCAGGCCGCGTGGGGTCGGGGTGCAGCGTGCCCTTGCCGGGATACTCGGAATCGTAGCGCAGGTTGTCGCCCGGCTCGGTGAAATAGCCGTCGCGCACAGACTCGGGCGTGCCCAGCCGCAACAGTTCGCTCACAGTCAGCAGCTCGTAGCCCCGCGCCCGCAGCTCCGCAACAAGCCGCTTCAGCACCTGGAAGCTGTTCTTCGGCACCGCATTGGCGTGCAGCAGCACGATGGACCCCGGCCGCACCCGCGCCAGGGCGGCCTCTTCGCCGTCCTCGCCCGCCACGTCCCACTGGATCACCGGATAGCCCAGCTCCGCGAGGGTATCGAGCGCCAGCTCCGAGCTGCGGCCATAGGGCAGCCGCATGAGGCGCAGGCGTTGCGGCACGCGGTCAAGCGCGTCCTCAAGCCCCTTGGTCTTGGCCCTGCCGGCCAGCTCCGCGCGCAAGAGCGCGTACTGCACTTCCGTGAGGCGCATCTGCTGGATTATCTCCGCGCGGGACATGAGCGCCAGGTTGCCGTGGGTCCAGGTGTGGCTGCCCAGCTCGAAGCGCGGGTCGGCCATGAGCTGCATGGTCTTTTCCGGGTGCGAGCGCATCCACTTGCCCCCGGCGAAAAACGTCGCCCTCACGTTTTGCTCGCGCAGCAGGTTGATTATCTGATTATTGTAGCCCGCCACGTTGTTGGCGCGTTCGCACAGGTCGAAGGTGATGGCCGCCACCTTGCGGCCGCCCGGCGGCGACACCCGGCGGATGGCTCCCCGCATGGCCCCGGGCACGGCGGGAAGCGCGGGCAAAACGCCTGCGCTGTCCGTGTCGGGCGCGGTCGGGCCGGGCGCGGTCGGGTCGGGCGCGCCTATGGCTCCCACAATGCGGTCGGCGTCGGTTCCCGCACGTTCGGCGGGGGTCCACAGGGCGTGCAGCAGTGCGGTGCCCTCCGGCGCCGTTTGGGCCGTATGCCTGGCAGCCGGACTGACGGAAAGACCGGCGGAGGCTGAGCAGAATGTCAGCGCGAAGGTGAGCACAATGGCGAAAGCAGGCCGTGACAGCGTGTTCATTATGGACCCTTTGCAGTGCGGCGGCTATTGCGGGAGCGAGTCCGCCCCCGGAAGTTCCTCCGGGGCGTCCTTGGCCTCGGCTGCCTTTTTCGGCTCTTCCTTCGCCTTGGCCGCGGCTTTCTGGGCGGCCTTCATTTCCGGCCGCAGCTCCAGGCCCTGGGCGCGCTTCCTGTCGATCTCGGCCGCGCCGGAAGTAAGCGCCACGTAACGCTGGCTGGTGCAGGGGTGCGTGGTGCCCTTGGAAATGCCTTCGGGATACTCCATGGCCATGCGCCGCCACAAGTCTCCCACGTGGTGGACATCGTACCCGGCGCGCGCGGTGTAGTAGAGCCCCACGTAGTCCGCCTCAAACTCGTATTCCTGGCTGAACATGTTGTAGCCGAGGCGGTTGCCCACGTTTGGGTTCACCCCGGTGAGCAGCACCGTGGGCAGGTCGATGAGCATGTGCCCCAGCATGGCGTTCATGCTCTTGTCGCGGATGTGCAGCTGGGTGTTGTGGGCCATCTCGTGCCCGACTATGGCCGCCAGCTCATCATCGGATTTGAGGGCCTTCATCAGGCCCAGGTGCACGGTGATGTTGTCGCCGTCGGCGAAGGCGTTGACCACGGCGTCGAACTTGAGCCGCACGGGGTAGGCGCAGATCTTGACCGGCGTGAGGGTCAGCTCCAGCAGCTCGCCCGCGCGCTCCACATCGATGGAAACGGGCTTGCCGGCCGTGATGCCCTTTCCCAACCGCTCTGCGGCCTGCTTCTTGTTCTCCACCTTCTCGCCGCCAATGCCCACCACGATGTCGCCGCGGCGCAGGCCGGCCACAGCCGCCGGGCTGCCCGGCGCCACCTCGAACACCGTTGGCCGCCAGGAAATGCCGAGCACCTCTTTGACGAGATCACGCTTCTCTTTCGTGTAGTCGTCGAGTTCCAGGAAGTTCACGCCGGAGGCGTATACCGTCCGCTCTGCGCAGAGCTCCACGTTTTTCGCGCGGATGTTCCAGCCCACGCGCTGCAACTGGTCGAGCCAGGCCACGGTGCCGCGCAGGGCCAGCTCACGCTGGATTTTGGCCTCGGCGTCCACTTGCCCTTCTTCCACCGGGGGCAGATTGGCCTGGGGGGCGCATGCGGCCAGCGCCAGCAGCAGGCACCCGCAGGAAAGCAGCGCCCGGAGCGGGCGCAGAACCACCAGCCGCTGCGAGGTGCAAGGCATCGCGGGTTGGGCCTGGTCATCCATCACGCGCATCAGATCCTCCTGTTCGCCCTGGCGTGGCAATCCGGCGGGGCAAAGCGGTTTCCGATATCACATGGCATGCGCGCGAGGCAAGCTCAACCCACGACCAGGGCGATGGCCTTCTCCGGGCACATCTCCTGGCAGCAGAAGCAGCCGATGCACAGCGCCTTGTCCACCACGGCCACGTCGTTTTGCAGGCGCAGGGCCTGGGCCGGGCACTGGGCCACGCAGGTGCCGCAGCCCGTGCAGCGCGCGGCATCGGCCTTGGGCCGCATGGCGAGCCTGCTGTCGAACAGGTCCTGAACGCCGGCCGTGTGGCTGGCCGCGGCCTCGAAACGCGGCAGACGAAAGCCCTCCAGGGGCACCAGCTCGCCCAGCAGTTGCGCCGCCTCCGGGGCGAAGTCGCCCAGGGCAAGCCGCCGCGCCTTGGTCAGCATGGGCAGGCGCGCCGCGTCGCAGCCCATGAGCCGGCAAATAACGCCGTCCATGGCCACGGCGTTGTCCGCCGCGAGCACGCGGCCCACCCAGCGCAGGTCGGCCGAGGCCGGGCCGTTGCCCTGCATGCCCAGCACCGCGTCCACCAGGATGAAGTCCGGCGGGCGCAGGGCGAACACATCCACCACGACCTCCTGAAAACGCTCCGGCGTGCCGGCCAGCTTGTGCAGCTGGGCCTTCTGCGCGCCGGGCAGAATGCCGTAGCTGTTCTTCACCGCGCCGGTGATGATGGTCAGCCCGTGGGTCTTAAACTTCGGCAGGGAGATGAACACCTCCGCCTCGAGCACCGCGCGTGAAACGCTGACCTTCGGCATGGCGCGCGTGTCGCCCAGCACCTGGAAGGGCACCTCCACCGCGTCGAGCCCGATGTTCTTGTAATGCCCAAGGGAGGCCTCGATGAGCCCGGCGCGCTCGAAGCTGGCCTCGTTGGCGCCGTAGCCCATGACGCCGGGGTTGTCGCCCACGGTGATGGCGGCCGCGCCCAGGTCGCGCAGGCACTCCACCACGGCGCGCACCACTGCGGGGTGGGTTGTCACGGCCTCTTCCGGGCGGGCGGCGCGCAGCACGTTGGGCTTCACCAGCACCTTCGCCCCGCCCACGGGCGGGCGGAACTGCGTGAAGGCCTTCTCCACCGCGGCGCGGCAGGTCTGATAGTCCGTGGGTTCGATGAGCACGGTGTGCATGGGCGGCTCCTTCTTTCCAGGCCGGCTAGTTGCCGCTGAAGACCTTTTTGAGGATGGCGGTGGTGCGCTCCGCCGGGTTGCTGCGGATGTCCTTCTCCTCCTTGGCGATCATGTAGAACAGGCCGTCCTGGGCCTTGGTGTTCACGTAGGCGTCCAGATCAAGGCCGTAGGCCTGGGCCGCGCTGGCGGCCAGGGGGCTGGCCGTGAGCTTCTTGTAGGCCTTGGCCACCCCCACGGACTCCATGGACTTGGTGATGATGGGCTTCATCATCTGGCCTATCTTCTCGCCGCTGGATTTACGGAAGTATTGCGTGGCCGAGTCCTCGCCGCCGGTGAGGATGCCCTTGGCGTCGGAGACGCTCATGTTCTTCACCGAATCGCCCAGAATGCCCGCCGCCTGGGGCACGGCCTTTTCCGCCGCGCGGTTCATGGCCAGCACAAAGTCATCGATGAGCTGGCCCTGCCCGGCCAGGCGCAGGGGAGCCTCCAGCTTCTTGAGCGAATCGGGCAGCAGGATCTTCACGGCCTGGTTTGTGAAATACCCGTCGGACTTGCCCAGGTTGCTCACGGCCGTGGCGGTGCCCTTGGCCAGGGCCTCCTTCAACCCTTTGGTGATGTCGGCATCGGAGAGGCCGGCGCCCAGGCCGGAGGAGACAGCGCCGGAAGCCCCGGAACTTTTTGCGGGCACCTGCTGCTGCACCTTGTCGAGCACATCGGCCCAGCCTGCCGCGGCGGGGCGCGGCTGGGCGCAGAGGGCGAAAAGACACAGGGCCACGGTGGTGGGAAGGGCGCGTTTCATGGCTTACTCCTGACTGTTTTGAGCGGTGTATGGTGGCTTGGTGTACCCCGGCCCGGGCCGGACGGCAAGAATCTCCACCTCCGGCGGCTGGTCTGGTTTATGCACGTTTCCGGCAGGGGGAAAAATCATGCGCATCAACCCGAGCCTCGCCAACGAAATGTACCTGAACTACAGCTCCAGCAGCGACACGGACACCGACAGCACCACGTCCATCCTGCCGAGCGGCACCTATACCAAGCTTGCGGCCGCCAAATACATCAAGGAAAAGGACAAGGACAACAGCGGCACCCTCTCAAGCGACGAGGTGACCATTTCCGCCGCGGCCTATGCCGCCCTCGACGCGGACTCCGACGGCGAGGTCACCCTCTCCGAGATGCAGAGTTCCCTCTCCGGCAAGGACGACAAGATTTACGCGTATTACAAGAACGGCGGCGCCAGCAGCAACACCACCGATGTGACGACCTCGATTCTGGAAGGCACCGACACGGACGAGTCCGACTCCACGGCCAGCTCCTACGTGAAGATGGCGGCCAAGAGCTACATTGCGGAGAACGACACCGACGACGACGGCGCGCTCTCCCTGTCTGAAACCGCGCTGACCTCCAACGCCTTCCTCAAGTTCGACACCAACTCCAACGCTTCGCTGAGCCTCTCTGAACTGAGGAACGCCCTCGCCGACGAAGGCGACAGCATCTACAAGTATTACAAGAACGGCGGCACCACCAAGCTCTCGACCCTTACCTCAAACCTGCTCAAAACAATCTGATGCGGCTGGAAAACGGAACACGTGCCGGACAAACCGGCCCATTGCCGCGCGCGCTGTTGTCCATAAGCGAAAGGGGGCGGCATGAGTTCACGCTCAGGCATCCTGAATGCGATAAATAAGCACTACCAACACACAAGCAGCGCCAAGACAGCTTCAACAAATAAAGTAAAGAAGCAGAACACGACCGGCACCGGAAACACCGGCACCGGTCTGAACACCGTGCTGTCCTCCGGCGTCTACGCCAAGCAGGCCGCCGCCAAATACATAAAAGACAATGACAAGAACAAGGACGGCAAACTTTCCTGCGATGAGGTGACGCTTTCGGCAGAGGCCTTCGCCAAGCTGGACGCAAATTCCGACGGCAAAACCACCAAGGCCGAGATGCAGAGCGCGCTCTCCGGCAAGGACAACGCGATCTACCAGTATTACAAAAGCGGCGGCACAAAGACCCACGCCAAGGATGTGGTCTCCACGGTCTTGTTCGCCTCCAACGCCGGCAGCGCCGCAAGCACGGGCACAACCGCCAAACAGGCGGCCAGCCGGTACATAAAGGACCACGACAAAAGCAAGGACGGCAAACTCTCCCGCGCGGAAACAACGCTTTCCGAGGAAGACTTCGCCACACTGGACGCCAACGCCGACGGCAAGCTGACCAGGGCCGAGCTGGAAAAGTCCCTGGACGGCAAGGGCACCGCCATCGACCAATACTACAAGAGCGGCGGCGAGAAGACGCACGACCAGGACATGGCCGACGCCGTGCTCTTCACCTCCAACGCCGGCAGCATCAGCAACTTTTCCGGCTTGGCCGCAAGCCGATTCCTCTCGGGAAAAGACAAAGACGGCGACGGTGCCCTCTCCGCCGGTGAGGCCGCGCTTTCGCGCAAGGTCTTCGCCAAGCTCGACACGAACTCCGACAAGAAAGTCACGGCGGACGAGCTGAACACAGCCCTGGCAAAGAAGAACGCGGCCATCCAGAAATACTACAAGAACGGCGGAACCAACTCGCTTGCCGCGTTGACTTCAAACCTGCTTGCGACCATTTAGGAAGCATGAGCGCAGAGAACGGCGAGGACTGCTGCACGCTGCCCCAGGCGGGCGATGCGCCCCCCCAGGAAGGGGCCGCCGGACCGGTGCGCATTTTCGGCAAGCGGAACTGCCCGCACACCAGGCGCGCCCGGGAAGCCCTGCCCCAGGCGGAGTTCATAGACGTGCTGGCCGACCCGCAGGCCCTGGCGGAGCTGCTGCGCCTTTCCGGCGGGGTGCGCCGGGTGCCGGTCATCCAGAGGGGAACAACTGTGGAGATCGGCTTCCGCAGAGGCTCCTGACACGTCTGATCCGCCGGGCCGTGCGCCCGGGCACCACTAGAAAAACAGAAAAAAGCCGTTGGCGAAGAACACCAGCCCCACCACCCCGACGGCCATTCCGCCGACCCACACAGGCTTGACCTTCATGAGCGCGGCCACGGACGAGAGCAAAATGGCTATCTGCAAAAAGATGATGGCCATGCCGAAGGCGCCGGAATGCGCCTGCGCCTGGGCAATGGCCGCGTCGTAAGCCTCGGCCTGCTTCTTTATCTCTTCCTTCTGCGCCTCGTACTTGGCGATCTTGGCCGCGTAGGCCTGGGATTTGTCCCGCACGCCCTTGGCGTAATCGCCCTCGGCCTTGCCCGCGTTCAGCAGCGAAAGCTCAAGGGAGTCGCGGCTCAGCTCGTGCAGGTACTGCTTCATGTCCTTGGCCTGATAATAGGCCCACTGGTTGGTGGCCTTGGACTGGGAAAGCACCGCGCGTGTGGAGTGCTGCCCGCCCTTGAAGGTGGAGAGCGTGGCGCACACCGCGAACACGATGGTCGTCAGCGCCACATAGCCAAGCCATTTTTCCTTTTTTTCTTCCGCCATGCCTCACGTCCTGTGGTGTCTGGTTGGTATGGTGCGCGCCCGCTGGCGCCCGGGAAAAATAAGCTTGAGCCGGCGCGAGTCAAGCGCGCAGCACAAACAGAAATCGCCGCAGCATAAACAGAATGACAACCGCAGGGGAGCGCGCGGCACCCCGCATTTGCCCGGTGCGCAAAAAAGCCGACGGGATGCCCCGCCGGCTCAAAAGGTTTGCCTCCGCAAAAATCACGCGGCGCGAATCGCGGCCGATCCGGCAGCGGCGAGGCTCTTAGCCCCGCACCACGCCGAGCACCTTCTCCAGCACCTCGTCCTCGGTCAGGCTCGTGGTGTCCACAACCACGGCGTCCGGGGCGGGCTTGAGCGGCGCAATGCTGCGGTTGCGGTCCTGGTCGTCGCGCAGGCGGATGCTTTCGGCTATGGCGGCAAAGTCCGCCGGTTTGCCCTGGCCCTCCAACTGGCGGCAGCGTCTGCGCGCGCGTTCGTCCGGGTCGGCGTCGAGAAAGAACTTGTGCCGGGCCGCGGGGAACACCACGGTGCCCATGTCGCGTCCTTCGGCCACCAGCGGCGTGGTCTGGCCGAGGAATATCTGCGCCATCTTCATGTACGCCCGCACCGAGGGCACCACCGCAAGCTGCGAGGCCCAGCGGCCGGCTTCCTCGCTGCGGATGGCCGCCGGCAGGGACTGGCCGTTCAACAACAGCTCCGTTTGCTTGCCGCTGCCCCGCAGGGAGAACTCAAAATCGCCCAGCTTCTGCTGCAAGAGACCCTGGGGCATGTCCCAGGCGCCCTCGCCCAGGGTGTGGGCGGCGGCGCGGAACATGGCCCCGGTGTCCAGAAAGGCGATGCCCAGCCGCCCGGCCAAACGCGCGGCCAAAGTGCTTTTGCCGACCCCTGCCGGTCCGTCCAGGGTGACGATGAGCGGATCGGCGTTGGGATTGCTAGCCATTGAGGACCGCCTCCAGCGTTGTGAGGAAGGCCTCGGTTTCAGCTTTGGTGCCAACGTTGACGCGGATGTTCTCCGCCAGGCCGAAGCTCTTCAAGTGGCGCACGATGATGCCGCGCCGGAGCAGCTCCTCGCACACCTTTCCGGCCGGGCGCGGGGGCTTGAACATGACGAAATTGGCCTGCGAGGGCCACACCTGGCAGCCCAGCTCGGGCAGGCGCTTGAGCAGCCGCTCGCGTCCGGTGAAGATCACCTCAAGGGTGGAGCTGTAATAGTTGTCGTCGCCCAGGGCGGCCAGGGCGGCCTCCTCGGCCACGAGGTTCACGGTGAAGGGCGGCCGCGCCCGGCGCACGTGCTCCGCCAGCCACAGGGGCAGAACCCCATAGCCCAGCCGCAGGCCCGCCAGGCCGTAAGCCTTGGAGAAGGTGCGCAGCACCACCACGTTGCCCAGCTCCTGCGCCAGCGAGATCATGGAGTATTCTTCCGGGGGCCAGGTGAAGTCCATATAGGCTTCGTCCACCACCAGAATGGCCCCGGCGGGCAGCACGCCGGAAAGCACCATGAGTTCCTCGGCCTTGGCGGCCAGGCCCGTGGGGTTGTCCGGGCTGGTGACGAAGACCAGCGCTGTCTGCGCGTCCACGGCCTCGGCCAGGGATTCCAGCGGCAGGCGGTAATCGTCGCCGCGCGGAACCTCGCAGTAGCGCACGCCGCACAGCCGCGCGGTGAGCCCGTACATGCTGAAGCAGTGCTCGTAGCACAGCACGTTGTCCTGTCCGGGGCGGGCCACCACGCGCATCAAAAGGTCGATGATCTCATCGGACCCGTTGCCAGCCACCACGGTTTCCGCGGGCACGCCCATGGCCTCGCCGATGGCCTGGCACAGGCGCGGGCTGTGGTTCTGCGGGTAGCGGTGCACTTCCCCGGCCGCGCGGGCAATGGCCTCCACCACCAGCGGCGAAGGCCCCAGGGGGTTCTCGTTGCTGGCGAGCTTGATGACTGTCTCAAGGCCGTACTTGGCCTTGATCTCCTCCACGGAGAGTCCCGGCACATAGGGTGTGAAGTCGAGGATCTCGGGCCGGACACGCTTGTTGGGCATGGGTGCTCCCTGTTACGTTGGCGCACCCCTGTGTGCGCAATAAAAACAAATGGCGCAGTGGATGAACGCCTGCACACGTCCATCTGCGCGTCTTGGCACGCTTCGTCAACCCGGAATGCCCGGGTCTGGAGGCTGCCCCCGGCGGAAAGGGACCGGTCATCATGGTCCGGTCCCGCCCCCTGCCGGGCTTGCGACAAAGTCATTTCGCCCATGCGGGCGGCCCCATGCGGGCGGCTGTGGTGCCTACTGCTCCGGGCGGATGGTCAACACCGGGCACTTGGCGCCCTTGACGACCTTCTCGGCCACGGACCCGAAGAGAATGCGGTCTATGCCCTTGCGGCCGTGGGTGCCCATGATGATGAGGTCCGCGCCTTCCTTGGCCGACATGCCGAAGATCTCCTCGGCCGCGTAGCCGGTGACCACATGGCCTTCGGCCTCGACACCCTGGAAGTTCTCGCTCAAAAAGGCGCTCATGGTGGCCTCTGCGCCGGTGACGATTTCGCCCACGAAGTTCTCGATGGAGCTTGGCGGCACATGGAAGCCCACGTACTGGGAAAGGGATGGCGCCACGTACAGGCATACAATCTTGGCTCCCAGGCCCTGGGCCATGATCCGGGCGTATTCCGCAACGGCGGGGCTGTGCTCGGAAAAGTCCACTGCGCAAAGTATCTTCTTGATTTGAGCCATGGCTCTCCTCCTCTGTACTCGTGTTGCCTCCCTTCGGCGAAGGGAAGAAATGGGAACAATGTGAAAATAATCACCACCGTCTGTTAACGCAAGTACAAAAAGCGCCGATAAGGGGTTTCAAACACCACGCGGGGCTGGTGTTTCCTGCGGCCCGGCCCCAGCCCCGGATGGACAAGGGCAGCGGCATCGGGTATCCGGATCAAGACGCGCAAAGCATGGCGGCGGCCCCGGGCAGGCAAGTTTTTCCCGCTGGCAGGAACAAAATGTCACGTCATTTCAACAAAGAAGACACACTGCGCCTTGGCATGGTCTCTGCACATGAAAAGCAAACCACAGGGTGAGGAGTTGCCATGAAGATCCTTCCTGACCAGTTGGAAAGCGTCCGCCTGGACCAGACCACCCAGACGAACCGCGGCACATCATCCGGCACCGCCTTTGGCGAGATACTCAACAGCGAGGTCGCCAGGACGAGCACGCAGAGCGCCAGCAGCATCACTTCCCTGCCCCCTCCGGGCGGACTTGGCACCTTGAGCGCCCTTATCGGGACGCAGAGCGTCGAGGCCACGAGTGAGGCAACCCAGGCGGAGAGTGCTATTATGGACAAGGTGGACAGCGTGCTCGACAAGTGGGACCAGTACGCTCAAAACCTGCAAGGCACCACGAGCGCCACGAGCCTCAAGGCCGCCTACGGCGTGCTCGACGACATCGACACCGCCGTGCAGGACATAAAGAGCGCCAATCCCGACCTCGCGCAGACCTCCCCCGCCTTGCAGGGGATGGTCTCCGACCTCGAGGCCATGACGGTGACGGAGAGAATCAAGTTCAACCGGGGGGACTACACCGCCGCCTAGGCCGGTTCCCCCAGCCGGGCAACCCGCCGTGGTCGCGGGCCGGAAAACCCTTCAGGGCGGCATACTTGGGTCCAGCGGGCCCAAGTATGCACCGCCGGATGCTGCCCGGCCACCGGCAGCGCCCCCCAAGAACCAGCGCAGACCCTCTGCCCCGGCACGCCCGCCACCCTTGGTTATTTGACGAAAGTCACCATGCCGAAGAGCGCCCCGGCCACGCTTTGGGCCTTTACCGCCGTGCGCGCGCCGCGGAACAGAAACGACTCGGCGCGGCTGCCGCCGGGCCAGGCCCAGCCTATCCACACCGTGCCCACGGGCTTTTCCCGCGTGCCGCCCGTTGGGCCGGCGATGCCAGAAACCGCCACGGAACAGCCGGCGCCCTCGGGCATGCCGGGAAGCAGCAGCGCCCCCTGCGCCATGGCCAGCACCACGGCCTCGCTCACGGCGCCGTGCGCCTCGATGAGCGCCGGATCAACCCCCAAAAGGCCGCTCTTGAGCGCGTTGGAATAGGCCACCACACCGCCGTGGAACCAGGCCGAGCTGCCGGAGAGATTGGTCAGCGTGCTGGCCAGCAGCCCGCCCGTGCACGACTCCGCAGTGGCCAGCGTCCAGCCGTTGCCCGCAACAAACCGCCCGGCCTCGGAGGCCAGACGCTCCAGCCGGTAGGCGTCCTCTTGTTCAAGCAGATCATATTGCGTGGTCTTTTTCATGCGGCACCCCCGGCATGTGTTTACAGAAGCGGGCCGCGCGTGGCAATTGGAAGGGATGGAAAGCGGCGAGACAAAACCAAGCTTCCGCCAGCGGGCGGAAAACGTTCTGCAACGGATGCGCCTGCGGCGGCGCGAGCCGTGGAACTGGCTGGTGCAGAACGCCAGCCTGGTGCTCTTGCCGCCAGGGCTGCTGTTCCACAGCGCGGCGCTCATTGTGCTCTCGCTGCTGGGCCTGGGCGCGGGCCTGCTGCGCCTGCCCCTGCCGCCCATGCAGCATACAGAGCTCCGGCGCATCCTCCCGCTCATCGAACGCTGCATCGGCAGGGAAGCCGCCTGGCTGGCCCGGCCCCTGGACCGCCCGAAAAAACGGCAGTTGCGCATCATGGCCGTATGTGTGCCGCTTTCCGCCCTGTTCCTCTGGTGGCAGGACCTGGGGCCCATCGGCCTGGGCATCGCCTTGTGGGGGCTGTTGCATGTGCGGCGCAAAAACATGGAGCAGGGCATCGAGCCATAACCGGCCGCCTCAATTTATCCCTTTATTCCCGGCCCGGCTTTGGGTACACGGCGCTAAGCGCGCACGCGCCCTCACTTCAAGGAGACAGACCATGCTTGACCTGAAATTTGTGCAGAAAAACCTGGACGCCATTGCCCAGAGCCTTGAAAAGCGCTGCAAGACCGAACCCGACGTGGCCGAATTCGCCCGCCTGGACGAGGCCAGAAAGACCCTCATCGGCGAAACCGAAGGGCTCAAGACCGAGCGCAACCAGGGCTCGGCCGAGGTGGCCAAGCTCAAGCGCGCCGGGCAGGACGCCGCGGAGCTCATGGCCCGCATGTCCGCCATCGGCGAACGCATCAAGACCCTGGACGCGGAGCTGGCAGAGATAGAGGCCAGGGAGTCCGACTGGCTCCTGAAGGTGCCGAACATCCCGCACGAATCCACCCCGGAGGGCGCTGGCGAGGACGACAACCCGGTGCTGCGCACCTGGGGCGAGAAGCCCCTGCTCGGCTTCGCCCCCAAGGAGCACTGGGAGCTGGGCCAGGCCCTGGGCGGCCTGGACTTCGAGCGCGCGGGCAAGCTCACGGGCTCGCGCTTCTGCGTCAGCTTCGGCTGGGCGGCCAAGCTCGAACGCGC
>Ga0209467_1002530_pt1 | contig 12938 bp, 12 predicted proteins | sample Higcelwee11metaG_FD_187175 | JGI IMG/M metagenome (GOLD analysis project Ga0209467, IMG submission 187175) | Freshwater pond sediment microbial communities from the University of Edinburgh, under environmental carbon perturbations - High... | ecosystem: Environmental > Aquatic > Freshwater >...
ACAGAACCGCTTGACCCGCGATGCCAGCTCGAGCCCCAGATTGGGCTCCTCTTCGGCAAAATCGAGCGCCACATCAAAGATGCGATAGGGCTGATCCTTTGCGATGCGCAGGCCGGGGAATTCGCGCAGCGCACGGGAGCCCAGATCGGCCAGACGCGCGCGGACCGTGTCCGGATCGGGCGCCGCGGCATGCAGCATGCGCTGCAGAGAACTATCTTCAAGATGGAAGGCGAATGCTCCATTTTCTCCGACCACACCCGATACCGGCCACTGCCTGGCTATCAGGTCACACCAGCCAGCCGGCCGGCCGGTCACGGGAATCACAACGAGCCCAGCCGCAGACAAGTCCCACAGCGCATCGTATGACTGCCGCAGCAACCTGCCTGACTCGGTTATGGTATCGTCAATATCGAAGAGTACGAATTTGACACCGCGCGCCTCGGCGGCGGTCATAGAATCGATGGGGCGCATCGGCTAGTCGTGTCGCGCGGCTATCTTCCTGAACTGCATGATATAGTCCAGAAACGAGCCAACAGAAAGCACAACCGCAATGCAGTACAACACGAAGACAGACAGCCCGAACACGCCATCAAGTGCGGGCAGCAGGTGCATGGCCCGCAGACTCCACAACAAGAGCGAGGCTCCACCGGCTATCATATAGAAGACTGCCTTGATCTTGCCACCCGAGCGGGCGCCCATCGCGACACCGCGTTCGGCAAGCAGTTGCCGCAGGAACAGCTGGCTGAATTCCCTGTACAGGATAATAAGGAAAATCCACACGGGCATGATGCCCGTAAAGGCGAAACCGACAAAGTAGGTTAGCCTGGCAAAGACGTCGGCAAAGGGATCAAACAGCTTGCCGAAGGCGCTGACGGTCTTCAACGATCTGGCGGCCATGCCGTCCAGCAGGTCCGACAGCTCGATCAACAAGAAGAGCAACCAGAGCACGATTACAGCGGCGACAGGAGGCAACCCTGCCGCGATTCCCCACATGTACACGACAAAGAAGATTGGAGCCATAAAGAGCCGGCTCGCCGTCAGCGCATCAGCGACATTCATGCCGCGGAGTATGGCTATTTGACAGCGCTACTGTCAAGTTGTATCATGCGCGGGGCTCGGGTAGCCGTCAGGCAACCGCCAAGGATGTATATGCTCGCCAAAGAACAAATCCAGGAACAAAACAGCGAAACCCATCGATTGGCGCTTCTGATACGCAGTTTCGTGACAACACTCGGCCTCTACCTTATAATTCAGTTTTGCATCTTCTCCGCATATGCGCTGTCATTCGGGTTTTTCAAGACGTATGTGCTGCAGTTCCTGGTTGTTTCGATATCCTTTCATGGATTGATCATGACCATGCTCGTTGCATTCAGGGGTGATTTCGTGATCGAACCATCGGGCCGGCGGCTCGACCATGTGAACAAGGCCAACGCCATAACACTCTTCCGGGTAAGCACGTTGCCGACCATCCTGTATATCATCATCGCGAGCAAGGACTACCCGATACGCTTCCAGCTCGTTGTCCTGGTCGCGATGATCTTCGCAACCGACTTCCTCGACGGCTACGTGTCGCGCAAGGAAAAGCAGGTTACACGGGTTGGCCGGATGATGGATTCGGCGAGCGACTACTCATTGCTGTTTGTCATAACGTTCGTCTTTTATTATTTTCATATCATACCAGCATGGTTTCTATGGTTGCTGGTATCCAGGCTGGTCGGCCAGGGGCTGATGGTGCTGACCGTGTTGACCGTCAAGAAGCGGGTAACCCCCAGGACATCGTTTCTGGGAAAGGCGACGGTCGCATCGACCATGGTCCTGTATGCGATAGAATTGCTTCGATACCTGGCCGACCTGCCCCGGTGGCTGTTCAGTGGCCTGGAATACGCAGTTGGCCTGGTAATCATCGTTTCAATCGTGGACAAGGTATTGATCATGATCAATGACCTGAAGGCGCCGGCCCCGACTGCCGACACCACCGGCCGGCTCAACTCAACAATGGATGGAGAGAAATATGGCAATGATCAAGAGCGCGCTCGAGATAGCACTGGAGCGGACCAAGGACCTCAAGGCTGACCCCAAGGCCCTTGCGGCAACCGAGGCCAGGCAGGAAGGCAAGCGCCTTGCCGGTGAATACCTTGCCGATCCTGCTGAAATCGACTTTCCGGCGCGGTTCTCTTCCATATCAAAGGACAAAAAGGAATATGCCCGCGAGGGTGCCTTTGAGGTGTTCGTATCCAGGATCCAGTTGCCGATCAGCGCTGTAGCCAATCCGGACGCCGACCTGGCTCCGCTCAGCGCCGGCATCAAGGTGCTCAATACCACTCCGTTCGGCGAGAAACGCATCCAGGCGACATTCGACCAGCTGGGCGGATTCCTGAAACAGTATCTGGAAGACGCCAAGCGGGTCGAAGAGGCGATCAGGAAGCAGTATGCCCCGCGGCTCAAGCAGAAAGAGCAGGAGATGTCCGCCAGGATGGGCCGCCCCGTCCGCATCGATCCGATGCAGGATCCGGATTTTGCCGCATTCTACAAGCAGAACGTGGGCCAGATGCGCGACCAGTACCAGGACGCCCTGGACAAGGCCAAGGCCGACCTTGCCGCCCTGTGCGGCATCAAGAAGGAAGACTAGCGGCGCCCGACCACCCGGATTGCCAGCAGGGCTATGTCGGAAGGCCGAACGCCGGGTACTCTGGAAGCCTGCCCGAGCGAAAGTGGCTTGGCCGCCAGAAGCTTCTCTACCGATTCAGAAGATAGCCCCAAAATAGCGGCGTAGTCGAGATCGGCTGCGATCCTGACACCGTCGAGTTTGCCGAGCCGTGCGGACAGCCGCTCTTCCTTGGCGACATACCCTTCGTAACGCAGATCCAGCAACACGCCCGTTACCCACGGATCGGGATAGGGCGTCAGCGCTGGCTCGATAGCCTTCAGGTCCAGCTCGGCGATGTGCGGATCGCGGAGCGCTCGTGACAGCTCTTCGCCAAGGTGTGGCGCGAATACCGCATCGCGCGCGGCATCGGCCTGCGTTATGCGCCTGACCCGCAACAATTCACGGATTGCATCCATTGCCTCGGTCTTGCGACCGAATCGCTCGGCGCGGTCAGGCGTGGCGAGCCCGATGCGCATGCCGATCGGTGTCAGCCGACGATCCGCGGTATCATGCCGCAACGAAAGGCGACGCTCGGCGCGACTCGTAAACATCCGGTATGGCTCCTTTGCGCCCAGTGTCACCAAATCGTCAACCAGCACTCCGATATATGATTCGGAACGCGACAGGATGATGGACGGCTCGCCGATGATCGCCAGCGACGCGTTGATGCCGGCTACGATTCCCTGGGCCGCCGCCTCTTCGTATCCCGACGTGCCATTCGTCTGCCCCGCCATATACAGCCCGGCCATGCGCTTCGATTCGAGACTCGCATACAGGTCGACCGGATCGACATAGGAGTATTCCACCGCGTAACCCGGCCGGACCATGAATGCGTTCGAGAAGCCATCCATCGTCCTGATGAACTCTTCCTGGACCTCTTCTGGCAACGATGATGACAGGCCGTTCAGGTACATCTCGTCGGTGTAGAGCCCCTCCGGCTCGACGAATATCTGGTGCCTGTCGCGTTGCGGGAACTTCACGACCTTGTCCTCGATGCTGGGACAGTATCGAGGACCCTTGCCGGTAATGTCGCCGGAGAAAAGCGGCGAACGGCCGATATTGGCCCGAATGATCGCATGCGTCCGCTCATTGGTCCACGTCACGCGGCATGGCACCTCGGGGCCGCTGACCTGGTCATTGACGAACGAGAATGGTTCCCGCACCGGATCGCCGTGCTGCAACTCGAGCGCGTCGAGATCGATGCTCGATGCCTTGATCCGCGCTGGCGTGCCTGTCTTCATACGGCCGACGGGAAAACCGGCCTGCGCAAGCCAGGAGCCGAGGCCGACGGCGGCTGATTCGCCGAGCCGGCCGGAACCGGCACGGTACTCACCGATGAAGATGCGCCCTTCCATGAAGGTGCCGGCCGCGACGACGACGGCGCGCGCGCCTATGCGGTGGCCGCGCTCGGTTACAACCCCCTCGGCGCGCGCGCCGTCGGCCGACGCGATGAGGGCTACGACAGTATCCATGTACACGCACAGCCCCGACTGGCCCTCGATAGCGGTCCTCGCGGCGGCGGCGTAGGCCGACTTGTCGGCCTGCGCTCGCGGTGCCTGGACGGCAGGCCCTCGTGAGCGATTGAGCAGCCTGTACTGGATGGTCGTCGCGTCTATCAACAGGCCCATCTCTCCACCAAGGGCGTCGACCTCGCGTACCAGGTTGCCTTTTGACAGCCCGCCTATGGCCGGGTTGCATGACATGCGGCCGATGGTGTCGGGGTTCTGGGTAATCAGCAGTGTTGAGCGCCCGAGCCGTGCCGCGGCGAGCGCCGCCTCGATGCCGGCATGTCCGCCGCCGACGACTATGATATCGTAATCCATCTATTTACCCACGCAGAAGTTGCAGAATAGAGACTCGAGTATGTCCTCGCTGGTGGTCTCGCCGGTAATCTCGCCGAGCGCCTCGAGCGCCTCGGCAACGTCGATCGCAACGACGTCGACCGGCTCGCCCGACTCGACAGCGGTCTCGGCGTCGGCAATGGCCGCAGCGGCCCTGACCAAGGCATCGCGATGGCGTTGCGAGCCGATGCGCACGCCAACGGCAAGCACGCCAACGGCAGACTCGCCAACGGCAGACTCGCCGTCGTGTCCGCCAATCAGTGCCTGCCTGATCACACCAACGAGTTCCGATTCTCCTCTGCCGGTGGCCGCCGATACGCCGATCCAGCCTGAAGGCACCGGCATGGCCATCGCGTCGTCCACCTTGTTCCACGCGCGGACCGAGCCTGGGTTGGCGTTCAGGAACTCCTCGTCTTCGGCAGCAAGGCCTCTCGTAGCGTCGACGACATAGATGATCGCGTCCGCGCCGTCGGCGACGAGCAGCGAGCGGCGGACTCCTTCGGCTTCAACAGGGTCGACGCTCTGGCGCACACCGGCCGTGTCTACCAACCTGACCGGCAATCCGCCCAGATCGAGCTCCGCCTCCAGGTAATCGCGGGTGGTGCCGGCAACGGGTGACACGATGGCCCGTTCTTCTTTGAGGAGGCGATTGAACAGCGACGACTTGCCCGCATTGGTCCGCCCGGCAAGAGCGACAGTCGCCCCATCGCGGAGCAACCGCCCCACCGCATAGCTCGCAGCCAGGTTCTCGCATGACGCCCTGGCCAGTCGCATCGCCGGCAATTCCTCGGACAGATCCTCGGGGACCTCGTCCTCGCCATAATCGAGGCGCAAGGCGCAGGCCGCGGCCAGCCGTATCAGCTCTTTTCGTATGTCGGCGACTTCCCGCGACAGCCCACCCGAGAGGCGGGCCAGCGCGTCGGTCCGCGCGGCAGCCGTCCGAGCCGCAACCAGGTCGGCGACGGCCTCTGCGCGGGTCAGATCCATCTTGCCGTTGTAGAAGGCCCGGAAACTGAACTCGCCTGGCAAGGCACGCCTGAAACCGCCGGACTCAAGCGCGGCCAGCAGGCCGTCGACCGTCGCCTGGCCGCCGTGGCACATGATGTCAACGCCGTTCTGCCCGGTGTAGCTGGCCGGTGCCCTGAATACGACGGCGATCACCTCGTCGACGGCGGCACCATCGGGGCCGGCAACGCGGCCAAAGGCGGCGGCATAGCCAGGCGTGCCGCGCAGGATATCGGGCCTGGAAAACAGGGCCGCCAACCGCTCGATACTGGTCGGGCCGGCGGTACGCACCACGGCAAGGGCGCCTGCGCCAGGCGGGGTCGCGAGTGCGGCAATGTCATCATCAAGAGCAAGGTATCCTGTGGCCATGGGTGGAACGATAGCGCGCATCGAAGCACTGCGGCAAGGCATCGACGCGGTCTCGCAAAACGCTTTTCCATGGGTTATACTGTCGTCTCTATAGTGCTACGGATATTCTAGGAGGAGCCATGAAACGTTCATTGAAGATAGTGCTGGCCGCGCTCTTGTTAGCCGCGATGATCAGCCCCGCCTTTGCCCAGCCAAAGGTAAGCGAGAAACAGGAGATAGCCATCTTTTCACTTGGCTACTATGGATGGAACATACCCAGGGAAACACTGGGTACGATTGATGTCGATATTCAGCGTGTATTTCTGGATCTTGGTCGGTTTACCATCTTTGGCATGGAGCAGCGATTCTCGACCAGCGATGTCGAGCAGTTCATAGCCATTCTCAAAAAGACGAAGGAAACCAACTTCGTGCTTCCGGAGAAGTACCAGTTTGGCGAAGCGTTCCTGACGGAGGCCGACTTCAACAAGCTGGTCGGCGCGTTCATCATCGCGGTTCCCGTGGTAACGAGCTTCGACAGCCAGTATGTGAACAACAAGGAATGGCAGACCAGCATCAAGACCAATATCAGTTTCATCGATGTGGCGAGCGGGACAATGATTGGCATAGCCAACGTGGAGACCCAGGGCACCAGCCGTGAGACCCAGTTCAAGTCGATTCAGGACGCCATCAACGGCATTCCGATGCAACTGCAGTTCGAGATACGCAAGATATCACAGTTCCAGAATGTGACGCGGGTGCTGGCGTCCGGAGCCGGCGGGGTCGACATCCAGCTTGGCCAGGACATGGGCATCAAGAAGGGTGACGAATACGCCGTAATCGTCAGCGACACGCTCGAAGGCCTTACCAACGAACGCGAGGCCGGCCTTATACTCATCAAGGACGTCGGCACCACCAGATCGAAGGGCACCATCCTGTATTCTGGCGTTCCGGTGGTCAAGGACGTGCAGCTACGTGAAATTCCGAGGCTCGGAGCCGACATAGCTCTGTATGCACACACCTACAACTATCTTGATGCCAGCATGGGTACCAGCTTCGTGGTAGGCGCCAGGGCCGAGCTGACCCGCGGTTTCTATAATCTTAGGCCGTACATGGCCGTACAGCTCATAACCGATTCAACCATGTGGCTGCCTGTCAACGCGATTGTCGGCGGTCAATACAGCATTTTCCTGCGCCGTCTTGAGGTTGGCGCCCGCGCCGGCGTCGCCGGTTCTTCGAACGCCATCGTTCGTATAATAGAAGACTACGCCTCGAACAGCGACGACCCCTGGTTCACCCACTACGGTGTGTCGGGCGGAGCGTATGTGTCGTGGTTGTTCAGCCGTGACATGAAGCTGTTCGTCGAGGTGCAAGGCGACTACATGCTTGGCATTGCAGACGGACTGGGCGGCTCATTCAGCTCGTATGGTGGTTACCAGATCGGTCTGGGCGCCACGTTCAAGCTGTAAGCCCATGCCTATGGACGATACCGACATCCGCGGCCTGTCGGCGGCCGATGCCCGCGCCTACGCGCTGGAGTTCATGACCTCCCTGAAGACAACAGAGGGTGAGCTCGCGACGCTCGGCGACGAACTGGGGCTCTGGTCGCGGCGGCTGGAGCTTGCCGTCGCCAAGGGTGCGGCCGAGCTCGAGGCCGCGGCGCGGGCCAAGGTCGACGAGCTGGTAGCGCGCAAGACGGCGCTCGCGGCCGAACGCACCGAACTCGCCGCGAAGGTGGCACGCATCAAGGAGCAACTGCCGATGGCTGGGGCCTCGGAGCGGTCGGTCGATGCCGACCTGCTCCTGGCGCAGTTGCAGATGGAGACCGGCGAGGCGCTCGGCGGCCCATCCGCCACCACCGAGTCGGATATCGCGGCGCTCGGCACCGATGACGCCCTGGCGGCGCTCAAACGAAAACTGGCAGAAGGAAAGGCAGAATAGTCAAATGTCCAGATTAGTACCACTCCCAGGGCGGGACAGGCCGCTCGTATTTGCGCACCGTGGCTTGTCGAGCGAAGCGCCAGAGAACACGATGGCCGCATTCAGGCTCGCCAAGGCAAAGGGCATTCCAGGCGTCGAGCTCGACATTCACCTGACGAGCGATGGCAGGCTGATCGTCATCCATGACCACAGTACCGGCCGGGTCGCGCCTGGTACATCGGTGCACATCGAGGAATCGACGGTTGCGCAGATACAGGATGTCGATATCGGCTCATGGAAGGGCGCCCAGTTCAAGGGCGAGAAGGCCCCGCTGCTGTCCGAGCTGTTTGAAGAGCTTGGCAAGGACCTGTATTTTGACATCGAGATCAAGAGCGGTGACGCCCAGGATCGGGGTCTGGAGGCGGGGTTGGTCAAGTTGCTGCACGACTTCAAGTTTGGAGCGGAACGCATCATCGTCTCGAGCTTCAATCCGATGGCCATCAAACGCTTCAAGCATCTTGAACCGACCGTTCCAACCGCCATCATCTATTGTATTGACGATGAGGTGCCATTCTATCTTCGCCATGGCGAAGGGCGCTGGCTTGGCCATGCCGATATCCTGAAACCACGGTCGGTCCAGGCCACGAAGATGGGTCTGGCCTGGGGACGGATGATTGGCGGCCGCCGCATGATTCCGTGGACCATCGACGATCCTGCGGAGGCGGCACGCGTGCTGTCGATCGGCTGCGACGGCGTGATATCGAACCGGCCGCATCAGCTGGGCCTTCCGGGACTATCCTGATCGTTCTCAAGGAGCAGATTCGATGAGCGACAATAATATAACGAACAGTCCCGAGGTTGCCGCACGGACCTCGAACAGGTCCTCAGGCGGGGTTCGTCAGAAGGCATTCAACGTCGTTGGATGGTTCGCGTTTGCGTTGCTATTGCCGCCGGTGCTTGCCATGTTCAAGATGCCACAACTGCAGGAGCTGGTCTCAGGCCAGCTCGGAGGCTGGGGTTCGCCGGTAGCGCTGGTCATCTATTTCTATGGCATACTCTTCCTGCGGGTATTCTTTGGCTCAGACCAGCGGTACACCCCCGTGTTGCTCGGGTATGCGCTGAGCTTTCTGTATTTCTCCAACGCCCTGAATATCGGATTCATGCGATGGCTGTACGATGCCGCCCACACGGTACCATTCCTGCGGTACGACGCATTCAGTCTAGCCATTGGCATCATCGTCATCTTCCTGGCCAATGCCCTCTCGGGAATGCGAAAAGCCGGGCGGCTCATCGACGTGGTCATGCTGGTCATTCTTCCAGCCGCCGCCCTGGTTGCCGCCGGCATCTACCTTCCAGGATTGCTCGGCCTGGCGCGCTAGCGTCCGGGCAGCGATGGCAGACGCGCGCGCCCTTGCCGACCAGGGCATTCACCTGCTGGAGTCTGGTCGGTATGAAGAGGCAGCGCAGGCTTTCATCGCGGCACGGCGGGCCGATCCGGACTCACCGGATCTGGCTTTTGACCTGGGCTTGGCCCGATTGCGCGAGGGGCGCCCCCGCGATGCGATCGAAGCGTTCGACGAATCATTGCGCCTGGGCGGCGAGAACGCGGATCTGCTGTGCAACGATGGTCTGGCCTTGTTCGACCTCGGCAGGACCGCAGAGGCCGAGGCGCTGTATCGCCGTGCGCTGGGCCTTTGCCCTGGGCACCCCGAAGCGGCGAACAATCTGGGCGTCGCGCTGTTCAGCCAGAGCCGCTATGCGGAGGCCCGGGAGTCCTTTTCACTCGCCACATCCGTGCGGGCCGATTATTACGACGCCTGGTTCAACCTGCGGGACACCTGTGCCGAGCTCGGGCTCGATGCCGAGCGCGACGCGGCCGCCGCGATGGTCGTTCGACTGCAGAGCAGACAGCCCTGAGGCAGGGCCCCGGACACGCATCCACCGGCCTTGTCGCTTCGATCCACAATACCTGATCGATTCTTCATTTTTCGCTTTCTCCTTTCTCATAGACGGTATATACTCTGTACCCCTCTCAAAAGCTGAGAGTCCATTTCCTTAAGGAGGAACTATGAGAAAGTCACTAAGGACTTTGTTCATGGTGATCGCGACACTGGCTATCGTCTTCTCGATTGCCTCATGCGCTCATCCATTCGACAAATTCGCCGAAACACCGCTCCGCATTACCTTTATGGAGACCAGCGATATCCATGGGGCAATTTTCCCCTACAACTTCATAACTGGACAGGCGCTCGATACGTCGATGGCGCAGGTCGCGACACTCGTGGCGCAGCAGCGCGCGGCTGGCGGAGAAGTCGTGCTGCTCGACGATGGCGACTCACTCCAGGGCCAGCCTCCCGTCTACTACTACAACTTCCTCAAGACCGATGTGCCGCACATCTGGGGACAGGTCATCAACTACCTCAAGTACGATGTAGTCGGCGTCGGCAACCACGACATCGAAGCCGGACACCCGGTATATGACAAGCTTCGCAAGGAACTTGCCGCACCGATGATCTGCGCGAACATAGTCAAGGAAGGCACGACCGAGCCGTACTTCCAGCCATACACGATCATTACCCGCCAGGGCATCAAGATCGCAGTGATCGGCATGATAGAGCCGAAGATAACCGAACAGCTGCCCAAGGCCTTCTGGTCAGGCATGGACGTGCTGGACATGGTTCAGACGGCAAAGAAGTGGGTACCGATCATCCAGGAAAAAGAGAAGCCCGATGTTATCATCGGACTCCTGCATGCTGGTGTCGACTACACCTATGCCGCCCAGAATGCTGACACCCCCAGCAACGAGAACGCCAGCCAGCTCGTCATCGAGCGGGTGCCCGGACTTGATCTGGTCTTCGTTGGCCATGATCACTCGGGCTGGGACGGCAAGGGTTACGACCCGGTAGCCAAGGCCAAGAACGTCGACGTGAAGGATCCCAGCGGCAAGATCGTACCGATATTCGGCCCGCTCGATGCGGCCAAGAATGTCGCGGTGGTCAATCTTGATCTGCAGTGGAACAAGAAGACCAAGTCATGGACCAAGTCATTCACCGGCTCGCTCGTCCCGATCAAGGGCGTAGCGGCCGATCCGGCCTTTGTTGCCAAGTTTGATTCGGCCAGGACCGACATGATGGCCTGGGTCGAGCGGCCCATCGGCAAGATGGTCGGCAAGATCACCAGCGACGAGGCACTGTTTGGTGACTCGGCGTTCGTCGATCTGATCAACCGCATCCAGCTCGAGCTGTGCGCCGATCCTGCAATGGGCCTCAAGCCCGCGCAGATATCGTTTGCCGCGCCCCTGAGCAGCACCGCATACCTGCCCACGACGGCCGACGGGACCATCAAGGTCCGCGACATGTTCAGCCTATACAAGTACGAGAACTACCTGTACACGATGAACCTGACCGGCGAGCAGATCAAGAAGTTCATGGAATTCAACTACGGCAACCAGTTTGCCACGATGACGGGCCCTGCCGACCACCTGATATCCTTCATGATGGACAAGGATGGCAAGCTGGTCTTCAATCCTCGCTATGGCAGCTATGATACGACGACAGCCGCCTACAACTACGACAGCGTCGCCGGCATCAAGTACATCATCGATGTATCAAAGCCAGCCGGATCGCGCGTGACGATCCAGTCGATGGCCGACGGCACTCCGTTTGACATGGCCAAGACCTACTCCGTCGCCATCAACTCGTACCGCGGTTCGGGCGGTGGCGGACACCTGACCAAGGGCGTTGGCCTGCCGGCCGCCGACCTGCAGAAGCTCAAGCTCGTCACATCGAGCACGACGAAGGATCTGCGCTACTACATGCTGACCTGGTTCGAGAAGCAGTCAGGACCGATCACGGTAACATGCGACAACAACTGGAAGGTAATTCCGGAAGCTTGGGCAGCCGCAGGCAAGGTAACCGACTACCCGCTGCTGTTCCCGCCCGCCAAGTAGAGGGCTTTCGAGCCATTCTGGTACCTGCCGCTCCGGCGGGTACCCGGGTCCGGGTTCCATAGGGAATCCGGACTTGTCATTTATGCGGATCATTCGTATCTTTATTGTGTGGTTCGTAGACGCGATGTGTTTATGAACCATGGTGGATGCCTCAGGGATCCACGCCGGCCCGCTCCGTACGGAGGGGCAAGAGACCGCCTTTGGGGGGAATACCTATGAAGGGTAACCGCATGTATGTCGACATCGGATCGATGCTCGACGAGATTTTTGACGCAGCCAAGAGCTTCAGCGACCAGATGAAGGACAACTTTGGTTCTGGTGCTCCTGGTGCGGCTGATGGCCCCGGCATGCCACATCCTGGAGCTCCATGGTTTACCGGGATGGACCAGGACGAGAATTCCGACTGGTATCCGAGTTTCTCATATCCACCGATCAACATTTTCCTTACGCAGGACCGTTCGATGGTGTTCGAATTCGCGCTCTCGGGATTCGACGAGACTGACATTAGCCTGTCGTTCCAGGGTGACTACATGGTGTTCTCGGCCAGAATCGGGCTGGATGCCGCGCCTGAGGAAGGCGTGCGATACTTCAAGCGTCGCCTGAAACTCAAGGACATCGACAAGCAGAAGTACTATGTGCCGGCCGAGAAGTTCGACCAGTCGGCGGTGCGTGCCGTGTTCAAGAACGGTATCCTGCGCGTGACGGTACCTCCGAAGGAATCGGAAGCACAGTCTGAGGGCATCAAGATAGAAATTGTAAAAGAAGGCGTCTGATAGACGACGCGTGATTGACTGATCGGGGCAGGCCGCAAGGTCTGCCCTTTTTCATTGGACGAGGGACATCAAATCCTGGTTCCCTGGAAATCATGAAGCCTTCTTGAGAAGTCATCCAGGTGGCTCATGATGAACAGACCTGCATACAGTGTTATCGCGACGCCATAGGTCAAGAAGACAGGCAAGGTGAAGCCAGTGCCATACACGGCACGGAGTGCCCTGAAATCGCCGAGCATTGGTACCATTACCATCGATATGACGATCAACAAGCCCACCAGCAGCCAGTCGCGCATGGACACGCTGCGCCTCGGAGCGGGCACGTAGGGCAACAGAGCCGATACGCGTGGCGTCAGATCGACCATTGAAGTGGCGTCGGGCAGGCGGTAGCAGGAGAGAGCCTTGCCGAGCGTCTCAAGTTCGCGCTCGCAGTCAGGACAGGTTCGGGCGTGCACGACCAT
>Ga0209467_1002532_pt1 | contig 12929 bp, 14 predicted proteins | sample Higcelwee11metaG_FD_187175 | JGI IMG/M metagenome (GOLD analysis project Ga0209467, IMG submission 187175) | Freshwater pond sediment microbial communities from the University of Edinburgh, under environmental carbon perturbations - High... | ecosystem: Environmental > Aquatic > Freshwater >...
TCCGCGTCGCCATCGAGATCGGCTCGGCCATCGCCGACATCCTCACCATCGCTGAAGAAGATCGTGCGCTGCACGGCGACATCAAGCCGGGCCTGATCAAGATCACCGCCGATGGCGCCGTCGCCGTCGAGGGCTTCAACGCCAACCGCCGCTCCACCCGGGCGCCTGAAGGCAAACCCGTCGGCCACCAGACCGACGTGTTCGGCCTCGGCGTGATCCTCCACAGCCTGCTCTCCGCCGAGCCGCTGGGGGCCTTGCCCAAAGACGCCGACGCCCATGACGACGCGGTGATCACCCGGGTCATGGCGATGGACTTCGCGTCCATCGAGGGCAAACGTTGGCTTGAGGACGTGCGTAAGTTCTTGGCCGGGATCCTCGCCTATCACCCCGATGAGCGCCCCCTGCCTCTGGACGCCGCCAACGTGCTCGCCCAGGTGGCCAGCCAGTGCCCCGGCCAGAGCTTGCGCCAGTGGGCGGCCCAGGTGGTGCCCGCCTCAGGCGGCGTCTCCGGCGGCCGACGCCCCGCGGCGCCGGTTCAAGAGGATCTCGGCGGCCCCAAGAACCTCTCCGGCCCCTTGCCCAAAGGCGCCACCGGCGCGTTCAAGAAGGACAACCGCCAGGCCCCGTCCGCGAAGGGCGAGAGCACGGCGATGTGGTCCAAAGAGAAGATCGCCGCGTTGATGCAGGCTGAAGACGACGAGAGCGAGGAGCAGGCGCCCCCGGCCAAGCCCAACCGGGGCGGTCGCGGCGGCGGCTACGCCCAAGACGAAGACCTCGGCGGCCCGGCGCCTGTGGCCAACAAGCCCAAGGCCCCCACCGGCGGCTTTAACTCCGCCGACGACGACTTCTTCAACGACGAGCCGGCGAAGCCCGCCCGCTCCCCGTTCAACCAAGGCCCCGTCGCCCAGGGCCCCGGCCCCATCGCCCAAGGCCCCATCGCGCGAGGTCCGGTCATCACCGGCCCGACGCCCAACAGCGGCGGGGACGGCGGCGACGACGAGGACGAGGCGCCAGCCTCGGGCAGCAAGCTCAAGTGGGTGGTCATCGGCGCCATCGGCCTGTTTGTGGCCTGTCTCGGCGTGCTCGGCGTCGGCGGCGGGGCGTACTACGCCTACACCAACGGCATGATCGGCGGCGCCACGGGGACCCCGGAGGAGGTCGAGGTGCCCACCGAGGTCGTCGACGAGCCCACCGAGGTCGAGGAGCCCAAGCCCAAGACCGACAAGAAGGGCGACACCGCCGCCCCCGCGCCGGAGGAGGCGAAGCCTGACGAGGCCCCGCCGCCCCCGCCGCCGCCCAAGGTCGAGCCCGCCAAGGTCGAGCCCGCCAAGGTTGAGCCCGCGAAGGCCCCGCCCAAGACCACGACCCCCACGAGCAGCGGCTCCACCGGCTCCACCGGCTCCAAGGCCTCCACAGGCACGAGCGGTCGCCGCGACACAACGACCACGACCACCACCCCGCCCAAGACCACCACCACCACGTCTTCAGCCAGCTCCGGCGGCGACGGCGGCAAGGTCGAGATCAAGCTCGCGGTGATGGGCTCGACGGCGCGAGCCTCGGTGAGCTGCGGCGACGGCCAGAGCCAGAAGTTCTCCGGCACCACGCGTATGGTCTTCGACGGCGCCCAGAGCTGCCGCATCGAGGTCGATGGCAAACGGGGCGCGTTCACGGCGAGCAAGTCAGGCTCGGTGACCTGCACCGTGAGCGGCGACGTGCTCAACTGCTCGTAGCGAGACGACATGCGCGCGGTGGTGCAGCGGGTCAGCGAGGCCCGGGTGATGGTGGACGGTGAGGAGGTCGGGCGCTGCGGGCGCGGCCTGCTCATCTTGCTCGGTGTAGGCCCCCAAGACGCCGAGGCCCAGGCCGAGTGGCTCGCCAAACGTGTCGCCGGGCTGCGCATCTTCCCCGATGAAGAGGGCAAGATGAACCTCGGCCTCACCGAGCTTCCCAAGCCTTCAGCCTTGGTGATCTCCCAGTTCACGCTCTATGGCGACTGCCGCAAAGGCCGCCGCCCGAGCTTCATCGGCGCCGCCCCGCCGCAGCTCGCCGAGCCCCTCTATGTGCGTTTTTGTGAGCTGCTCGCCGCCGAGGGCCTCACCGTCGGCCGCGGCGTGTTCGGCGCCGACATGAAGGTGAGCCTGGTGAACGACGGCCCGGTGACCTTGCTCCTCGACACCCCATGACCCGAGCCGAGATGACGGACGCCCAGCTCGACGTGGCCCAGGCCGCCGCCCGCGCCGCCGCCTTGGCCGCCGGGGCGCTGCAGCGCCAGCACCTCGGCGCCCCGGCCACCCACAAGGGCGAGGTAGACCTCGTCACCGCCATCGACCTCGAGAGCGAGCGCATCATCCGCGCGGCGCTCACCGCGGCCACGCCCGAGGTGCCGATCCTCGCTGAAGAGGGCGGCGGCGCCTGGTCGAGCCCCACCCGCTGGATCGTCGATCCCCTCGACGGCACCACCAACTTTGTCCACGGCCTGCCCCACTTCGCCGTGTCCATCGCCTTGCAGCTCGAGGGTGAGCTGGTCTTGGGTCTCGTCTACGATCCTTGTCGTGACGAGCTCTTTGAGGCCCGACGCGGCGCCGGACTCACCCTGAACGGCCGCCCCGTCGGCGTCTCTGCCCGGGACTCGCTGAACGACTGCCTCATCGCCAGCGGCTTCCCCTACGACCGGCGCCAGCGCGCCGCGTTTTACCTCGGCCTCGTCCGGGTGATCCTGGAGCACACCCAAGGCTTTCGCCGCGCCGGGGCCGCCGCCCTGGACCTCGCCTGGGTCGCCTGCGGGCGCCTCGACGCCTACTTTGAGATCGGCCTCTCGCCCTGGGACGTCGCCGCCGGGGCGCTGCTCGTCATGGAAGGCGGTGGGCGCGTGACCGAGACCGAGCTTGGCCCCTTAAACCTCGACAAACCTCGGATCTTGGCCAGCAATGGGCGCGTTCATGAGGCCCTCGCCACGCTCTTGGCCCCACATCTGGATGATCCCCGTTAGACTAGGCTCCCCAACTCAAGCCAAGAGGCGCGGATGAGCACGGCGATCGGGATCGACCTCGGGACCTCCAACTCCTGCGTGGCCTGGGTCGGCCCCAACGGTCCAGTCGTCTTCGCCGATGAGGAGGGCCAGCGCACCCAGCCCTCCGTCGTGGCGTATGGGCACAGCGGCGCCGTCGTCGTCGGCCACCGCGCCCGGCGAAACCTCGTCTACGCCCCCGAGTCTACGGTGGCCTCGGCCAAGCGCCTCATCGGCCGCCGCTTCACCTCGGACACGGTCAAACGTATCATCAGCTCGACGGCGTACAAGATCGTCGAGGGCCCCAACGCCGACGCCCGGGTCGAGGTCAACGGCAAGATGTTGTCTGTGCCCGAGATCAGCGCCCAGGTCTTGCGCCACATGAAGAAGATCGCCGAGCAGGGCCTCGGCCATGAGGTGCGCCAGGCGGTCATCACCGTGCCGGCCTACTTCAACGACCACCAGCGCCAGGCCACCCGCGACGCCGCCACCATCGCCGGGCTCGACTGCCTGCGTATCCTCAACGAGCCCACCGCCGCCGCTCTGGCGTATGGCTTCAACAAGGGCAAACGCCAGCACATCGCGGTGTATGACCTCGGCGGCGGCACCTTTGACGTGTCGATCCTGCGCCTGGACGACGACCTGTTTGAGGTGGTGGCCACCAGCGGCGACACGTTTCTGGGTGGAGACGACTTCGACGCCGCCATCGGCGATCACCTCCTGGAGCTGTTCAAACGCGCCCACAACGTCGATCTCACGGCCAATCGCACCGCGCGCCTCAAGCTCCGCGCCGCCGGTGAGCGGGCGAAGATCGCGCTCACTGAAGCCGAGCACGTTGAGCTCGACGTGCCCAACCTGGCCCGTGGCCCCAAAGGTGAAGAGCTCGGCCTCACGATCAAGCTCAGCCGCGACGAGCTCGCCCGCATCGTGCGAAACCTCATCCAGCGCACCTTCTTGACCTGCGACGACGCGCTCTCCCAGGCCCGGCTCACCCGGGGGCAGATCGACCATGTGTTGATGGTCGGGGGCATGACCCGCCCGCCGTTCATCCGCGACGCCGTCGGCGACTACTTCGGCAAGGCCCCGTTCACCCGCATCAACCCCGATGAGGTCGTGGCCATCGGCGCCGCGATTCAGGCGCACACCCTCACCTCCGACAACCCCCAGGCCAGCGCGCTCTTGCTGGACGTGACGCCGCAGTCCTTGGGCATCCGCACCGTCGGCGGGTTCTGTGAGGTGCTCATCCCGCGCAACACGACGATCCCCACCGAGGCCACGAAGGTCTTCTCCACCGCGCACGACAACCAAGGTGAGGTGCGGGTAGAGGTCTACCAAGGCGAGAGCCGCATGGCGTCCGACAACGAGCTCCTCGGTCAGTTTGTCTTGGACCACCTGCGCCCCGCGCCCCGGGGTCAGGTGAAGGTGCGCATCGGCTTTGAGATCGACAGCGACGGCATCGTGCATGTCGTGGCTGAGGACCTCGACCGCGGCGCCCACCGGGACATGCGCATCGAGGCCTCCAGCGGGCTCACCCAAGACGAGGTGCAGTCCAAACGATTTGACGAGCTCGATTTCTGAGGCTGAGATTCAGCCTATCGCAGTTATAATAAACCAACCCGCGCAGGAGCCCCCATGGACGTTCGGATGCGTCAAGCTTACGAGGCCGAGGCCCTCGCCGAGATCCTCGGCGAGGTCGATTATTACCGCCTGCTCCAGCTCCCCCGCACCTGCGCCCAAGCCGACATCGAGCCCGCGTTCCGCGAAGAGTCCCGCCGCCTGCACCCCGACCGCTTCGCCCGGGTGGGTGACGCCGAGCTTCGCAACAAGGTCAACCGCATCTACCGCGCCTTAAACGAGGCCTACCGCACCCTGCGCGACCCCGACGCCCGCAGCGCGTACGACAACGAGCTCGGCGCGGGCTCCCAGCGCCTCTCCGATGAGGGCCGCAAAGAGGCCCGGGCCGGCGCCGCCGCCAGCGCTGATCCCGAGCAGGCCGCCCGCACCGAGAAGGGCGGTAAATACTGGCGTATGGCGCTGCAGTGCTGGAAAGACGGCGACTACAGCGGCTGCGTCATGCAGACCCAGTTCGCCCTCACCTTTGAGCCCGACAACGAGGTGATGAAGGAGCAGCTCACCAAAGCCAAGGAGCGCGTCGCCAACACCGCCAAAAAAGCGTCGGACAACCCCTACAAGATCCGAATCGGCTGAGATGGGCGGCCTCTTCGGGAGCCTCGTGGCCATCTCGGCCCTCGCGACGGTCGCGGCGCTCTTGCTGTCGCGGCTCATCGACACCCGGGCTGAGGTCCGCCGCTTACAGGCCGAGCTCGCCCGCCTGCAAGAGCTGCCCGCGGTCACCGAGCAGTCCCAGCGCGCCTTGGCCGAGCTTCACCACAACATCCAGACCTTGACCCTGCTCACCGCCGGCCCTGGGATGAGCCTGCCGTCGGACGCGCGGGCCTGCCTGGGGCACCTGCAGTCGCACCTGCAGAAGACCTTTGTTGAGCTTGGCCGCAGGGAGGTCGTCGAGCACCAGCTCCGCGAAGATCTGCGCGTGGCCCGGCAGTCGCTGCAAGAGCTCTCCCGGCGCATCGCCCGGCGCGGAAAAGAGCCCGCCGCCCCGGCCGGGGTGGTGCGCGCGCTCATCGACGAGCCCGGTGAGGAGGCTCTGGAGGAGCTCGCCCAGCAGACCGCCGCCAAGCTCCAGCTCAAGGCCGCCCGCGCCGAGCTTGAGGAGCTGCGCACCCGCTTCGGCCTCGCCCAGCGCACGATCACCGCCTTGGAGCGGCAGCTCATCGACGCCCACACCGACGAGCTCCCGGTGCTCCCGGCGCTCGTGCCCGATGAGCGCGGCGACGAGCCGCTGCGAGAGGCCTAGGGCGCGACTAAAGCCCCAAGGCCCGCATCAGCTCGCCGAGGATCTTCGCCTCGGCGTTGTGAACCCGGTCGTCTTGGCCGACCATCCAGCTCGCCAACATGAAGGTGTCTTGGCGATCGACCTCATCAGGCAAGGCCGCCGCGAGGGCCTTGAGGTCCATGGGCCGCGCCGCGTCTTCAGCGATCTGGAGCAGGAGCTCGTCGCGGCTCACGCCGGGGGAGACGGCCTGGAACAAGGCCAGCTCGGCGTCGCCCACGCGCCCATCGGCGAAGGCGACGTGAACCCACAGCGAGCGCAGCGCGGCGTCGGCGGGGTGTTTGCCTTGCAGCGGCTTGTTCTTGGGGTCGCGCAAGGCGCTCATAAACTCGGTCGGTCGGCCCATCGTCTGCTCCATAGCCGTGCGCTCGTCACGAGCGCGCTCGCTTCTCGCGGGGGAGCTTACCACCAGCCTTGGGAGGCGATCCAGAGCTGGTACAGCCGCGCCCGATCTTCACCCTCGGCGCCGAGCTGATCGAGCACCCCGAGCACCTCTGAGGAGGACTCTGTGGAGCCCAAGCCCAGGCGCGCGGTGAGCAGGCCACGCTCCCGGTCAAACACCCGCCAAGTACACATCGTGAGCACGTCGTCGAGGCGCGCGATCACCAGGCGGGCGACGGTGGCGGCGGCGATGGCGCGGAGGCCCTCGGCGTAGTCGGCGGCGAAGGCGTCTGTGCCCCAGCGGGGGTCATCGGCGTGCTGGGACTCGACCTGATCCACCACGGTGTCCTTAAACAAGGACCGCCCCAGCTCACGCCACTCGACGACCTGCCACGGCAGCACCTCATAGGCCACGCGGTAACGCCCCGCCTGGAGCAGCTCCCGAAGGGGCTCCGTCCACTCCGCGGCGAACCCGCCGGACTCCACACGCAGCAGCGGGAGTCCCATTCGTTCGACGGCGTCGGCGCAGATCGTGAAGTCGGCCCCCCAAACATACACCGCCGCGCTCTCGGCGCGGGCACCTGCCAGGATCGTGCTGAGTCTGCTCATCATGGCTTCACCCTCTGACCCTATGCTCTCACAGGATCACCGTGAAAAGCAAGGATCAAAGGGTGAGCGCCCCAAGTCGCGGCGCCTCAGTTGATCTGGGTCATGCTCGCGGTGAGCACCATGCTGTTGCCGCCCTTCGCGGTGAGCGCGCTGCCGGCCTTGAGGTCCATGTTGGCCCCCGCCTCGATGCTCACGCTGTTGTCGGCCTTGAGCACGAAGTCTTTGCACTTCATGGAGATCGTCTCTTTGGCCTCGACGATGATGTCTTTGCCGCAGTACACCGAGAGCACCTTCTCTTTGGCGTCCCAGATGATGCGGATCTCCTCGTTGAAGACGATGAGCTCGATGCGCTCCTCGCCCTTCGTGTCGTCGAAGGTGACGCGGTGGCCGGAGCGAGACTGGAAGACGCGGAGGTTGTCCTCTTTGTCTTCGTTGGCGTAGGGCGGGGTGTCGACGCCGTTGAAGAGTGAGCCGATGACGATGGCGTTGTTGAAGTCGCCGTGCACAAACGCCACGAGCTCCTCATCGCCGATCTCGGGGATCGTCACCCAGCCGCGCTCTTTGCCAGCCATCGGCATCACGAGGCGGGCCCAGTACGAGAGGATCTCGTCGCCGCCGCTCGGGGGGCCAGGCAAGGAGGGGAACTTCACGCGCACCCGCGCCAGCTCGGCGGGGTCGACGTTGTCGGTGACGATGGCCTCAACGAGCCCCGGCATCTGCCCTGAAGAGGGGCGGCCGAAGCGGTCGGTGATCTTGGGCATTGGAGCCTCCCAGAGCGCGGCGCCGGGGCGTCGCGAAGGTGTTCTCAGGGTCTAGGACGAATCAGAGGTGGGCCCGCCGCGTTTGAGGGGTCGGTCGGGCTCCCCAACATTCTGCCTCAAGCCTCGCCCAGACACAAGCGCTGGTTACACCCTGCCGTCATTCGGCGGACTTTCGCAGGGCGATCAGCATCACGCTGTGCTCGTGGATGGTGCGTGGGCCCGCGCGCAGCCGCCAGATCACCGGATCTTCCAGAGCCTCGACGGTGTACCCAAGGGTGAGCCCCAGCGCCCGGCGGTCGCCCGCCAAGGCCCGGTGGAGCTGGTCGGGGGTGATCCGCGCGTTGAGCGGGGTGACCTCGTCGTGCCAAGCCCAGGCGCAGGAGATCAACATCCCGCCGCCCGGGCGCAAGAGCGCGTCGGCCTGGGCGAGCAGCACCCGGGGATCTCGGCAGGAGTCGAGCACGTTGAGCAGGAGCACGTTGTCAAAACGCCCGGCCTCAAAGGGCGGGTCCAAGGCGTCACCGACGAGGCCGCGGCCAAGGTAAGCCCGGGCCATGGAGAAGCTCAGGTCCAGGCCGATGCGGCGATCTTGAGCGACATCTCCGCCGACGCCAAGGCCGCAGCCCAGCTCCAGAAACAGGCCGGGCTGGGCGGAGATCCAGGCGGCGACCCGCTCGTGCAGGGGGCTCGGCGGCGCGTCACGGTACGCCCGCACAAGCTGGGCCTCTCGGGGCAAGGATCCACCGGCGCCGCGCATCAGCCGGGCGGCGGTGGCCTCGGGGAGATCCCGCCGGGCGAGCACCACGGCGGCCTCGGTGGCCAACCAGGCGTCGAGGTTTCGCATCACCAAGGGCACGCCGTCCACGACGGGGTACTCGGCGCCGCAGTTCGGGCAGCAGAGCCCGGCGGGGTGCAGCTCCAGGAGCTCGTAGCGGATCTGGCCGTCAACGACCTGACGGCAGGCCGGACAGACGAGCGGGGGTGAGCCCGGGAGGAGGAGCGCGGGCAGCGGCGTTATCCGCCGACGATGACGTTGGCGCTGCCCACGATGAGGCTGCCCGAGCCGCCGCAGTGGGTGGTGCTGTCGCCCAGGCGCGCGGCGGGGATGTTGTTGAAGGTCACCGAGCCCGAGCCCGCGGCGACCACCCAAGAGTTCGGCCCGCAGCAGGCGGCGTGCTGGCCGGGATCACCGATTCGAAGCGCCTGCATCCCGTTGACGATCACATCAGGGCTGCCCGCTTGGCCGGGCCCGGTGACGGGGTGCGGGCAGGCCGGGCACCCGTGGGCGTCGGCGGGGTTGAAGGCGTTGTCACCAACACGGGATTGCGGAGGCATGGCGCACCTGAATGGTTTTGCACAGCATAGCACAGGCTGGCGTTATTCTGAGCGGATGCAGACGCGCCTCGCCGACCGGATCGCGAACTTGCTGTTCTTGCCGGTTCGGCTCGTGGGCAAGGCGATCCCCAAGCCGGTGCGGGATCACCTCGAAGATCGCCTGTTCTACGCGATCTTTCAGGTCACTCGGGTCACCAACGACGCCTACCCCCGCCGTGAGGCCGAGGCTGCGGCCACGCAAGCCGACGCGCCCGCGCCGGTCAACCCTCCCAGCTCAGGTTCAGCAGGAGCTGCTGAGCGTCCGCGTTCGTCGCCTCGCCGTTGAAGCTGACGAACGCCCCGCTGCCGATCCCGGAGTCGCCGAGGCCGGAGTCGCCGCCGCTGGCCCCGGAGATCACGACGTTGCCGGTGAAGAAGTCGGACTCGGCCCAGGAGATGTCCCCCCAGAACACGGAGACCTCGACGTCGGGATCAGGCACGCCCCAGGCGCCGAGCGCCGCGCTCTGCACGGCGATCACCCCCGACTCGTCGCCTTGCACCAGCCCAAGCCGAGCGCCGTAGCCGCCGGCGAACACACACAAGATCGCCGGGGTGGGAGAGATGCGCCGCCCGTTCACCACAAAGTCGAGGACCGTCACCGAGCTCGTCGGGCGGGACAGGGAGTCCGGGGGGCACTCGCCGCCGGTGCTCGCGGTGTCGTCTACGGCGCTGTCTTTGACGCGCTCCGGCAGCTCAAAGCAGCCCCCGAGGATCACCAGCGTCATCAGGGTGGAGAGGGTCGGCGCGCGCATGGGGGATCCTCGCTGGGGTGTGTTCGCTCATGTTCAAGCTACGCAAAAGAACGCCCCCGTACAAGCGCAGAGCACGATTCTCTGAAAACATGCGCTTTGGTTGTCCACTTTGACACACAAGTGAAATATCTTGACGGCTCCCCGACGAGATCATCCTGGGGATGCAGAAAAAGGAGCAACAACCATGTTCAACTACGCTGCGCGGTCTGCCGCGCTTGTCCTCCTGGGGGCCTTCACGGCCTGTAGCACGGGCGGCTTTGAGGGGAAGCTCGTAGACGGCCTCACCGGCCAGCCCGCCGCCGACATCGTCTTGCTCGCCAAGGCGGACGGTGGTGACCTCACCTGCCAGGTGCGTGAAGGCAAGACCGACGCGAACGGCGTCTTTAAGATTGAGAACACCTGCGCTGGCGCGAACTACGCCCTCTCTACCTCCGACAAGAACCTCCTGCTCGCCGGCGCCCCGGCCATCGTAGGCGGCACCCCGTCGGCAGGCCCCGTAGAGCTGAAGATCTGGCGCGCGAACGAGGGGGATGGCGTCTACATCCTCAGCGGCGCAGAGCTCAAGCCCGTGAGCACCTACGCCGACATCAAGAAGGCCACCCTGCTCGGCACCCAACAAGAGGTCCGTTACCCCTCGACGAAGCCCTCCAAAGAAGAGACCTGGAACCTCATCGCGCCGGGTGACCACCTCGTGCTCATCGGCAAACGCGCCAGCAACGAGCTTCAGCTCATCCCCGCCGTTGAGAACCCCGAGATCAAGTTCAACCCTGAGGTCGAAGGCGACAAGTTCTTCACCTTAGGCGCCAACTGGGTCTACTTCGGCGTCGAGGCCAAGTCCGAGACCGACTACAAGGTCGTCGAGTCCACCATCGACGCGGCGAAGGTCGTGTCCGTGGCCGAGGGTGAGCGCGCGGTGAAGTACATCTCCAGCGAGGCGCTGCCCAAGGGCAAGTACTTCTTGGCCGGTCCAGGCGACCGCCGGGCCTACGTCGTACGTTTTGGTGACGCCGCGCCGGCCGCCCCGGCTGAAGGCGCCGCGCCCGCTGAAGGCGCCGCCCCGGCTGAAGGCGCCGCGCCCGCTGAAGGCGCCGCGAAGTAACACCCGTCTCTGTTGAGGCCGCCTTCGGGGGGCCTCAACGAGACCTTGAGCGCTCAGCGCGCCCGGCGACGCAGGAGCGCCAAGGCGCCCAAGACGAGGCCCCACCACGCGGAGGGGGCCTCCGCGCTGGAGCAAGCGCAGCCCGGGCGAAGAACGACCTGATCCGGCCGCACGAGGCCGCCGCTGTCGTCGCCGGTGCTGCTCGTGTCGTCGCCCGTAGCGCCGGTGTCGTCGGCCGGGGTGCCCGTGTCGTCGCCGGTGCTGCCCGTGTCATCGGGGGTGCCGGTGTCTACGGGCTCGTCGCAGGCGTCGCCGATGCCGTCCTTGTCTTTGTCGGCCTGGTCGGCGTTCTTCACCGTCTCGCAGTTGTCGGCGTCATCAGCGACGCCGTCATCGTCGTCGTCGCTGAGGCTCGCGGTGATCGCCGTGGCCCCGGCGTAGGTGTTGTCGCCGCCGCCGCCTGATCCGCCGGTGTCATAGGAGTAGAACCCGACCAGACCCGCGGGCAGAGGGTTGGGGTCGGTGGCCTTGGCCACCTCTTTGCCGTCCACCGAGGCGACGATCACGCCGTTGTTCACCTCAAGGGTGAGGCTGAACTCGCCGTTGCGGTTGATGCTGGCCGCGGTGTTGATCAGGGCCTCGCCGCCGTCCTCATCCACCTTGATCACGATGAGGGAGCTGCTGTCGGCGCCGTCCACGGGGGGCGGCGCGCTGTTGCGGGTGATGACGGCGATGTAGAACCGATCGGCGGCGCTGAAATGAGAGACGACGCCCATGGAGTCATCGTCGTCGTTGAAGAGCTTGGCCTCGACCTTGCCCTGGGCGTAGGCCTCGCCGCGCACCACCCAGTTGTCGGCGGCGGTGTTGCCGCCGTAGACCTCAAAGTCGGAGCCCTGGACGTTGTCGTCGGTCAGGGTGTAGACGATGTTGTCCCCGACATACCACTGGTCGCGGCTGTAGCCGCCTTTCCAGCCGTCTTTGTTGCCGACGAGGTAGCCATCGTCGCCGAAGTCGTCCATCGACCAGAGCTCAATGCTGCCCGCCTGGGCGGAGGAGAAAGAGAACAGCGACAGCAGCGCGAGCGAAGACAGCATGGGGGAGCTCCTGGGTGCGAAGGCGGAGGCGCGGAGACGACGAGCCGCGGATCGTCGAGCAGTATGCCTCAAACCAGCCAGGGTTCGCAGGCGCGCTCAGCGCTTCTCCGCGTACTCCGACTCAAGGGCGTTCACCATCTCCGTGACCTGGGCCCAGCAGGCCTTGGCGTACTCCTCACCGTTTGGGTAGAGCGCGGGGTCTAAGGGCGGACGAAACCGCGCGTGAACCGTCTCGCCTAGGTGTACACCCCGGAATGGGACGCCCACCACACGCTCCGTCCCCCACAGCGCCGCGGGGACCAGCGGTATGCGATGTTCCCAACAGACCTCCAACATCGCGAGATGGATCTTTTCACGGAGTTTGCCATCTCGGGTGCGGGTGCCCTCGGGGTAGATGTGCAAGGGCACGCCCTGCTTGAGCAGGTACAGGCACTCCTCTTTGGCGCGTCGGCGTCCTTCAGCGTGGTCGCGGTTGAAGAACACCGCGCCGCCGAGGTAGCCCAACACGCCCATGACCGGCGTGAAGAACACCTCACGTTTGGAGAGGCCCTCGGCGCGGGCCGCCCAGATGAGGGTGATGACGTCTACCCAGGAGCGGTGGTTGGCCACGACCATGTACGGCTGGCCGAAGGGGATGTGGTCCCGGCCCACCACGTCGAGCTCGGCTCGCAGGGCGTAGCGGAGGATCCCGTAGGAGGCGCCGGTGTTGGTCCACCAGATGTAGCGCTCACGGCGCCCGCGGGGCACGACGACGAAGGGCAGCGCGGGGATCAAGAACGCGGTGGCGATCGCGCCAGCGATGACCGCGCCGACCAAGGCGTTGAGGTAGGGGACGAGTCGCATCGAGGGCTCTGTTTAGCACATCTGGCGCGGCTGAGGCAGGGGAGAGGGGTTAAGAGACCCACCTGGAGGTCCGCCGCCATGATGGAGCCCGCAGCCGT
>Ga0209467_1002533_pt1 | contig 12923 bp, 9 predicted proteins | sample Higcelwee11metaG_FD_187175 | JGI IMG/M metagenome (GOLD analysis project Ga0209467, IMG submission 187175) | Freshwater pond sediment microbial communities from the University of Edinburgh, under environmental carbon perturbations - High... | ecosystem: Environmental > Aquatic > Freshwater > Pond...
GTCGGCCAGCTTTTCGGCCTTCTTGGTGTCCTTCTTGGCGTCGGTCTTGGCCTCAGCCTTGGGCTCGGGCTTTGCTTCGGTCTTGGCCTCGGCCTTGGCGTCCTTCTTGGGATCCTTCTTGGTCTCGGCTTTTTCCGCTTTCTTTTCCGGGGTCTTGTGCTCGTTCTTGTCCATCGCCCGCGCCGGTGCCGGGGCGTCGTTGTGTTTTCCGAGCTGCTCACCGTAATTCAGGTCCTCGGCCTTCAGCACGTCCGGCGAGGGCACGGCCCTGGACATGGGGTCCTTGGGCATCATGCCGGCCACAACGGGCACTGCGGTCTCGGGCCTGTGCCCGCGGCCCACCAGCACGCCCAGGATGAAGAACAGGGTCAGCGCCAGGGTCAGCGCGCTGAGCAGCACGGCCATGCCGCCAAAGGTCAGATTGAAGCTGTACTGCTTGGAGGAATTGGGGTCCTTGATCCGGATCGGCGCATTCATCTCGCGGGACTCCTTGGGAGGTCTTCTGCTGGTCGGCTCAAGCGTCTGCCGCGGGGGCTTCTTCGCTCACCTGGTCCATGCGCTCCGGCGCGCTGACGCCCAGCAGGTCCAGCCCGGCGGCCAGGGTGACGGCCACGCAGGAGAGCAGTAGCAGGCGCGCGGAGGCGATTTCCGGCCCGGCCGAAAGCACATGGTGCTGCGTATAGTATTTGTGCAGCGCCGCGGCAAGTTCCGAGAGGTAATGGCTGACCACGTGGGGCGCCAAGGTTTGGGCCGCGCTGGCCACGACATCGGGGAAGCGCTCCAGCTGGCGGCAAATCTCCAGGTCCTCCGGCGTGCTCAGGTGCGCCAGGCACGCCGCACCGGGGGCGGCGGGAACGATGCCCGCGTCCTTGGCCTTGGCCAGCATGGAGTGCACGCGGGCGTGGGCGTACTGCACATAATACACGGGGTTGTCCATGCTCTTCTTGCGCACCAGCTCCAGGTCGAACTCCAGGGGCGAGTCGCTCTTGCGGGAGAGGAACAGGAAGCGCGCGGCGTCCGCCCCGACGTAGGCCACGACATCGGCCAAGGTCTCGAACTTGCCCGCGCGGGTGCTCATGGCCACCTGCTCGCCGTCTTTCAAGAGGCTCACCAGCTGCACCAGGATGACCGTGAGCGCGCCCTTGCGGCCCAGGGCCTCCACCGCGCCCTGCATGCGCGGCACATAGCCGTGGTGGTCCGCGCCCCAAATGTCGATGACACGGTCGAAGCCGCGCTTGAACTTGTCGTGGTGGTAGGCGATGTCCGAGGCGAAGTACGTGAGTTCGCCCGAGGATTTGCGCAGCACGCGGTCCTTGTCGTCGCCGTATTCCGTGGTCTTGAACCACAGGGCGCCGTCCTGTTCGAAGGCCAGCCCGCGCGACAGCAGGTCGTTGAAAGTTTCGGTGATGCGCCCGGCGTCGACCAGGCTTTTTTCAGAGAACCAGACATCGTGCCCCACGCGGAAATCGCGCAAGTCTTGCTTGATGCCCGCCAGAATTTCGTCCACGGCCTCGTGGAAGCAGATGTCGATGGCCTGTGTTTCCGGCATGTTGAGAATGTCTGGGTTTTCTTTATGCACGCGCGCGGCGATATCCTTGATGTAATCACCCCGGTAGAAGTCCTCCAGATCGGGGATGTTCTGCCCGGCCAGCTGGCGCAGGCGCAGCCACACGGAATCGCCCAGGATGCGCATCTGGCGGCCCGCGTCGTTGATGTAGTATTCGCAGGAGACGTCGTGCCCGGTTTTTTTGAGCAGCCGGGCGATGCTGTCGCCCAGGGCCGCGCCGCGGCCGTGGCCGATGTGCAGCGGTCCCGTGGGGTTGGCGGAGACATACTCCACCTGCACGCGCTCGCCCTTGGCCATGTTGGACGCGCCATAGCCGGTGCCGGCGGCGTTCACATCGGCCAAAATGGTGTGCCAGAAGCCCGGCGCAAAGGTGGCGTTGAGAAAGCCCGGCCCGGCCACCTCGATGCGCTCGAACTGGCCCAGGGCGTCGTGGGCGCGCAGATCTGCGGCAATGGCCTCGGCCAGGTCGCGCGGCTTCTGCTTGGCCGCACCGGCCAGGAGCATGGCCGCGTTGGCGGAGTAGTCGCCGAACTTACGCTCGCGCGGGGGTTCAATGAGAGTCTTCTCCGGCCACGTGAGGTCCATGCGGCTCAGCGCCGCGCGCAGGGCATCTTCGAAATATTGCTTGGCTTTCATGCGTTCCCCTTGGAAAAACTGCACCTGCCTACCAGATTTCGCGCCGGGAGCAAAGCCCCGCGCGCCCTGCCTCCCCGAGCCGCAGCGTGAGGCGCCCAACCGCGCGCCAAGGCCTGGCCAATCCGTGATCGTGAGGCTTGCGCTTGGCTGCGGGACCGCGTTTCGGCGGCTTGGTGGTTGTTCTTTGCCGCGAACATGGCGGCAATTCCAGAAGCCCGGCCTCCTTGCTCAGTCAACGGCCAGGGCCAAATCCGCCTCATCCCAGAATTTGATGGCCAGACCCAGGTCGGCGTAGCCCTTGGCCAGCGTGTTGCTTTGGCCCAGAGCCTCGCCTTGCAGGCCGCGCGGCAGCAAAAGCAGGTTCGGCCGCGGCGCGGACATGGGCAGCGTTGCGGCCAGTTTGGCCACGTGCATTTGCAGCGCCCGAGCCCGCGCCATTTGCCCCAGGGCCGGGTGCCGCGGCCCGGCGAGCACGCGCAGGCCCGGCTCCTCCGCAAGGCCGATGCGCCCCACGCGCACGCCACCTGCCCACAAGGCAAGCAGCGCGGCGGCCAGTTCCTCCACGACCAATTCCAGGGGCCAAGGCGTGTAGCCTTCGGCGCGCCATAGGTCGGCCAGGGGCGTGCCCTCCAGCACCAGGCAAGGGTAGAGGCGGGCAAGCTCCGGTTCAAGAGCGGCCGTCATGGCGATGTCTGCGCGGAATGCCTGCACGGATTGCCCCGGCATGCCCGGCATGAGCTGCACGCCCAGGGCCAGCCCGGCCGCGTGCACCAGTCCGCAGGCCGCTTGAGCCATTTGGCCTGTGTAGCCGCGTCCGCTGGCCGCGAGGGCGTCGTCGTCAAAGCTCTGCACGCCCAGCTCCACCAGCGAAAGGCCCAGCCCGCGCAGCCGACAGAGCTGTTCCACGGTCACGGCGTCGGGCCTAGTGGAGCAGCGCACGCGGCTGAGGCTGCCGCGCTCCAGATGCGGCCGCGCCAGTTCGAGGAAGCGTTCCGGCCAGGGCGCGGGCAGGGCGGTGAAGGTGCCGCCGTAGAAGGCCAGCTCCGGCGCAGGGCCGTCCGCCGGTCCCGCATGGGCGGGCGCGGCAAGGGATTGCGCTGCCAGGGTTTCGGCCAGGCGGGCGTGAATGGTCTCCAATGGTTCCGGCCGGGCGCCGGTTTGCGCGGGCTGATTGCAATAGATGCAGCGTTGCGGGCACCCTGCGAATGGCAAAAACACAGGCAAGACGCGGGCCCGGTTCCGCCGGGCCGGGCCGGGGTGGGGAAAGCGGAGCAAGAGGCGGGCGGTCTCCGGCAGGAGGGCGTGTGCCTGGGCGCGGTCCACGTGGCGCCTCACGCCGCGGGGTTAGCCGGTGCGCCCGGAGATGTGCCTGCTTGGGCTGCCGTCGAAGCAGCCGTCTGCGCCTGCCCGTCGGCGATGCGGCCGTCCACGATGCGGATGACGCGCCTGGCCTTGGCGGCCACGCCTTCGTCGTGGGTCACCAGCACGATGGTGGTGCCGGTCTCGTTCACCTGGGCGAAAAGCCGCATGATCTCCGCGCTGGTGGCGCTGTCGAGCTGGCCCGTGGGTTCGTCGGCCAGGATGAGCCGGGGCCGGTTCAAGAGCGCCCGGGCCATGGCCACGCGCTGCTGCTGCCCGCCGGAAAGGTTGGCGGGCTTGAAGTTCACGCGGTCGGCCAGGCCCACCTTGTCCAGCAGGTCCAGGGCGCGGCTGCGCAGTTCCGCCGGGGCGAGGTCGGAGTACATGCCGGGCAGCATGACATTTTCCAGGGCCGTAGCATAAGGCACCAGGTAGAAGCTTTGGAACACGAAGCCCAGCACCGTGTTGCGCAGGGCCGAGAGGTCGTCGTCCGGCAGGCCGGAGACATCGCGCCCCAGCAGCTTGTAGGTGCCGCTGGTGGGCGAGTCGAGCAGGCCCATGAGATGCAGCAGCGTGCTCTTGCCCGAGCCGGAAGTGCCCTGCAAGGCGACGAATTCGCCGCTGCGGATGGTGAGGTTGATGCCGGAGAGGACCTCCACGCCGCCTTCCAGCTCCGCGGCGTCCGGCTGCGTCGTGGCCTGTCCGGCTGGCGCGGGCGTGGCCGACCCGCGCCGGAAAAGGCGCGCCAGCACGCCGGGACGCTGCTCCGGGGCCAGCACCTGGCGGAAGACCTTGCGGATGTCGACGAGTTCCACCACGGGCGCGGAAGCGCCGGAGGCTCCGGCAACGCCGACGGCGGCTGCGTCCTTGGGGCTCGCTTCCGCTTGGTGGCCCGCTTCCGGCTTGTGCGGCGCCGCAGGCATCACGACCCCTTCTTGGCGCCGGAGCTTGCGGGCTTGAGCGCGGGCTTCTCCTCGGCCTTGTGCGTCTCGGCGGGCTTTTCCTGCCCGGAAAGAACAATCTGCGTGGCCACCTCTTCGCCCTCGGCCAAGCCTTCCAGCACTTCGCTGCGCTCCAGGCCCGGCAGGCCGAGCTTGGGCTCCACCCGGCGCACGCCGTCGGGCTGGGTTTTGTCCACCACGAACACGGTCTGCTTGCCCGCCACCCACTTGAGGGCCTGGTTGGGCACGGTGAGCACGGCCTCGCGCGTGTCGACCACGATGCTGCACTGGGTGGTCATCTCTGGCCGCAGGAACAGGGCCTCCTCGCGGTCCACGGTGACGAGGGCCTTGTAATACACGATGTTGTCGCGGATCTCCGGGTCGGGGTACACGCGGTCCACGGTGCCGCCAAAGGTCTTGCCCGGCTGCGAATCCACGCGGAACTCCACGGGCAGGCCCTGCTTCACGCGGCCCACGTCGGTCTCGTCCACGTAGATCCACATCTCCAGCCGCGCCGGGTCGAGCACGGTGACGAGGTTGGCCACCTGCAGGCCCGCCACGATGGTTTCACCTTCTTGCGCCGTGACCTGCGAGACCACGCCGTCGATGGGACTGACGATCTTGGTGTAGGAGATGCGCACGTCCAGGGTGTCGAGCACGGCGCGGGCGGCGTCGGCGTCGGCCTTGGCCACGCGGTGGTTTTGCACGGCCTCGTCCAGAAGGCTTTGGGCCTCCATGCCCTGGCGCACGAGGCTCTCGTGCCGTGGCAACGTGATGGCCGCGAATTTGGCCTTGGCCGGGAGAGCTTGAGCCGGGCCGCGGCCTCGGCGCGTTGGGCCAGCAGTTCGCGCGCGTCGATCTCCGCTACCACCTGGCCCTTCTTCACGGTATCGCCCACGCGCACGTACACGCGGGAAATGGCGCCCGTGGCGCGCGCGCCGATCTTGACGCTGGCGCCCACCTGGGCCTTGATGATGCCCGTGGCCTCCAGCACGCGGCGCACGGAGTCGCGCTCCACGCGGGCGGTGGCCAGCACCTTGGTTTCCTTGGCGGCGCGGTTCTTTTGGACGAGGTAATATCCTCCGCCCGCCAGGAGCAGGAGGACAAGGACCAGGGAAAGTGTTTTTTTGCGCGTCATGGTCGTGGTGTATGTTCCCGGTTGGTGATCGCCGCGCCAGGCCTTCAGGCCATTGTCCGGCGTCCGTGCATCGGCCCAGGCGCGGCCGCGTTGGACTTGCGCAAGCGCCTGCGGCCCAGCGCCGTGTTTGTCTCCCATACGATGAAAGCGCGCCGCTGTCCAAGAGGGCGTCAGCCCGGCGCAGCCCAGCTGGCTTCGTGCGCGGGCCGCTGCTGCGCCTACTGCACCTGGGTGGTGACCTTGAGCCCGTACTTTTCGATCTTGGCGATGAGCGTGGGCCGCGAGAGGCCCAGCAGCTTGGCCGCCCGGGTGCGGTTGCCCCCGGTGACCTCCAGGGCCTCGGCAATGGTGCTTTTGGCTACTGTGTCCAGAATGTGGTCGTAGGCGGCGTTGTCCGCCTCGTCCATGAGCGCCCGGCGGATGAAGGCGCGCAGGGTGTCGTCGGTCATGGCCGCAGACGGCTCCTGCTGATTGCGTGCGGCCGCGCCCGGCCCGCGGTTCAGGCCGATGGCCTGGCGTATTTCCTCCGGGCCCATGGGGCACCCGCGCGAGAAGATCAGGGCTTTTTTGAGCACGTTGCCCAGCTCGCGCACGTTGCCGGGCCAGGGGTGCGCGGTGAGCATGTCCTGGGCCTCGGGCGTGAGCCCGGGGTTCTGCATGTCCATCTCGCGCGCCAGGCGCGCCAGAAAGTGCTTGGCCAGCCGGGGCACGTCGCCTTCGCGCTCGCGCAGGGGGGGCAGGGTCACGGTGACCACCTTGAGGCGGTAGTAGAGGTCCTCGCGCAGGCGGCCCTCGGCCACGGCGGCTTCCATGTCGCGGTTGGTGGCGGCCAGAATGCGCACGTCCACCGGAATGGTCTCGCGTCCGCCCAGGCGCTCTATCTGCCGTTCCTGCAACAGCCGCAGGATCTTGGCCTGCACGTTCATGGGCATGTCGCCTATCTCGTCCAGAAAAATGGTGCCGCGCTGAGCCTGTTCGATCTTGCCCACCCGGCGTGAGCCGGCCCCGGTGAAGGCGCCCTTCTCGTAGCCGAAGAGTTCGCTTTCCAGCAGCGTTTCCGGAATGGCCACGCAGTTGATGACCACGAAGGGCTTGTCCGCGCGGGTGCTGTGCTGCCACAGGGCGCGCGCCACCAGCTCCTTGCCCGTGCCGGACTCGCCCCGGATGAGCACCAATGCGTCCGTGGGGGCCGTGCGGCCGATGGCCTTGAAGACCTCCTGCATGGCGCGGCTCTGGCCAACCAGGGCGTCGCTGTTGCCGTCGTCGGCCTCGGTCCCGGCGTTGTCCTCCGGGCCAATGGCCACGCGCGCGCGGTTGAGCCGCCCGGCGGTGAGGGCCTGGGCGATGAGCCGCAGGATGTCTGGAATGTCGAAGGGCTTGAGGATGTAGTCGAAGGCGCCCAGCTTGGTGGCCTCAATGGCTGTCTCGGTGCCGCCGTAGGCCGTCATGATGACCACGGGCAGGCCGGGGCAGGCCGCGCGCATTTGCTGCATGGCCTGAATGCCGGTGATGCCGGGCATGCGCACGTCCATGATGACCAGGTCCGGCGGCAGGCTTTTGACCTCCTCCACTCCGGCCTCGCCGGAGGCCGCGGCCCGGACCTCGAAGCCCTCGCCCTCCAGAATCTTGCCGAAGCTCTGGCGCAGCTGGGCGTCGTCGTCCACGATCAGGATCTGAGCCATACGTTCTCCCTGACGGGCAGCACCAGCACGAAGCTGGCTCCCTGGCCCCGGTCTGCGGGGCGGATGTGGATGTAGCCGCCGTGCTCCTCCATGATGCGCTTGGCGATGGCCAGACCCAGGCCCGTGCCTTCCTCCTTGGTGCTGAAGAAGGGCTGGAACACGCGGTCCACAATGTCTTGCGGAATGCCGGGGCCGGAGTCGGTAAGGCGCAAAATGGCCACGCGGCCCAGCGGGTCCATGAACCCGCTCTCCTCGGCGATTTCGATGCGCCCGTTTTCGCCCATGGCGTCGCAGGCGTTGAGGATGAGGTTCACGAGCACCTCCTTGAGCTGCTCCGGGTCCGCATCCACAGGAGGAAGGGGCTGCTCGCGCAGCAGGCGCACGTCCACGCCGTAGGTCTCCAGGCGGTGCTTCAAAAGCACCAATGTCATGTCGACCACGTCCGAGGGGCTCACGTGCTGGAGCTTGGGCTTGGGCGGACGCGAGAACTCCAGAAAATTCCGCACGATGGTGTCCAGGTGGCGGATTTCTTCGCTGATGACCTCGAAATCCTCGCGCTGGCCCGGAGAGAGGTCCAGGCTGCGCTCCAGCGAGAACAGCCGCATCTTCACGCTGGTCAGCGGGTTGCGCACGCTGTGGGCCACGCCCGCGGCCAGCTGCCCCACAAGGGCCAGCTTTTCGGCCTGCACCAAATGCTCGCGCGATTCCTTGAGCAGGGCCTGGGTCTCGTCCACATCACGCAGCAGCCCGGCCACAAGCTCGCCCACAGCCCGCACCTCGTCGGAGTCGCCGCTGGGGTCGTGAACGGAGGGCGTTCCGTCCGCGTTTTGCGCCTCCTGCGCGTGGCTGGCGCCCAGCGCCGCGCCCAGGGCTAGTCGCCGGATGGGCCCCAGCACCTGTCGCAACAGCACCCAGCCGAGCAGCAACCCCAGCACCGCGCCAGCCGGAATGACGAAAAGCGAGGCCGTGGTGGCCGTGCGCGCCAAGGAGCGCATGGCCGAAACGCCCAGGTCCGCGTCGCGGGTGTGCAGGTCGAACAGCTCGCGCGTTGCGTCCTGCGCCGCCTGCCGGTGCTGCGCGGCAATGGCCGCCAGCCGCGCGCCCTCGCCCGGGCGGCTTGCCACAAGCTCGTTCAGGGTCTTGGCCTGATCGCGGAAGCCCTGGTCCATGCGGTTTATGGCTTCGCGCCCGGCCTCCAGCGGCTCGGAGGCGCGCACCTGCAGCAGCGCCTGGGCGATGCTTGACTCGCGGTCCTTGAAATCCTTGAAGCGCACCGGGTCCTGGCGCGCGGCCAGGGCGTCGGCCTCCAGACCGGAGAGCTGCTCGGAGAGCGAGAGCGCACCCACCTGCTGGCTCAGGTTCACCTGGCGCAAAATGTCGGTGGCGTAGAGGTAGTGCTGGGCCAGCCAGTAGGTGGCGGTGGCTCCGGCGCAGGCGCAGATGGTGAGCCCGGCCAAAAGCGCGAACACGCGTCCGCGCAGCGAGGGCTGCACACTCATGGCCAATCGTTTGAGCGTCGTGCTCATGCCCCTGTTCCTCCTGCGGCAGCATAGCCCATGCCGGGGCGCTTGTCAGCCGCGCGGCCGCCTTGCTTTTCCGCAGCCTGCGCGCATGCGGTTCGGGCAGCGGCGGGGTGTCGTCGTTTCTTGCGCATGCTCCCGGTCACGTTCTCAGCCGGCGCTGATCCGGCAGGATGGCAGGGCCGGTCGCGCCTGTTTGTCCGGCTTGTTGTCAACCCGCAAAATGCATCTTTTTACCGGCCAAATCATTGCTGTTTTTGTCCAGCCGCAATAGCCGTGCTACACTGCGCAGCCATGACGAACCAACTGCCGGAATCCATCAGCATACGCTACAAGGCCCCGCCCACCATCGCCCGGTTCATGGCCTCGCGTGCGCTGTATCGCGGTCTCATGGGCCCTGTGGGCTCGGGCAAGTCCTCGGCCTGCTCCGTCGAACTCATGGCCAAGGCCTTTGCCCAGGCTCCGGACGCGGAGGGCCGCCGCCGCACGCGCTTCGCCGTTGTGCGCAACACCTACCGCGAACTCAAGGACACCACCCTGCGCACCTGGCTCTCGTGGTTTCCGGAGGACGACTTTGGCCCCTTCAGCCACACGGACATGGCGCACCGGGTTTGTTTGCCCCAGCCCGACGGCACCACCCTGGACACGGAGGTGCTCTTCCGCGCCCTGGACCGGCCCCAGGACGCGCGCAAGCTGCTGTCGCTCGAACTCACCGGGGCCTGGGTCAACGAGGCGCGCGAGCTGCCCCTGACGCTGGTCGAGGCCCTGGGCGACCGCGTGGAGCGCTTTCCTTCGGACCGCGAGGGCGGCTGCTCCTGGGCCGGGGTGATTCTGGATACCAACCCGCCGGATACGGACCACTGGTGGCATCGCCTGGCCGAAGAGGCCCGGCCCGATGGCTGGGAGTTCTTCTGCCAGCCGGGCGGGCTCATGGAGCGGGGCGGGGTCTTCATCCCCAACCCCAGGGCCGAGAATCTCGACCACCTGCCAAGGGATTTCTACCTGCGGCGCATGGCGGGCAAAAGCGCGCGCCATGTGCGGGTGTATTACTGCGGCCGCTACGGCTTTGTGCAGGACGGCCTGCCCGTGTACCCGGAGTTCGACGAGCCGCGCCATGTGGCGTCCGCCCCGCTTGATGCCGTGGACGGCCTGCCGCTTTACATCGGCCTGGACTTCGGCCTGACCCCGGCCGCTGCCTTGGCCCAGCGCCTGCCCAATGGCCGCTGGCTGCTGCTGGATGAGCTGGTGTCGCAGAGCATGGGCATGGTGCGTTTTGCCGGGTTGCTGAACGACCTGCTGCGCTCGCGTTATGGCGGCCTGGCGCCGGAGATCTGGGGCGACCCCGCGGGCATGGCCCGCGCCCAGACCGACGAGCGCACGCCGTATGACATTCTGCGCGCCAGCGGGCTTTACGCCCGGCCGACCAACACCAACGATCCCCTGCTGCGGCGCGAGGCCGTGGCCGCGGCTCTGGACCGCGACATCGAGGGCCAGCCCGGGCTCGTGCTCTCGCCCCGCTGCCGCACGCTCATCGCGGGCATGGCCGGGGTCTGGCGCTTCCGGCGGCTCGCCGTGTCCGGGGAGGACCGCTACACCGACGCGCCGGAAAAGAGCCGCTTCTCCCACGTATGCGAGGCCGCGCAATATCTGTTTGTGGGCGCTGGCGAGGGCCGGCGGCTGCTCACCCCGACGTGCGGCGACGCGAATGGAGGGGGCGCGGCGCGCCAGGCGCGGAGCGTGAACAGCGCGCGGTGAACACCATGCGGTGAGCACCATGCGGTGAACACCATGCGGTGAACACCATCCGGTGAACAGTGTGAGATGAGCGGTGCGCAGGGGGCGTCAGATCAGCGAGAGCGCCTGGCCCGAGGCCAGCGGGGCCACGGCGCGGCCGATGACCACGGCGAGGTCGCCCGCCCGCGTAAGAATCTCTTGGGCCAGGGCCACCTTGTCCTCCGGCACGCCGAGGATGAGCCCGCCCGAGGTCTGAGCGTCGAAGGCCAGGGTGACGAGAAGCTCGTCGAGCCCGGGACCGGTCGCGGCGCGCGGCAGATAGTGGTTGCGGTTCTGGATGCTGCCCGCCGGGATGAGGCCGATGCCCGCCATGTCGAGGGCCTCCGGCAGGAAGGGCACCTCCGCCAGAACAAGCTCGGCGGTGACGCCGCTGGACGCGGCCATCTCCAGCAGGTGCCCGCCCAGGCCGAAGCCCGTCACGTCGGTGCTGGCCTTGAGCCCCAGTTCGCGAATGGCCTGCGCGCCCGCCCGGTTGAGCTTGGCGCACCAGAAGTGCAGCAGCTCCTCCAGCTGTTCGGCCCCTGGCCGGCCAGCCTTGATGGCCGTGGCCAGCACGCCGGTGCCGATGGGCTTGGTGAGCAAAAGAACGTCGCCGGGCTTGAGGCCCCGGTTGGTGGCGATTTTTTCCGGGTCCACCGCGCCGGACACGGACAGCCCGTACTTGATCTCCGTGTCCTCCACGCTGTGCCCGCCGCACAGCACCGCCCCGGCTTCCTCGATTTTGGACAGCCCGCCCTTGAGGATGGCCGTCAAAATGGCCGGGTCCATGGTGCGCGCCGGAAAACAGCACACGTTCATGGCCGTGTAGGGTTCGCCGCCCACGGCGTAGACATCGGACAGGGCGTTTGCCGCGGCGATTTGGCCGAAGCGGAAGGGGTCATCCACCACTGGTGTCAGGAAATCCACGGTTTGCACCAGGGCCTGGCCGGACGGAAAGCGCACCACCACCGCGTCCTCGCCACCGCCGCGCGGCCCCGAGAGTATGCGATCGTCCTGGCCTGTCAAAAGGCCGGCGAGAATCCGCTCCAGGTCCCCTGGAGCCACCTTGGCGGCTCAACCAGCGGCGCGGACGCCCTGGGTGAGGCGGACCGTTTGCGGCGCCGCGGTGATGGGTGTGAATTGCTGCATGCTGTTGGCATAGCAGAGCCGCCGCGACGAGCCAAGAGGAAAAACCGATGCGAGGCATAAGGTCTTCCTCTTTCCTGTCGATAAGACAAACCGGAAAGGCACGCATGATGCATTATAAATGGCATCCATCGCACCCCAACAAGGGAGGTCGCATGATCCGACACTGCTGCGCCGCCTGCGGACGCCCCATCAACCGCACGGACCGCTTCTTCGAGCCCTCGGACGGCACCCTTTGCCAGGACTGCCAGACACGTCTGGCGCGCGGCAAATCCTTCCATCATGGCTGCGCCAGCCCCATGCCGCCGACGGCTTTCGCCATGCTGCCCGAGCTGGCCGCGCCCGGACACAGGCTGCACGCTGGATAGGATTGGCTGTCCCGGCTTGAACGTTTCTATTTGAAGCTTTGGCCCGTCATGGAATTGGCGGGAGGAGCCGCGCGTTCAATAGGCGTCGCCTTGGACTTCTTTCCGTGAAGCTCACAGCGCTCAGGCCTGTTTTTCCTCTCCACCTCTTCCAGCAAAAAGCCCCTGCCGAGTGTCTGCTCGGCAGGGGCTTTTTGCTGGTATGAGGGGGCCCGGGGGGCATGATGCCCCCGGACTGCGGCGCATATTCTCTTAGGCGTCCACGCCGAGCAGACGCTTGGCGATCTCTTTGGCGGCCTTGCGGCCCGCGCCCATGGCGCTGATGACCGTGGCGGCCCCGGTGACGATGTCGCCGCCGGCGAAGACGTTGTGGATGCTGGTCTCCCCGGTTTCGGGGTTGGCGTCGATGTAGCCCCACTTGCTGAGCTTAAGGCCCTTGGTGGCCTCGAGCAGGATGGGGTTGGGCTTGGTGCCCACGGCGATGATGACGAGCTGACAGGGAATCTCCCGCGTATCGCCCTCAATGGGCACGGGGCGGCAGCGGCCGGAGGCGTCGGGTTCGCCGAGCTTCATGTTCTGGACGGTCATGCTGACGAGGCGCTTGTTTTCGTCGGCGTTCAGGGCCAGGGGCGCGCAGAGCAGCTCCAGTTGAACGCCCTCCTCGATGGCGTGCTCCAGTTCCTCCAGGCGCGCGGGCATTTCGGCCTTGGTGCGGCGGTAGACGATGGAGACCTTTTTCGCGCCCAGACGCAGGGCTGTGCGCGCGGCGTCCATGGCCACGTTACCGCCGCCGACG
>Ga0209467_1002534_pt1 | contig 12920 bp, 15 predicted proteins | sample Higcelwee11metaG_FD_187175 | JGI IMG/M metagenome (GOLD analysis project Ga0209467, IMG submission 187175) | Freshwater pond sediment microbial communities from the University of Edinburgh, under environmental carbon perturbations - High... | ecosystem: Environmental > Aquatic > Freshwater >...
CGTTTTGTGACATCAAGAATAACAATATCTTCACCATTTTGATCTACGGTTAAAATAATTTGTACTTCTTTTGAACCTACATTACCTTGTCTAAAAAATTGATTATAGACAAAGAGTGATCCGATAACTAATACAAGTGCTATACCAATACGTATTAAATTCTTCTTCATGAACTAAGCCTCCTTTACAATAAAAAATACACATCTGGATGTGTACAAAAAAGACAGGCTAATGTCTTTTTATCTTGTTCCCAGAAGATAAAACAACGCTTATCATTGGCAGGTCTACTGGCTGATCGTTCATCCTCAAGGATCCTTCCCGTTTTTACAGTGGATTATTCCTCTTGTCCAGATCTACAGTTGCTGGGACAGCTCCGTTTATTCGGATTCCCTATTATGCGTTAGCACCAATCTAAGCAATTTCATTATAGGCTAGTTTTATAAAGCATACAACCTCATATCAGTGAATAAGTCATAATACTTAAATTAAATAGATGAAGTATTATAAATCAATTAATAATAAAGAAAATGCGTTAATAATTTATTTAATGCTTAACTCTAATTTGAAAATATAATATACTCTTTCTATAGGTTTGTTAATAACATAGTCAAACTTAAATTTTATAAATGATTGTATTAAAGAATACATTATGGGAAAACAGTTTGTATATGATGTGAAATTGTAATATAACTTGTATATTATTTTATTTTTGTTAGAATAAATGGCGAGTATGAGGAACAAATGAACTATTCAGTAATAATTGCTGCTGCCGGGAATGGTGGTAGAATGGGATTAAAATATAACAAAGTGTTTTATCAACTAACCCCAGGTCACACAATTCTTGAAAAAACAGTTGATCTTTTTTTAACAGATCAAAGATGTAAACAAATAGTAGTTGTAACAAATCCTAATGATATTATGGAATTGTTAAAATTTAATGATAGAAGTAAGATTGTATTCGCTATGGGCGGTAAGACACGTCAAGAGAGTGTTTATAATGGTTTAATGGCTGTTACTGAAGATATTGTATTAGTACATGATGGGGCTCGTCCTTGGTGCCCTATGGAAAACATCGATAATTTATTAGAGGCTATGTTAACAGAAGATGCTAGTGTATTAGCAGTTAGTGTAACTGAAACAGTAAAAGTAATAGAAAATGGTTATATCAAACAAACAATCCCAAGAGACGTACTTGTTAATGCTCAAACACCACAAGCATTTAAGACAAAATTATTAATGGATTGTCATAACATGGCGATCACTGAGAACTTTTATTCAACAGATGATGCACAATTAGTAGAACGATTTAGCAACACTCCAATAAAAGTTGTTGAAGGATCGTATGGAAATATTAAGATTACAACGATTAATGATGTTGAACATGTTTTGTAGATAATAGATAGTAAATAAAGAGATAGACACAATATTGTGTCTATCTCTTTTAAATGATAAGCGCATTTTCATTATCTAATAAATCTAATAATATCTCCAGGTTTAACTTTGGGCACAGTATTTGGAGAAAGAAGAGCAGCGCCTAACATAAGTTCATCACCTTCAACTAAATCAAAGTATAAAGAAATATGACCTAAACTCTTAAATGTTTGATTCGCAACTTCGCCAATTTCCATAACTGTATAGGATGTAGTCCCGAAAATAATCTTGCTTCCTTTTCTAAAGAAGTCATCAGATGGTTCTTCATCAAATTCATGAATAACGCAAACTTCTCTGAGTCCATGAGGGGCAGAATTGTTAAATAAGATTAATATTGGATAATCTTCAAAGTAAGCCAATTCTCCAATTTCTAATACAGTAGATTTTAACGTATTCATAATTTAACCAATCATTTCATCTTGAATTTTTCTTAACTTCCAAACAGTAGTAGATTTATCAAGATCAACATCATCTTCAGTAATAAAGGTTCCATTCGGTATATCGCGTTTTGCGATACACTTGCCAGCTATTAAGCCAATAGGAATGAATTTCTTTTCGATAGTGACAGAGTGTAGTTCAATAACACCACGAATACAATAACCACCAATGCCGTCTAAAGACTCACCTGCTTTAATGTCCTTTTTAGCAACTGATACAGTATCTGATATTGGACCTGCAAGAGGAATGATAGCGGCTTCTTGATTTAAGACTGCTTTCGCAATCGTTAAAGGAGTTTCTAAACTTGCTAAATGGAATGGTCTATATAGAATGTGGTGATCAATGTCTATTTTCATCATATAACTCATTTGGTTAATGACGCCTTCATTCGTTCCTTTTACAATAACAAACACGCCAGGTGCTAATCCATCAATATATTCGACAACATTATAGTTATTTAAGACTCCACCTTCGGATTTCAATCTAAGTTTTTTAACAGTTTCCTGTAAGTTACCACTTTCTCCATGCATACCTGTTATATCAGGCTTAAACCCAATCGCATTTGATAATAAAGTCATTTCAGCCATTGTTTTTGTGCCATCCGCAAACGAAGTTAGCATGTGTGCAGACATATTACGTAATCGAGCTTCTTCTCCTACAGACGTAGGATTTGCGTCAAGTCTTAGCTTATTGTTCTTACCTTTACCAGCAACAAGGACTTCCATTCCCATGGATTTAGCGAAATTGTATAGTTCAAAGGTAGACGCAGGTTCATCACCATCTGATCCTGTATACATTAAACCTGCTGAATTAAATAACTTATACATTAATGGGCCAATCGTTATATCTATTTCAACATTGAGTAAGACTAAATGTTTATGAGCTGCTAGAGCTTCTAGACATATTTTAGCTCCAACTTCTGGAACTCCGGTCGCATCTACGACAACTTCTACCTCTGGATGACGAATGACTTCGCTAAAGCTTGTAGAAACAAATACTTCAGTTTTATCAACTGAGGCATCTAGGAAAGCTTGTTTTGATCTTTCTGCATTTTCAAGATTGATATCACTTATACCAGTCACGATCATGCCTGGGATTGTAGCAATTTGTGAAATCATACCAAATCCCATCTGACCAGCACCTATAACACCTACTTTTATGGGGTTATTTGCCGCTTGACGGTCGCTTAATTGTTTAAATAATGACATTTTTCCTCCTTTTTATCTGAAAATTATTTCAAATATTATGTTCACTTCGATAATAGCGTATCGCTTTTATTAAAGTCAATTTAATGGGAATTGTTTGACATTTGTTAAGATTTTAATAAAAAAACATTGTCTAAAAAGCGTGAAAATTCACAAATGTGAAATCTTCAATTGAATGGCTCTTTGAGAATTGACTAATATTTTTAAACAAATTACTATGAAACAAATAACGAATATAAAGCGCTTACATTTTACTAGGGCTAAAATCGTTTGAGAAAGGACGGTGAAAAAGATTGGAATATACAAACATAATACTCATCTTTGCTTCATTTTGGCTCATACAAGCTGTGCTTACATTCTACCAAAGCCGATCGATGACTAAGAAAATTGTAGAGTTACAGAATACTTATCGTGGTTATCTAGGGATCGGAATATCAAGAGCTAAATTCAATGCAGGCAGAGGCGTTATTATTGCACTTGTAACAAGCGATGAGGGAATAGTTTCTGATTTACAAGTATTGTCAGGTATTACAGTAATGGCTAGATTCAAACAAAAACGTGATTATCTAGGCATGTCAGTAAAAGAAATACAAATGGCAATCAAACAAAGTAAAGATAAAAAGTTAATGAGCGCTTTACAACAAGCTATTGAAAAAATTAATCTTGAAAGAGAAAAGAATGGATTTGAACAATTCGAATTAATTAACAATTAAAAAAGGAGGAGAGTATGGATTTCTTAGTAATGTTAGCTGAAGGCTTTATTGGTATCTTTAATGCAGGTGGCGCAGTTCTTATGAGTTTGATTACGGGAATTTTACCAACATTAATCGTATTATTAACATTCGTTAATGCACTTATTGTACTTATCGGTGAAGAAAGAGTTACAAAATTTGCTCGATTAATGACTAAGAATATTGTATTAAGATATACAGTATTCCCAGTATTGGCAGTATTCTTTATGACAAACCCAATGTGTTATTCATTTGGTAAATTCTTAGAAGAAAAACAAAAACCAGCATTCTATGATGCTGCAGTATCATTCGTTCATCCTATTACTGGTTTATTCCCACACGCAAATGCGGGAGAACTATTTGTCTATACAGGAATCGCTTCTGGTTTAACTACTTTAGGTCTATCATTTGCACCATTAGCCATTCGTTACTTTTTGGTGGGTGTTGTTGTAATACTAATTAGAGGAATAGTAACTGAATTTATCACTAAATTAATGTGGAAAGATTAAGGTACAAATATGTCAGGCAAAGTTGTTAAAATTGAAAAGGGTGCTCGCGGTTGGGGCGGACCTTTATTTGTACAAGAAACTGAAACAAAGAAAATTGTTGCTTCGATTACAGGTGGAGGAATTCATCCAGTAGCTCAGAAGATCGCTGATTATCTTGGCGTACAAGCGGTAGATGGATTTAGTTCAAAAGTCGAAACTGAAGAAATGATTTGTGCAGTAATAGATTGTGGTGGAACAGCACGTTGTGGAGTTTATCCAAAACTTGGTGTAGTAACAATCGACTTGCATTCAATTCCTCCTTCAGGACCACTCATGAAATACATGAATCAAGAAAATTTCATTTCTGGAGTAACAGTAAACGAAATTTCAATGGCAGATGGTAGTGCACCAAAAGTTGTTGAAAGAAAAGTTGAAGAAAAGAAAGTAGAAGCTAAGAAAGTAGAGGACAAAAAAGAGATGAATAATGAGAATGCTGTTGCGAAGATGATTAGTAAATTAGGACGCGCAGTTGGTGGAGTAGTTGGTGTATTCTATCAAGCAGGTCGTGATTCAATTGATATAGTTATTAAAAACATATTACCTTTTATGGCTTTCATTAGTATGATGATCGGGTTAATTAGTTTCACAGGTATTGGTAATGTAATTGCTAATTTAGTTACACCATTAGCTGGAAGTTTAGGGGGTATGTTAGTATTATCCGTTATTGCTGCAATTCCATTCTTATCTCCAGTTTTAGGCCCAGGAGCTGTTATTGCGCAAGTCGTTGGTGTTTTAGTTGGTGTTGAAATTGGTAAAGGAAATATTCCTCCATCAATGGCATTACCTGCATTGTTTGCTATTAACCCACAAGTTGGGGGAGACTTCGTACCAGTAGGTCTTACTCTTGCAGAAGCTGAACCAAAAACAGTTGAAATTGGTGTTCCAGCAGTTCTATTCTCAAGATTAATCACAGGTCCAATCTCTGTAGTAATCGCTTGGTTGTTCAGCTTTGGTATGTATTAATAGTCATAGTTTAATCAAATTGTATTTGATATAACATCAAAAGTAGATGACATTTCCTTATAGAATAATCATCTACTTTTATTTCTGACATTTATTTACATCAACGATTCTTGAAGTAATTCAGAAGACCTGCTATTAAATAAATAACTTCACACATGTGATTTTTTCTAACATTTGACTTAGAAAATAAAATAAACTACATTATAGTAAATGTTATAGCTGTTTACATTTGTGAATAATTTACAAATTATCAGCAGGAAGGATTCAATAATGTATAAAAACGATGCAAGGATTCTAATTGAAATTGCGCATATGTATTATGGGGAAGGAAGAACCCAAGATCAGATTTCAAAGAAATTGAATATTAGTCGTTCACTGGTTTCTAAACATTTAGCTAAAGCAAGAGAAGACGGATTAGTTGAAATTACCATACATGATGAAAATATCCATCCTAATAGGACCTATGAAGAAAAGCTAAAGAAGAAATATGATCTCGAAGATGCGGTGTGTGTGAATGCATCAGACCCTAATCAAATCAAGCGTAGAATTGGTGATGCAGCAGCGAAGTATCTTTCAAGAGTGATTAAACCCGATAGTACAATAGGTGTTTCATCAGGAACAACTGTTCATGAAGTTGCGTCTAATATTCACTTATCCATAAATATGAATAATATTACTTTTGTACCATTAGTGGGTGGATTAGGACGTGAACATACGGATATACAAGCAAATGTTGTCTGTGATATTTTTGCACGAAGAACGGGTGGCTTAACCGTTGCCTTACATGCGCCAGTCTTAGTGGATGATATTTACGCAAAAGAAATATTAATGAAACAAAGGTTTATTAAAGATGTATTTGATGTCGCAAAAAAAGTTGATATAGCCCTTGTTGGAATAGGGGGTCGTCCGACCTATCATGAAATGACTAAAGCTTACTTACATAAGGTAGATCCAATTGAAGAATCTGAAGTTGAAATGGTTACGGGAGATGTTTGTTATAATTTCTTCGATAGAAATGGAAATTCAGTTGATTCAGATTGGAATAAACGAGTAATGGCAATTAGCTTAGATGATCTTAAAAAAATACCACTTGTCATTGGGGTAGCTGGTGGCGCAAGCAAGATTGATGGTATATATGGAGCTTTAGAAGGTAAAATTGTAAATGTTCTTATTACTGATATCTATACCGCGAAACAACTTCTAGGTTTGTAAGTCATACTTTAAGTTAATCAAATAAAAAATGTGCATTAGATACTTCCTTTCTTATAGAAGATCCTAAGCACATTTTTTATTTATGTATTATTTTAACGAAAATTATAGAAACGATTCTAATCCGTAAGTATCAAGCCAATCTTGATTAAACTTAGTAACTGCAGAATTCGCTAAATCAGATTCAATCATCTTTTCAAAAATATCAACAGGTAAAGTAACACTATGTACTCCAGCCTTTAATAATTGAGTTACTTGTTGAATGTTTTTAAAACTTGCGGCAACTATTTCACATTCTAGGTTCTGATTTCTAATCACATCCAACATCTCTATAACAACCGCTACTCCATCATTACCATTATCAGATATACGATTAACGTATGGTGCTATATATTGTGCACCTGCTTTCATAGCCATAATAGCTTGTGAAACTGAGTATATAGCGGTAGCTAAAACATGAATGCCTTTGTTAGTCAGAACACGAATTGCTTTTAAACCTTCAGGTGTTACTGGAATTTTTATAATAGCGTTTGGATTTATAGCGTGAATCTTACTAACATCCTTTAACATTCCGTCTACTGTAGTTTCAATTACTTGAAAAAATGAAGTAGTTTTACACCCGAATTTAACAAGGGATTCGATATCTACATTTTGTTTTGCACAAATACTTGGATTACAAGTAAATCCATCTAATCCATATTCATGAATATAGTATTCAATTTTCTCAGTATCTGCAGAATCTAGATAAATCTTCATGTTATTTCTCCATTAGCCCAAATTTATGGGATACGTATATTTAATATTAAATTATTTCTTGTTTTGAGGCATCAATCATATCTTTTGCGTTTTGATTAATCGTTTGACCTTTTCTAAATAAACCTGAAGTTCCACCTGTTAAGATGGTTGCGCCAGCTTGTACAACCAGTGGAATAGTAGAAACATTTATATTACCATCAGCCTGTATATCAGTTCTTAAGTAATTTCTATCTAGAAGGTCTCTCATTACTCGAATATGATTAATCGCGTTCTGTTGAATTTTCTGGCCTGCATAACCAGGATTAACGGTTAACTTTAAAATCCATTCAACTTCTTTGGCATAATCAATAAAATCATGGGGTACATCTGTATCTGCTTTAAATGCGAGTATAGGTTTTGCGCCTAACGCTTTTATCCTCTTAAAAAGCGCAAACTTATCAATATCCAATTCATAATGGATAGCGATATAATTCGCTCCAGCTCGAATAAAAGGTTCTATATATTTCTCGACTTGGTTACATGCTAAATGGACTTCAATGGGTAAATGGGTTACAGGTCTAATCTTTTCTAGGATTAAATCACCAAACACAAAACAATTATTGAATTCTCCATCCACTACATCATAATGGATGAAATCTATGGAAGTGGAATGTATTTCGTCTAAACTAGTTTGTAAATTTAACAAATCAGCACAAGACAATGAAGCTGATATTCTTATTGGTTTCTTCATAGCTAATCCTTTCCTATGTTAAAACTGTACTTAATTAAACACTTGTTTTACTTTAATGTTTTTTGTTTAATGTATTAACGATTTCAATCTCAGATAAACATCTTATAAATCATTAATATGTCATTATTAGTATATTACTTTTGACCTTAATAAAACTAGAATTTATACCTGTTTTTAGAGAGATATTAATATAATTAATTAATGGACATATAAATAGTATAGAATAGAACGATATCAAGTAATTTATCGATTGAGCTTAGCTTGAATAACATTACTGACTTAATATTGAAGTGTTTACAACCTACGAATACAGAAAAAAGTGATCGTTAAAGATAGAATCTCAGAGCTCAATATAGTGTATTATTTGACAATTAGGACTCAAGAAATTCATCCATTAAATAGAGTTTACAATTTACTATGAGAATGGTATAATCTTAAGCACGAGTAGATAAAAATTATTTACTCCTTGCCTGAAAAGGCCAATTGACCACAAGGAGGTGAACACATGAGAAATTATGAAATCATGTACATCGTCAAAGCAACTTTAGAAGAAGCTGCACGTCAAGAACTCGTCACGAATTTACACGCAATCTTAACAAATAAGGGTGCGGAAGTAAAACACGTTGACGAATGGGGACTTCGCGAATTCGCATACCCAATTGATGATATGACGAAGGGTTATTACAGTGTTATTAAGGTTGAAGCAGAACCGGCAGCGGTGAAAGAATTCGATCGATTAGCACGTATTAACACAAATGTTGTACGTTTCTTAGTATTAAACTTAGACGATAAGTAAAAGGGGACAAATATGATTAACCGTGTTGTATTGGTAGGCAATCTTACAAGAGATCCTCAATACTTTAAAACCCCATCTGGAATATCCTACGCACGTTTTACGGTTGCCGTAAATCGTAAGTATGGACAGAACGATGAAACTTCATTTATTAGTTGTATTGCTTGGCGTCAGTCCGCTGACTTCTTGAATCAATATGCTAAAAAAGGGAATACAGTGGGAATTGAAGGGCATATTACAACTGGAAGTTATGATGATAAAACTACAGGCAAGAAAGTCTATACGACGGATGTGACTGCAGATAATGTCCAACTTATCGGATCTCGCAATTCTAGCGAAACACAACAACCAAGTCAACAAGCACCGAAATCTACAGGATACTTTGCGGATAACGATGTTTCAGACGATGATTTCAACACAGGACCATTACTGGATATCTCTAGCGATGACCTACCATTTTAGCGAAAGGAGCATCTCATGGCATTCAAAAAACAAAGAACAGTACGCAAAAAAGTCTGTTACTTCACAAAAAACAATATCACTGTCATTGACTATAAAGATTTAGAACTATTAAAACGTTTCATTTCTTCAAATGGCAAGATTATACCAAGACGTGTAACTGGCACAGCGGCTAAGTACCAACGTATTCTAGCGACTGCAGTTAAACGCGCACGTCAAATGGCTTTATTACCTTACGTAGCTGATTAAAAACTATAACCTCCACTATGTCGGTGGAGGTTTAACTTTATATATGAAAAAACAAGTACGAACCATTACAGAAGGATCCATGATGTTAGCCATCATTGGATTATTCCTATTTTTAAATTTACAGTTTGCGGGTATTCTTCAAACTTATTTTATTATACTAGTTCCAATTCCCATATTAATCTATACTATCCGATACGGATTTAAGAATGGATTAGTGATAAGCTTTGGGGCTGTTTTCCTTACAATCATGTTGGGAAATATCATCACTCTATTTTATATAAGTGGTGGATTATTTGTAGGACTCGCGTATGGTTATGGAATAAATAAGAATAAGAGTAATGATTGGTTGTTGATGATATCAACTTTAATAAACGCATTGAGTTTATTCGTAGAGACGTATGTTATTGCGGCGTTTATTGGTTATGACTTAATTAAGGATACTCAGTTGTTAGTAGAATCATTGGATACAATTGATGGGTTTGTATTGCCTGATAACTTTATGACTCAAGTTATTGCGATTACGCCAATCGTATTAATCCTAATGGGATTTCTACAGGCTCTTATTACACACTTAATATCAGTCACACTTCTCAAACGATTAAACATTACTGTTCGTAAAATGAAACCATTAACTCAGATAATAATGCCTATTTGGTTAGGAGTTATCTGCTTAATAGGATTATTTAGTAGTACGGGATTATATCAGTTTGGTGATTCTAACATGCAGATAGTCGCATCTATTATACTGTTCCTATCATCAATAATCATTATTGGAGATGCATTTATTCTTATCACAATATATGGAAAGAAAACCAATCGTAAATATCTTCCTACTTTTGCGATGTTGGCACTAATACTCTTGCCAAGCTTACTAATCTATGTTTTCATTGGATTAGGATTATTAGATTGTTTTACGGATATTCGTAAAAGGATTGAACTTATCACACTATAAAACATGCTTAATCAATATAAAAAGGTAAAACGTCTTGTATGGTTAGTTTTAGCCATAGAAGTTATCGCATTAGGAATCAGTCATTCAATCTTTAGACTGCCTTTTTCTGTTGTGGATGGGTTCTTTGTGGTCGTTAATCTTATACTACTGATTGTGTTTATGGAGTATTCGGAAGAATATCATAATGAAAGATTATTAACTATTTCTAAGATATTAGGTAAAGACTCACAAGAAGCATTTCTGTTTGGGGAATTAGGTTTATTAACCATAGATCATAACTATGAAGTAACTTGGATTAGTGAATTATTGCATGTACGTATGTATGATGTCATTGGTCAAAAGATAATGAATTGGTTACCAGAAACAAAGTTACTATTTAATAACGAAGCGGATATGGTTCAAGTTACGATAAATGATCATATCTATCAAATAAGACGCAAAGAGAATGGACAAACTTTATTCTTTAAAGATGTGACAGATTTTACAATCGTTAAGTCAGCCAGTGAAGATAAACAAATTGTTTTAGGTTTAATCCATTTTGATAACTATGAAGAAACTACACAATATGAAGAAGAACAACGTATTTCATTAATTGATAGTAAGATAAGGCATGCGGTTTATCATTGGGCGAATGATCGCGGTGTCTTCATTAAACGATTAAGAAACAATCGTATGTTGTTAGTATTGAATGAAATGTTATTTAAACAGATGGTAGATGAACAGTTCTCTATCCTTAGAATGATTCGTGATGCGTCAAGTGAATTGGATGTGGCGATTACATTATCCATGGCATTTGCACGTGGATCACTTGAATTTCCAGAACTTGAAGAAATGGTGAATGGTGCGCTAGGTTTAGCTCAGAGTCGTGGTGGTGATCAAGTTGCGATTAAGTCTTATGGTGAAGATGTTGTATATATGGGTGGAAGTAGTGAAGCAGTTGAGAAACGTAGTAAAGTACGTGCTCGTGTTATCGCACAAACGCTAAAAGAACTCATTGTGAATTCAAGCAATGTCATAATCTTAGGGCATAAAGAAATGGACTTTGATTGTTTCGGTTCAGCGCTTGTTGTTAGTAAGATTGTTAATTCCTATAACATACCTGTATCTATTATTATGCATGGAGCATTAGAGAATAAATTGTCTTTAGCTTACGCTCAAGAGAAAGAATCATTTAACAAACAACATCATTTTATTAAGGAACATGAAACATACGCATTAATAAATGATAGAACGTTACTTATTATGGTAGATCATCATTTAGCATCTCAATCATCGCTTCCTCAAATATTAGAGAAAGTAAGAAAGATTGTCGTCATTGATCATCATAGAAGAAACCAAGACTTTAGTTTTAATCCACTGTTGGTTTATATGGAAACTGCCGCATCGAGTACGACTGAGATGGTTACAGAGTTAATCCCTTACCAACAAAACGGTGTTGAATTAACTGAGGCTGAATCGAACTTTGCGTTAACGGGTATATTGATTGATACAAATCGTTTCCGTACACGTACAGGTAGTCGAACCTTTGAAGTTTCTGCACTTTTAAAGCAGTTTGGGGCGGATCCTATTCTATGTGATAACTATCTAAAAGATAATTATCAAGAATTTATCTTAAAGACTAAACTCATGCAAAGCTTGAAGCGATTCAAAAAAGGTATCGTGGTTGCGTCGATGCAAGATGATACTATTTTGGATAGAGCTCTCATATCTCAAGTTGCGAATAGCTTACTTATTATTAAGGATATAGAAGCATCATTTGTTGTATCGAAAATTAGTGAAAAAACGGTGGGGATTTCTGCTCGATCGAATGGGAATATCAACGTTCATGTTATAATGGAAAAAATGAGTGGAGGCGGTCACTTTACCGCAGCTGCATTACAAAGAGATAACACCAGTGTTGAACAAGTCATACTTGAATTAGAGCTTGTTATTGAACAATGGTTAGCACAAGAGGATGAAAAATGAAGATCATATTACTAGAAGATGTAAAAAATGTTGGTAAAAAAGGCAATATCTTAGAAGTTGCGGATGGTTATGCACGTAATTTTTTAATTCGTAATAAATTAGCGGTAGAAGCAACAACTCAAAGTAAGGCTATTCTTGAACAACAGAAACAACAAAAAATAGATCAAGAAAAAGAAGATATTAAAAATGCGGAAGCACTAAAACTAAAGCTTACCGAGATAACCTTAGTCTTTCCTGTAAAGACTGGTGAGAATGGTAAAGTATTTGGATCGATTAGTTCTAAACAAATTGGTGAAGAACTATTAAAGAAACATAAGATTACAATCGATAAACGTAAGATATTAGATGAAGGTCCATTTAATACAGTAGGTTTCTATAATGTACAAATAGAACTACATAAACAAGTTATAGCGATAATCAAAATACAATTAAAAGCACAGTAAAACTATGAATCAAACATTACCCAATAGTACAGAAGCTGAACAAGCACT
>Ga0209467_1002539_pt1 | contig 12908 bp, 10 predicted proteins | sample Higcelwee11metaG_FD_187175 | JGI IMG/M metagenome (GOLD analysis project Ga0209467, IMG submission 187175) | Freshwater pond sediment microbial communities from the University of Edinburgh, under environmental carbon perturbations - High... | ecosystem: Environmental > Aquatic > Freshwater >...
CATGCCAGTCGAAAAGCCCGGTCTGCATCATCGTTTATTCCTCCTTAACGCCTTTGGTTATTGAGAAGGAGTATATCACATGATGCCTTAGTAGAACATGGTTAATGATCAATTTTTAGAGAAACCCTAAAGTCTTTCACATGCTCGACATGGATGTTCAAGGAGAATTGACTGGGTAATTCCGGGGACATCACCGGCTGCGTCCGCTATTCATAATGGGTCCACATTCTTAGCACATGAACCACTTTTTCTTCGGTGTTCACGGCATACACCAGGCGGTGTTGAATGTTGATTCGTCTGGAATAATACCTTTTTAAATTTCCAACCAATTTTTCATAGGCAGGGGGTGTTTGAAAAGGATTATTTGAAAGTAAAAAAAGCAGCGATTCCGCCTCTGGTTTTAATCCGGCTTCTTTCAGCCTTTTTGCGTCTTTAACGGCTTTTTTGGATAGGATAACGCGCCAGTTCACCAATCCAGATCCTCAAGCGAGGTGCCCTGATCCAGTGGCTCGCCGGCTGCGTCAGCGATGCTTTTGGCAAGTCCGGGGAATTGGTTGAGATATAAGGTTTCTTCAATGGCCTTCCAGTCTTTTTCACCCAGTATGACAAAATGCTCCCCGGATCTCCGCTTTACTTTGAGGACTGTATGGTCGAGAATGGACTTATCAGCATAATATTTTAATTTTTTACGGAATTCATTTGCTGTTGTTTCTTCCATGAGGCGATTTCTCCCGCAAGTTATTTTTTCGAACAGTACCGTATTAACGTACTGTTGTCAAAATTTTTAATTTTTCAGGGAATTTGGGGGACAGTATATGCAATTCCAGGACCGTTTGATACGATTTAGCCCATTCAGTGCAGGTCATTTTCCAATAAGGCGGCTGATAATCAGCAGCCCTTCCAGCGTTAACCCGGATTCCACCGATTCAATGGTTGTGGTTACGTCCCGCATGAGGGGGGCCAGGCCGCCGGTGGCGATCACCTTTGGCTCCGGAGATCCCATCTCCTGTTTCATGCGATTCACCATGCCGTCCACCATTGCCGCGTACCCGAAAATAATGCCGGATTTCATGCTGTGGGCCGTGGTTTTCCCGATAACGGTGGCCGGGGGCTGAAACAGTTCCACTTTCGGCAGTTTGGATGCCCGTTGAAACAAGGCATCTGCGGATATCCCGATGCCCGGCGCGATGGCTCCGCCGATGTATTCGCCGTTTTTGGTGATGGCGTCAAAGGTGGTGGCTGTGCCGAAATCAATCACAATGAGGCTGGTGCGATAGCGTTGATAGGCCGCCACGGCGTTGACCAGCCGGTCCGCCCCGACTTCCGCGGGATTGTCATAAAGAACGGGCATGTCCACCACGCCTGCGTCAACCCATCGGGGCGCGTGTCCCAAGGATTTCCGGCAATACCCGTCGATGACTTTCATCATGGCGGGAACCACGCAGGAAACGATGGTCATGCGGATGTCGGCGGGATTGATTTTCCCAAAGGAAAACAGGCTGGAGAGTTTGATGCCAAATTCGTCCTCGGTGATTTCCGGGGTTGTCCGGATGCGCCAGTCGCACGCCAACTGGTCATTGTCAAAGAGACCGATAACGATATTGGTATTTCCCACATCCACGGCCAGAAGCATCATGCGTCTCCCTGAATCTCTTCCTGGGGCTGGGCCGCATTTTTGATGGCGTCCATGATTTTTACGGTAGCCAGGGTTTCCGCCACATCATGCACCCGGACAATATGCGCGCCGTTCAGGATGCAGGCGGAAACGGAAGCCTGGGTTCCCACCGCCACCATGGGATGATTCGGCGCAAGGGCTTGGCCTTCGACCTGCGAAAGGATTTTCCGGATAAAGGCTTTCCGGGAGGTTCCCATGAGAATGGGAAGGCCTATGGCAGAAAAATCACGGAGCCGGTTGATTAAAAAGAGATTGTGATACGTTGTTTTGCCGAACCCGATGCCCGGATCAATGATGATTTTTGACCGGGGAACACCGCATGACACCGTTTTTTCAACAGCCTGGTTCAGAAAATCGCGGATTTCCTGCACCGGGTCTTCGTAGGTGGGAGATTTTTGCATGTCCGCGGGCGTACCCTTCATGTGCATCAGCACCACCAGAACATCGTTTTGCGCCGCTACCGTCCCCATTCCCGTATCAGATAATGAGCTGATATCATTGATGATGGATGCGCCGGCACCAATAGCCCGCCTGGCCACGTCAGCCTTGTTGGTATCAATGGAAATGGGGACGGATACGTGTTTCGCAATATGTTCGATCACCGGCAGCACCCGGCGGCATTCTTCTTCTGCGTCCACCGGCGCGGATGACGGCCGGGTGGATTCGCCGCCGATATCCAGAATATCGGCCCCGTCCGCGATCATTTTTTCCGCCTGGGCAAGGGCGTTATCCAGTTTGAAAAATTTGCCGCCGTCGGAAAACGAGTCCGGGGTCACATTGAGAATTCCCATGATCCAGGTGCGGCGGCCCAGGGTCATGGAATAATTTCCCCACTGTAACCGGTATTCCGGATCACGCATGGGGGGCGTCCTTCTGAGGGGTTTGAGGGGATTCAGCGGCTGGCTCATGGGGGTGCCCTGATGAGACGGTGGTCCCGGGAATAATGGCGCCCGGTCGCATATCGCCTATCAATTCATCCAGTTCCCGGCCCATAACCGTTTCTTTTTCAATCAAGAGGGCCGCCAGCCGATGCAGAATATCCATGTTGTCCTGCAAAATCTGTTTGGCCTGGGCGTAGCTGCCTTTGACCATATCGGCGATTTCCTTGTCGATTTTCCGGGCGGTTTCTTCCGAGTAATCACGATGCTGGGCGATTTCCCGGCCCAGAAAAATCTGTTCGTCCCCCTGGGCAAAGGACAGGGGACCCAGTTCTTCGCTCATACCCCAGGCCCGAACCATGTAGTTGGCAAGTTTGGTGGCCTGTTTGATGTCGTTGGAAGCGCCGGTGCTGATGCGGTTGAACACGAGTTCCTCCGCAGCCCGGCCGCCCATGGCCACCGCCAGTTCGCTTAAGAGCTGATCCTTGTATTGAAAATCCTTTTCTTCGGGCAAAAACCAGGTGACACCGGCGGCCCGGCCCCTGGGAATAATGGTGATTTTATTGATGGGATCGGTGCCCGGCAGAAACCGGGCCACAATGGCGTGCCCGCCTTCGTGATAGGCCGTGTTCTTTTTATCATCATCCTTGATGACCTTGGATTTTCGCTCCAGGCCCATCACGATTTTATCCTTGGCGTCCTCGAAATCCTCCATGGTCAGGCGTTCTTTTTCTTTTTTGGCGGCGATCAGCGCGGCTTCATTGACCATGTTTTCCAGATCCGCTCCGGAAAACCCCGGTGTCCCCTTGGCCAGCACTTCGGAATTGACATCCGGCCCGGTGGGCGTTTTTTTGATATAGACCTCTATAATGGCTTTTCTTCCCCGGATATCCGGCATGGACACCACCACCTGCCGGTCAAACCGGCCGGGACGGAGCAGGGCCGGGTCCAGCACGTCCGGGCGGTTGGTGGAGGCGATGAGGATGACCCCCTCATTGGACTCAAACCCGTCCATTTCCACCAGGAGCTGGTTTAATGTCTGTTCCCGTTCATCATGTCCGCCGCCTAAACCCGCGCCCCGATGCCGGCCCACGGCGTCGATTTCATCAATGAAAATCAGGCAGGGAGCGTTTTTTTTGCCCTGAACAAACAAATCCCGGACCCTGGAGGCCCCGACGCCCACAAACATTTCCACAAAATCCGAACCGCTGATGGAAAAAAATGGCACGCCTGCTTCCCCGGCAATGGCTTTGGCCAGCAGGGTTTTTCCCGTTCCAGGCGCACCCACCATGAGCACGCCTTTGGGAATCCGGCCACCCAGCCGGGTATATTTTTTTGGGTCTTTTAAAAAATCAACAATTTCAGCAACTTCTTCTTTCGCTTCATCCACGCCCGCCACATCCGCAAAGGTGACTTTGGCGCCCGTGTCCGACTGCATGCGAGCGCTGCTTTTGCCAAAGGACATGGCCTTTCCGCCGCCGCTTTGCATCTGGCGCATAAAAAATATCCATACCCCGATGAGCAGCACCATGGGAAACCAGGATACGAGAAGGGAGATAAACCACGGCGTTTCCGCTTCGGGCTTGGCGTTAATGGATACGCCCTTATTGCGAAGAATGCTGATGAGATCTTTGTCCTGGGGCGTATAAACAGTATAGGGAAGATTGGTGGCGTCGGTCACTATCAGCTTATCCCCCTGGATATCCACGTGCTTGATTTGGCCGGCTTCCACCATGGAAATAAAGTCCGAATAACTTTTTTCGTTCACTCCCTGATGCTGCTGGTTGAAAATATTATACAGCATGATCATCATGAGCACGATAACAATCCACAGCGCCAGATTCTTGTTAAAAGGGTTCAAAAGGGTCTCCTTTGTAAAAAAATGCGTCACGCGTGAGAAAATCGCGTGGGTATATGATAATAACGATTTTAAAAGAGTAAAACATTAATTATTATTTTACCTGTAATGCAATTGTCAACCACTTAATTTAACATTAAATTGTGTTTGATTCATTTTTCCGCGACAGTTCCGCCACAAGCAGGGTCCGGGTATCCGGCCGGACTTTTGCCATTTCGGCAAGCCTCAGCCCCCCAATCCAGATAATGGTCTCTCCGCTCAAAAATATCGGGGTCATCGCCCGGATGCGCGGGTTGATTTTATTGTTGATGAAAAATTTCTTTACACGTTGGGTTCCCGTCATGCCGCATGGCGTAAACCGGTCCCCGGTTTTGTAATTTCGAACCGTTAAGGGGAATTGCACCCGATCCCAGTCAAAAAATGCCAGATTGTTTTTGTTTTTCAGCAGAGTATGAAAATCGCAGGCCTGGGTTCGGGTAAATTTTATTTCCGCATGTATTTCATTTAAAACCAATTTGCCGTCATTAAGAATCCGGGACTCGGAGATTTCGTAACCATAAGTCAAATCCGGAAACCGGGTTAGCCCGGCGGGAGTATGGCGCAAGTGGCTGTTTTCACAAGAAATCGTCAACTGCTCCGCTTGTCTGGACACCCGGATCTGGTCCGGCAGATCCAGAAAACCCTTCGCCCGGTCCGGGTTTGCAAGGTCAGTGATGGCGTCCACATGGGAAAATGAAATTCGCCGCAAATTCCCTTTCACCTCTAAAATGGCCCGGCGTACAACCCTTCGCCGGGGCGCGACCGGCAAGTCCATCAGCCGATCCGTGGACAGAACGATTCGGCTGGTCTCCCGGTCCGTCACTATTTGTTTAAAAATGGGGTCAATGAGATCATTTATCCATTGTTCTTCGGATTGCAGGATGTTTCCCGTCCGGTTGAGGGATTCCGAGATTTTCGGGTTATAATTTTTTGCAAGCAGCGGAAGGAGCTGATGGCGGATGCGGTTGCGCAGAAAACGTGCATCAAAATTGGATGCATCCTGCCGGAAGGCGATATGTTGCGATGACAGAAATTCGAGGATTTCGTCCCGGCTGGTCCGGATCAGTGGGCGGATGATATTGTCTCTTACCGGCACAATGCCGCCCATGCCGGCCGGCCCGCTGCCGCGAAGCAGGTAGAGCAGTATCAGTTCCGCGTTATCGTCCTTGTGGTGGCCCACAGCAATTTTATCAAACCCCTTTTCACGGCAAAGTTCATTAAACAATTGGTACCGGGCGTCCCTTGCCGCTTCCTCCAGGGACAACCCGCTCTTTTTGCTTTCCCTTCGGATATCTCTGACCGCAACATGGTAGGGAACGCCGTATGCATGGGCGGCATTCATCACAAACCGCGCGTCTTCTTCCGCATCTCCCGGCCTGAGGCAATGGTTTAAATGCGCCACTGCCACCTTTATGGACAAGACATCGGATAAGACCAGCAAGGTATGAAGCAGGGCCATGGAATCCGGACCTCCGGAAACCCCCGCAAGGACCGATGCGCCTTTTGGGAGCATGACATAATCTGTGATGGTGTGGAGGGCTTTTTGAACAAACGGGTGGTTGACGGCCCTGGTGGTTTTTAAAATCATGATGAATAATGATGGATTGTTGATGGCGCCTTGTTGAGGGATTAAATGATTGGCCGGGGTACAGCCTTAAAAAAATGATAATATATTATAATGATGCGGATACAACAAAAAAACCAACTGCAAAAACCAACTGTCTGAGGAAACAACCCGTAAAACAGTAGGGGAGGGCTTTGCGCCCTCCCATTCCGGGCGGGGATAAACCCCACACCCTACGGGTGTATTGGCCGCAACGGTGATTCATGCGATTTTTATTTTTCTTTCTTGATAAGCATTTTATTTTACTTTATAGGGTTAATTCTGGTTGTGATATGCGGGGTTGTAGCGGCGCCTTGTTACCCGAAATCCGCTTTACGCGGGGCAGAATTCCCTCCCAAGGGCTGCGGGTAAAGGAGATATGCTGACCGGTCGCCGCGCAACAGGCTATTACGAACCTCGTCAGGTCCGGAAGGAAGCAGCGATAAGTAAACCAGCCTGTGTCGTGGATCGATCCCGGTTTTGTTGTATATTTTCTTTCCGTATGTTCGAAGGAGGGTTCACAACCAGATTTTGAATGACGAATTATTAATTACGAATAGCGGATTTAAAAATGCTTTTTTTATGCATTTATTCGTAATTCGTCGTTTTTCCCCAAAAAGCCTATAAATAAAGGCTAACAGCATTAGCCTGACGGCGATGCCCCCCTGTTTTTCTATTGTCTTTTACCAAAATCTTTTCTTGACATTCCCTGTTTCCGTCTTATTTTTTTCATGAAATTTAACGGGAATTATTTTTTTTATATTTATTCACAGCAGGTTATGTCTGCAATTAATAATCATGGGTCAAATTTTTGACCATGCGGGAGTTGAGATTGAGAGATCATTCCAATAAAAAAAAAGACATCCATAAAGACATCGATATTGATGCGGAAACAGCGGCTGAAGACCTGAAGGCATCTCAAACGGAAGCAGCGGTTTCAGGAGATGTCAATATTGATGAAGCAAGCAACTTGGATCCGGTAACGATTAAAATGCAAGAACTTGCGCAGGAAGCGGCTTTAGATCGGGACCGGCTGCTCCGGCTGTCGGCGGAATTTGAAAATTATAAAAAGCGCATGTCCCGGCAGATGGATGATTTTAAGAAATACGCCAACGAAGTCCTGCTGAAGGATTTATTGACCATTGTGGACAATCTTGAACGGGCGGCAACCCCGCTTCCCGGCGCCGCCGCAAAGGAATCCGTGGCCGAATGCGTCCGGGAAGGCGTTGAATTGACGCTGCATGAAATCATCAAGATTCTGAATCGGCACCATGTTGCCGCCATTGACGCCATGAACCAGCCCTTTGATCCGGCTTATCACGAGGCCGTGATGCAGGAACCGTCTGATGATTACCCGGAGAATACGGTGATCAATGTATTTCAAAAAGGGTATATGATCCATGACCGTCTTCTCAGGCCCGCCATGGTGGTGGTTTCCAAAAAAAATGCATGATTTTTAACATAATCATCGGTTGACAATATACTATATTAAGGAGGAGCAAAATGGGTAAGGTCATCGGAATTGATCTTGGAACGACAAACTCATGTGTCGCCATCAGGGAAAATAACGATACAACGGTTATCACCAATCCGGAAGGCGGCCGGACAACGCCGTCAACGGTTGCCATTACCGAAAGCGGAGAAAGACTGGTGGGACAGGTCGCCAAGCGTCAGGCCATCACCAATCCTGAAAATACGGTTTTTGGCGTCAAACGGCTCATCGGACGAAAATTTGATTCGTCCGTGATACAGAATGACATTAAAAATCTTCCGTATAAAATTGAAAAAGCCGGTAACGGCGATGTCCGCATTAATCTGAGAGGCAAGCAATACAGCCCGGCGGAAATTTCCTCGTTTATTCTGGCCGATATCAAGCATACGGCGGAAGAATATCTGGGCGAGACCGTGACGGACGCGGTCATCACGGTTCCCGCGTATTTTGACGACAGCCAGCGGCAGGCCACCAAGGACGCCGGAAAGATCGCGGGCCTCAATGTTCTGCGCATCATTAATGAACCTACGGCAGCCTCCCTGGCTTATGGCCTGGATAAAAAATCCGATGAAAAAATCGCGGTTTTCGATTTGGGCGGCGGCACGTTTGATGTGTCGATTTTAGAAATCGGCGACGGGGTGTTTGAGGTCAAATCCACCAACGGGGACACCCATCTGGGCGGCGATGATTTTGATCTTCGGCTCATTGATTTTTTGGCCGATGAGTTCAAGCGGGAAAACGGCATTGATATCCGCAAGGACAAAATGGCGTTGCAGCGCCTCAAGGAAGGGGCTGAAAAAGCCAAAATGGAGCTTTCCACCGCGCTTCAGACAGATGTGAACCTGCCGTTTATTACAGCGGACGCCAACGGCCCCAAACATTTAAATATTAAAATCACCCGGGCCAAATTCGAGTCCCTGGTGGCGGATTTGCTGGACAATCTGGAACGTCCCTGCGTGACGGCGCTAAAAGACGCGGGCCTTACGGCAGCGCAAATGGATGAAGTGATTCTGGTGGGCGGCATGACCCGTATGCCGGCGGTCCAGGACCGGGTAAAGAAAATTTTCGGCAAGGAGCCCCATAAAGGCGTTAATCCGGATGAAGTGGTGGCCATCGGCGCGGCCATCCAGGGCGGTGTACTCATGGGGGATGTGAAGGACGTGCTGCTGCTGGACGTAACCCCGCTGTCCCTGGGCATTGAAACCCTGGGCGGCGTCATGACCCGGCTCATTGAAAAAAACACCACCATCCCCACACGAAAGAGCCAGGTGTTTTCCACTGCCCAGGACAGCCAGCCCGCAGTTTCCATCCATGTGCTTCAGGGCGAGCGGGAAATGGCCGCATATAATAAGACCCTGGGCCGGTTTGACCTGTCCGACATACCGCCGGCGCCCAGGGGTGTGCCTCAGATTGAAGTGACGTTCGATATCGATGCCAACGGCATCGTGCATGTATCGGCGAAAGACAAGGCCACCGGCAAGGAGCAGTCCATTCAGATCACGGCCTCCAGCGGATTGTCCAAGGAAGAGATCGAAAAGCTGGTTAAGGATGCGGAACTCCATGCATCCGAGGATAAGGAGTTAAGGGAAAAAGTGGAAGCCAGAAACACGGCGGATTCCATGATCTATTCCACGGAAAAATCCATGAAGGAACTGGGCGACAAGGTGGACGCCGAAACCAAAACCAAAGTGGACGGCATTATCGCACAGCTCAAAAAAGCCATGGAAGGGGATGATGTCAGTGAAATCAAACGCCTGAGCGAGGAATTGACCCAGGCCTCCCATAAACTGGCGGAAGCGATCTATCAGCAGGCGTCCCAGGCAGGCGCACAGCAGCCCGGCGGCGAGTCAGCCGGCGCTTCCCAGTCAAAGCCCGCCGGAGATGACGATGATGTGGTGGACGCGGATTATGAAGAAGTGAAGGACGATAAGAAATAATTTTTAAGAAATAGCCGATAAAGAAATCCCGAAGCACGATGTATTGCTTCGGGATTTCTTTTTGCCGGGTCCGGTAAAATATCAGGGAGGACTATCAAGGGCGGATAATAGATGGATACTGGGATTCCGGGCATTGATCATCGTTTTGGCCAATGCGTCCGTAGGGTGCGGGGTTTATCCCTGCCCGCAGCAAAAGGGGGGGGGGGGGCGTGAAGCCCTCCCTTGCAATGGCCGAAACGAATAAATGCCGGATACCGCAACAAAACCAGTTGACTTTTTGGGATGGTTTGATAGGTGATGCAAGTTTAACTGGTTTGAATAATTGAAAACTCGATTTTTACAAATTTTTCGGATGAAAACAATGCTGATTACCGAAATGCTGGCCCGAAATGCAAGATTATATCCTGATGACGTCGCCCTGATCGAACGGGAGCCGGCCGCAAACAGGCGTTCCCAAATCACATGGCGGGAATTTGATCACCTGTCCAATCAGATAGCAAACCGCCTGATGGCCAGAGGCGTTCAAAAAGGAGACCGGGTGGTGCTCCTGATGATGAACTGCCTTGACTGGCTTCCCATTTATTTCGGCATCTTGCGCACGGGCGCCATTTCCGTGCCCTTAAATTTCAGGTTTGACGTAAGTGATATCCACCGGTGCATTGAATTGTCCGAGGCGAAAATTGTTATTTTCGGTGAAGAATTTATTGAGCGCATCACAAAAGCAAAATCGGATCTGACGTTTTCGGTTAAAGCCTTTATTTTTGTGGGGGAACCCGATAAAAAGCCTGAATACGCTGTTTTATATTCTGATTTTTTGACCGGCGCGAGCAGGGAAGCGCCGGAGGTAAATATTGATCTCATGGATGGAGCGGGCATTTACTTCACCTCGGGTACCACGGGCCGGCCCAAAGGCGTTTTTTTGCAGCATCGTCAACTGGAATTTTCCTGTTATGTGGAAAACCGGCACCACAACCAGACCCGCGGGGACAATTTTCTTTGCATTCCGCCCTTGTATCATACCGGCGCCAAAATGCACTGGTTCGGCAACCTGCTGGTGGGGGCCAGATCCGTGCTTTTAAAAGGCGTCAGCCCGAAAGCCATTCTGGAGGCGGTGTCCGAGGAGCAGGCCACCATTGTATGGCTGCTGGTGCCATGGGCCCATGATATATTGGTGGCCATTGAAAACGGCGAGATTGATTTAAGGGATTACCATTTGGACCAATGGCGGCTGATGCATATCGGGGCCCAGCCGGTGCCGCCCAGCCTGATTCTGAAATGGAAAAAACATTTTCCCCACCATGATTATGACACCAATTACGGGTTGACGGAAGCCACCGGCCCAGGATGCGTGCATCTTGGTATTGAGAATTATCATAAAGTCGGGGCCATTGGCGTTCCGGGATTTGACTGGGAATTTAAGATTATTGATGAAAATTTTAATTCCTTGAAGGACGGAAGCCCGGGGGAACTGCTGATCCGGGGGCCGGGGGTGATGAAGGAATATTACCGGAACAGTGAGGCCACGGCAGCGGCCTTGAAAAACGGCTGGCTCCACACCGGTGACATCGCCCGCATGGATGCGGACGGTTTTGTGTGGCTGATTGACCGGAAAAAGGACATTATCATTAGCGGCGGGGAAAATATTTTTCCCAATGAAATAGAAAATTTTTTAATGACCTTTGATAAAATTCTGGATGCCGGCGTTATCGGCATCCCGGACGAACGCCTGGGGGAAATTACGGCTGCGGTCGTCGCGCCGAAACCGGGCATTGCGATTTCCGAGGTGGAAATTCTGGAATTCTGCAAGGCTTTGCCCCGGTATAAACGGCCCAGAAAAATCATCATCGGGGACGTCCCCCGAAATCCCACCGGAAAGATTGAAAAACCGGCGCTTCGGAAAAAATATAGTTGAGACCGCAAATTCAGCCAACCGGCGGGCTGAATCATCGGAAACAGGACATTTACCAGTGAGCATGGCGCCCCTTAAAAAACATAGAACCAAAATGGCCGCGCTGATCCGCCTGATGAAAGCCCTTGAGCGCCAGCTTGCCCAGTGCTCCCGGTGCGGCACCTGCCATTCGGTTTGTCCGGTTTATGGTGTAACCCAGACCGAAAGCGATGTGGCCAGGGGCAAGCTCATGCTTTTAAACGGGCTGATGCGGGCTTTTTTCGACCGCCCGGCAGGGGTTGCCGAAAAATTAAACCAGTGTCTTTTGTGTGGTTCCTGCGCGGCGGCTTGTCCCAGAGGCGTCAATACAGTGGAAATTTTTTTGACCGCCAGAATAATCATCGCGGGCTATAAACGGTTTTCACCGGTAAAACGGGCTTTTTTCCGAAAGGTGCTGGCAAATCCGGCCTTGTTTGACCGGCTGGCGGAACACGGGGTCCGGTGGCAAAATTTGTTTTTAAATCAAAATCACCCTGGATCGGGAGAATCCTGCGCGAAAATCCTTTCCCCCCCGCTGTCTTCCCGGAATATTGTCCCGCTTGCCCCTGCGCCCTTTCACAGCAAATCCTCCGTGATAACCAAAACCGGTTCCGGGCCAAAAGTGGCGCTTTTTGTGGGATGCCTCATTGATAAATTTTATCCCCATGTGGCGGATGCCATGGTCAGGGTCTTAAAGCATTACGGCGCGAATGTCACTATCCCGGCCCATCAGGGATGTTGCGGCATCCCGGCCCTGTCTTCCGGGGATCATATTGCTTTCGGCGAGATGGTGACCGGGCATCTCCCGCTTTTTGATCCAGCCGGCTATGATTATCTGGTCACCGGATGCGCCACCTGTACGGCCACCATTATAACCCTGTGGCCGGCTTTTTTTAATGCCCGGTTTGTCTCCGCCTCCGAAAATGAGGCATCCATGGCCCGGCGTATTTCTGAAAAAACTTTAGATATTCATGCATTTCTGGTGAATATAATGGGCGTCCGGCCTGCCGGAGATAAGCCATCCGGCCCCCAAGCGCCTGTTCTCACCTACCACGATCCCTGCCATTTGAGAAAAACCCTTGGCGTTTTTTCCGAACCCCGAATTTTGATTTCCGGTAGTCCCGCATACCGGTTTGTGGAAATGCCGGATGCCCAATCCTGCTGCGGCATGGGCGGCAGTTTTAATTTAAGCCATTATGATCTTTCGTTAAAAATCGGCGAAAAAAAAGCCGCCGCTATTGAAGCCGTTAATGCTGCCGTGGCGGCCACCGGATGCCCGGCCTGCATGATGCAGTTGACGGACATGATGGCCCGCCGGGGGAAAAACATCCGCGTGGCCCATGCGGTTGAAATCCATGCGGAACAATTATTTATGCCAATTAAGGGTTAAAAATCATGATAAACATTGCTGCTGCGAGTCTGCCAAAAATATGAACCATTAAACCATGATAGGATCGTACTTTGGAGGCAACTTGAATATTTGTTCTGACCTGAATCCA
>Ga0209467_1002540_pt1 | contig 12908 bp, 12 predicted proteins | sample Higcelwee11metaG_FD_187175 | JGI IMG/M metagenome (GOLD analysis project Ga0209467, IMG submission 187175) | Freshwater pond sediment microbial communities from the University of Edinburgh, under environmental carbon perturbations - High... | ecosystem: Environmental > Aquatic > Freshwater >...
CAAGAAGTTCGCTTTGGCTGAAAGAAAACGCGCATGCTCGTCGATAGAGCTGGCATCTTGCATCAGCGTTTTAATGCGTGTCTTGCCGTCTTTCTTCAAATCGACATGCGCAATAAGGAAGAGGGCGAGGCGGTTGAGGTTCAGCAAGCTGTCCTTCGCTTTGGTGGCGATATCGGCCACATAACCGATGCGACGCAGCACGTCTTTGAAATCGACGGACATGCTGGTATCGACGCGATTTTTGAATACGCTGTGCGAGAGGGCGTCCAAATTGGTCGCGCCGCTTTCCAAAATGTCGGCCAGACAATCGGCGACTTGTTCAAGTAGGCCCATGATCACCTGTTCACCCGAAGCGCCAAGCGCAGGAAAACGCATCAGGCGACTGATAAACATCGTGAACGGCGCCGGGTCGGTGTAACGCAAGGTCACAAGCCTGTCGCCGATGAGCATAAAGGTGATGGCTTTGGATTCGGGTTCGTCTGTTGTCGTTTTGTTTAAAACAGGCATGATCATGACGACCGCGCCTTCTTCGACATACAAACGACTGGAAGATTCAATTTCCTGCATCTCATCGCGTGTCGGCATTTCGACATCGAGCAGACGTTCCGCGATGCTTTCTTCTTCTTGCGTCGGGTAATAAAGATCAACCCATACAACATGCTTCGGCAACACTTCTGGCGGCGTGTCGGTGACAGCCGTTTGACGCAAAACGCCTTGCTCAAGATAGAAGAGAGTCAGCACAACAAGAACCTCTTGGGAAAGAAGATAGAGTGTTGGGGGATTATCGTCTTGAGGATAAGAATTTTCCGTTAAGAAGAATTGAGGGTGATCTTTTTTAAAGAAAAAGCCTCTTTCTCAAGGGGTTGGCTGGTATTGGGCTAAAGAATTGAAAAGACGGGGTCTATTTTGAGGCAAAGAATCATCTTTTCGCGCATAATTCCGCCATGTCTTGCTTGCTCAATGGTCTCAAGCGATGACACTACCCACACCATTCACACTTTCTAGGAGGGTTTATGAAAAGAGCTTATCGTTATGCCGCATCGGCGCTGTTGTCTGCTTTTCTGATGACGGGGCTGACGCAAGCCGCGCTCGCAGAAAATGCAACGGCCGCAAAACCTGCGGTTCAAGAAGCCGTCAAAGCGCCAGCCAAACCTCAGGGGGCACAACCTCTATCCGAAGAAAAGATGAAGCTCGTCAAAGAATCGATGACCAAGATGCGTGAAGAAGTTAAGCCGCTTTTTTCGAAAGAAATGAGCCTGCGTAAAGAGCTTCATGCGCTTATGATCGCGGATACTTTTGACAAGGCCGCTTACTTGAGCAAGCATGAAGAAGCGCAGACGGTTCATCAACAAATCGCCGATATTCGCGCCAACGCCATAGCCAATGTCGCGATTTCGTTGACCGCGGAAGAACGCAGGGAGCTGCCCCGCGCGATGATGATGCGTGGCCCGAAGGCCGAGATGATGCAGGGCCATAAGGGCAAAGGTATGGGCATGCGCGGTCCAAAGGGCGCTAGGCCTGAAGGTGAGATGATGAAGGACAACACGCCTGCCGATACAAAGGCGGCTGAGTAAAAAGGGGAAAGGAGCTGGCGCGGCGCACAAGGCGCCTGCGCCAGCTCCTTTCATAAAAGGGGAATGTGTCCCATGAAAAAAATTCTGAGCGTTGTCTTGGCCTTTCTTATTTTGTGCGGTGGCGCTTTGCCAGCTTTAGCTGACACGACGGTCATCTTGGATGGCGGGCATGGCGGTGGGCATGGCTTTGATCGTGGAGGCCCCGGCCATGGCTTTGGTCGTGGCGGCCCCGGCCCAGACGCATGGTGGTCTCATCATTATCGGCCGCGGCCCATTTATTATGAAGCTTGGGCGCCGCTCTATTTTGCGCCGCGCGTGCAACAGCCCGTTGTGTATCAAACGACTGTTGTTCAACAGCCGGTGTTTGTTCAATCGTCGGGGCTTGGCGCTTCGCAAGCTTCGCCAACCTATACCGACGCGCAAGGCCGCTTGTGCCGCGAGTATCAAACAACGGCGTGGATGAATAATCGCCAATCTGAAGTCTATGGCACAGCTTGCCTGTTGCCCGATGGAACATGGCGCGTTGTGCAGTAATGGATCGCTCTAAGCCGCAGCTTCGTACGCTTTTACGCCAACGCCGCGCACAAGCGGCGGCGGCTAATCCTGCTGCGGCTTTGGCGGTTAAAGACCTTTTTCTCTCTCATATTACGTTGCCGGCTCAAGCGCTGGTCAGCACTTATGTCGCGCAGGCGGATGAGCTGAACCCCGCGCCGCTCAGCACCTTTCTCCATGCTCGCGGGCACGCGCTTTGCTTGCCGTGCCTTGAAGCCAAACAAGCGCCTTTGGTTTTTAGAGCCTATGCGCCGGGCGATCCCTTAGCGCCCGGCCATGCACGGATTCCAGAGCCTTTGCTTGCGGCGGCGTGTGTGACGCCCACCGTTTTGCTTGTGCCGTTGCTGGGGTTTGATGAACGGGGCAATCGCCTCGGGCAGGGCGGCGGTTTTTATGACCGCACGCTGGCGCAACTTCGTAAACAAGGCAAGATTTTGGCGATTGGGATAGCCTTTGAAGCGCAAGCTTGCGTCGATCTTCCCCAAGAAGCGTTTGACGAACCGCTTGATTTCATCGTCACAGAAAAGCGCGTTATTGATCCAACTTTTTAAGGCTGGCTTTCAGCTGAACGGCCAAAAGCGCGAGTGCGCCAAAGGGCTTCGTTTGCTGTTCATTTGAAAGGTCGGCGCGTTTGCTTTTAATCGAGCGAAGCAGCCCTTCTATTTCAAAGCAATTCCAGCTTTGGGCGAAAGAACCAACGGGTGCAGTAAGCGGAATGGTGTCGGCCATGGCCAACGCGCATTGGCTGGACAGATTTTCGATAAGGCCGTGAACAGTTTTCAAAACGGCAAACGTCTCAACCATCAATTCTGCTGATTGGCAATAATCGCGCCCGACGCACAGATCGTGAAGTCGCTCCACGGTGTCAAAGGCGTCGGCCATTGACGCGCGCCCGCTGACCCAATCTCGACCTTGATAAAGCGCATAAGACGACGACGTCACAGCAAAGGCTCCAATGTGAAGAATGGAAGCGATGCGCAGGAAGGTAGAACAAAAAAGAAGCGTCCGAAAGAGTTCTTTCGGGCGCTTCTTTGGAAAAAGCCTAAGGCTTTAGTCCGCTTCGGATTCTTCTTCGGTTGGGACGTCGGGTTGTTGATCGGATTCATCGTCTGACGCCGAGTCGTCCATTTGTGGGGCGGCGGCGATTTGGGTTGTGGCCGTGGGGATCGTTGTTCCCTGCGTGCCGTGCGCCATGGCCGCGCTGGAAATGAAAACGAAGGCAGCCAAAAGGCTGAGAAGCTGAAGCGTACGGGTCATAAGGTGATGCTCCGAAAAAGAAGGTTGCGCAGGGTGGGCTCAAGCCCGACCTTTAGGCTTGCTAAAGCCGAGGGCGATTTCAAGCGGAATATTAACCATGATCGCTCAGCGCATGAAACTGTGGCGCAAAAACACGAAAGCGGCGATAATCCCCTCGAAAAGACATTTTCAAGTGAGCCTAAAAATGAGCGATTACGATAAACAACAAGGCGCTTTGTATTGGTCGAATGATTTAGACCCGGCCATGCTGCAAAAGGTAGCCTTGATTTCTGGCCATTTCCTTCTGAAGCCTGGCGCTCGCATTGGCGATATGGGCTGCGGCTGGGGTGAGGGCAGTTTTTATCTCGCCAAGGTTAATCCGCATATTCAAGTTGTCGGTATCGACAATGATCCGGCCCGGATCAAACATGCGCGCGCGACGTATGGCGCATTGCCCAATCTTTCCTATGAAATCGGCGATATTGAAAACCCAGATGCAGCGCTGGGCCCGTTTGACGGTTTATTGAATTCCAGCGTCTTGCATCATGTCTATTCGTATAATCAGTATAATATTCAAAATGTCTATAATGCTTTGCACAATCAATTTGCCGCGTTGAACCCGGACGGTGTTTTGGCGATCCGCGATTTTGTTGCGTGGCCCAAAGATAAATTCGGCTATATCGACCTGCCGCACGATAAAGAGGGCGATACGCCTGAGACCATGAGCAGCGCCGCTTTGCTTGTGCTTTACGCGCAAACGGCCAAAGCCTTAGCTGCGCCGAACGAACGCGGTTTTTTCTTGGACGAAGTCGCGGCCGTCCGTCGGGGATGGCGTCGTTTTTATCTCTCGCAGTTTTGGATGGCTGATTTCATGCTGCGCAAAGATTACCTCAAAGCCTTTTATAACGAGGCGCAGGAAGTCTATCCTATCCTTTCGGATTCCGGGTATGAATCTGCGCTCAACGCGCTGGGCGGTCGCGTCGTTTATCGCGGGCCGTTTTGGAACCGTTGGATTGTGAACACCCGGTGGCAAGGCCGCGCCGCTCTGTGGGACGATCATCTACGCCCCTTGGATTTTCCGCCGACCAATTACGTCGCGCTTGTCGAAAAAAAAGGCCCTAACGCCAGTGCACGTGTGGCCGAACGTCGCGTTGTGTCGTGTGGCGCTGCCCCTTATCTGACGATAACCAGCGCCCGGCACACTGAGACAGGGATGATCTATGACATGGCCTCGCGTCCCGGCGGCGTTGTCGATTGTTTGCCATATCTGGTGCGTGAAGGGGAGCTCTTTGTCGCGGCAAAGAACGGGTACCCGAGGCCGTTGGCTAATACCGTGCCGCGCGGTACGATCCCCTTTGATGGGAAAAGATTCTCGGGCCATTTACCTGAACCTGTGGCGGTGGCCAATGTTGAGAATGACGCGGACATCATGTCTGGGCTGACTCAAAAGGCTGGCTTGCAGGCCGCGCAGATTGAGGAGATTGAGACGGCCTTGACCTATTACCCTGCGCCGGGTTTGGCTGATGAGATTGTTCATTCTCGTTTCGTCGCGTTGAATCCTGCTCAAATTGGCACGTCGGCTTGGGTGCTGCACAAGGTCGCATCAGAGGTTTCCGGCTTTAGCGATAGCGGCGACGTGCGGCTTTATCGGGCGCAAGAGCTTTTGCGTGCAGCGCAAGTCGGCATTTTGCCGGAAGCGCGGCTTGAATTGAATATTTATGCGCTGATGCGTGCCCACGAGATCACCCCAGAGCCGTGGATTGATGGGCTTATGGAGGCCCCCGCGTCGTCATATTTCGAGCGATCCAAGCTTGAGCTTTTGCTGCGTGAGGAGGCGCGTCAACTGTTTGAGCCAGCGGCGCAACAAAGTGGCGGTTATTTGCTGCATCGCTGCTCTTTGTTCGAAGATCGTTCGGCAACGAGCTATTTATGCGAGAAACAGTTAGAGTTTGTCTTGCCCGCCAAAGCGAGCGCACAGGCGGGCGTGGTCATTCCGTTGGCGCAAAACCAAAATGGCGAGATTTGCATCGGCATTGCCGAACTTGATCTTCCCGCGCCGCAAAAACGCGAAGGCTCAAGCCGTATCTTTGTCGCGCCGATTCATCGGTTTCCCTATACAGTGAGTTCCTATCACGAGGCGCAGTTGTTTTTAGCCAATCAGATCGGCACGCCGCTGACAAAGCTCAGACGTTTAGGCGACGGCTTTTATTCTTCGATTGGCATGACGCCTGAGAAACTTTATCCGTTTGTTGTCGCGGTTGATCCTTCGCAACTTAAGGAAGAGCTGCGCTTTGTGCCGTTGACCTCTTTTTATACGAAGCTTGAGACATTCCGTGATGCGCCGCTGATGATCGGTGGCTTGCGTGCGATCCATGCGCTTGGCCTGTGGCCAAAATGCGCTGCCGTGCGGGCAGCTAGTCTTGGGCGTCCTTTGCTAGCTCCTCAAGCTCCAGCCAACGAGTAACAGCGGCGTCTAAAGCTTCGTGCGTGCGGGCGAGGGCCATGGAAAGCTTCGCAAAATCTTCTGGGCTTTTGGTGTAAAAGTCAGGATCGGCCAGCCGCGATTCCATCGTTTTAATCTCATGCTCAAGAGCTGTTACGCGGCTCGGCGCTTGCTCAAGCTCGAAGCGAAGTTTGAAGGATAAGGTGCCACGCTGTTTTTTCTCGCGAACGGGGGTTGCTTTCGGTTTGGCTTTTTCCAATATTGCGATTTCTGTTTCTTGCTTGGCTTTGCGGGCGTCCAGATAATCTTTATAGCCGCCGATGGTCACTTCGACTTTACCGTCGCCTTCGAACGCCAAGATTTTCGAGACGGTCTGATCCAGAAAATCGCGATCATGGCTCACCATAATCAGCGTGCCAGTGTAGGCAGCCAAAATATCCTCAAGCATGTCGAGGGTATCCATGTCGAGATCGTTCGTCGGCTCGTCAAGGATGAGGAGGTTGCCGGGCTTGGCCAAAATCTTAGCCAGCATGAGCCTGTTTTTTTGGCCGCCCGAAAGAGCGCCAGCGGGTTTGGCCACGTCACGGGGGTCAAACAGAAAATCGCGCAAATAGCCGCAGACATGACGCGTTTTGCCCATCACATCGATATAATCACTGCCTGTCGGGATTAGATTCTTTTGCAGTGAAAGCTCAGGGTTCAAATCTTTGCGCTTTTGATCAAAATAGGCGATCTCAATATCTTTGGCGCGTTTGACGGTGCCCACATCTTGCTTAATCTCACCCATTAAAAGTTTGAGAAACGTCGTTTTGCCCGATCCGTTTTGACCCACGATGCCAATGCGGTCGCCGCGCTGAATGCGCAGAAAAAAACTATCCAAAATCTTTTTAGGGCCTGCGGCTGTCTCAAAACTTTTGCTGACGTTATAAAACTCGCTAATGAGGCGCGAGGAGGCTTCTGCCTGTTCCTGCGGGGTAAAGGCGATCCGCGCCAGCATGCGGGACAGCGCGTTTTTATCCGCCCGCAGCCGCGCCCGTTCGGCCTTCATCAAATCCAGTCTGCGCACATTGCGTTTGCGCCGCGCTCGTACGCCTCGGCTGGCCCAATCGACTTCAAGCTCGACGACTTTTTTGCGGTTATGAAGTTCACGCTCTTCTTGTTCTAAAAGCATGATCGACCATTCTTCGAAGTGCGCAAAGCCCTTGGGGCAGATACGCAAGGCCCCGCGGTCGAGCCAAAACACTTTATCCGAAATGTTGCTTAAGAAGACGCGATCATGGCTGATGCAGACCAGCGCCCCGCGATAGCGCTTCAAATAGGTTTCAAGCCATTCGATGACGTCAAGGTCAAGATGGTTGGTCGGTTCGTCCAAAAGAAGAATATCGGGGTGTTCAACCAGCGCTCGCGCCAGAGCCGCGCGCCGTGCCTGACCACCGGAGAGCGAATCCATCCGGTCGTTGATATTGAGATGCAGCGGCTCAACAACCTGTTCGATTTTATATTCGTTTTCGTGGTTTTTGTTTTCGTCCTTCAGCTCTTCGAACACATAATCGTAAACCGTTTGGCCGGGCACGATGGGGACATCTTGCTGCAAATAGCCGATGGTTGTGCCTTGCAAAAGCCAACGCGTTCCAGCGTCAAGCTCGCGATGCCCGGTGATAAGGTTCATCAGCGTCGTCTTGCCCGCGCCGTTTTTACCGACAAGGCAGATTTTGTCGCCTTCTTGGATGTTGAACGTCAAATCGTCGAACAGTGGCGTATCGCCAAAGCTGATTTCGGCATTCTGAACGGACAAAAGAAGCGTTGCGACCACGATAGTAATGCCTTGGTGAGGGGATGAGCGGCCCAATATGACCGAAAAAGCTGAAAATTCAATCTTTAAGAGGTGTTACGCGTTGATTAAGCATTAATCAATTCCTATTAGGCTAAAAATCGATTTGTTGTTTCGAAACATAAGGGTTTGCCGGGCATGACGAACAAATATCTCAAGCCAATGCTCGATGTGGGGTCGCCCCGCGTCTTTAATTGCAATGAAATGACCAAACGTGTCGCTGCGCAAAAGGAAAATGCGCCGCCGTTTTTTCGGAGCAAGCAGCTTAATTCGATTGTCTTAATCAAAGACACGGTGCCCGAAGCCGATCGCGCGCAAGGCTCGCCCTTTGTCGGCACGAAGCTCTATTTTCCGTTCAATGAGACGAATATCTATGAAGGCGGGCGCACAATTTTCCTGCATGACCGCCTTCTGGTGCCCTCGATCATGGGCCATTACGGCGAGGGCGCGATCCCCAAGGAAAAGCTGGAAGAAGATCTGCGGATCATGACGATCTTGGACAAGCTGCCGTCCCTTGATCCGTTTTTGATGAAGGATATTTTCCTGCGTCACAAAATTCCGATGGACGAAGCCTATTTCGAAGTGAGCGAGGAAGCATGGAACGAGATTGAAGGATTCATGCTCCAGCGCTTTGAGCCTTTGGTTCGCGCCGCGTTCCCCGATGAAGAAGCGGGGGCTGACGATGAAAAAGCCCGTGCGCTGATCGATAAGATTTGGGAGGCGCGGGATCTGGATGCGCTTCAGCCGCTTATCACGGCCTTCCGCCTGCCGCAGCAGGAAGCTTTGGATATTTTTTCTTCATGGCGCGGCATTGTGTATTACTCGTTCCAATACCAAAAAGAACAAATCAAGTTGGTCGAGATGGTCAAATGGATCAAGGAAAACGAAGGGCCTTGCGCGGGCGTACCGGCGGCGGAGAACAAGGAAATGCAAACCATGATGGATTTCCTGAAAGAACAGCTTCGCAAAGAATGGCAGACGATCGAAGACATCGTACGTGCCTATCAAAGCAGCTATGATAAAATGTTCAGGGATAAAATTTCGTCCACTGACTTTTTGACCTTCCTGCGCGGCAGCAATGAAACTTATTGGAAAATCGGAAACAGCCTTGGCAAAACGAACCATGCCATTTATTGCTGGGATACGATTTCTTCGCGTTTCAAAGACCGGAAACTGCCGTGGGTGCAAAAGCAAGAAATGGCGCGTCTCCTCATGACGATTTTCCAGTTGGAAAAGAAAACAACGACCAATATGGCGTGGTAGGTTTTTATGCAAGGCGAGGTCGAAGACGTTTTCTTGCTGGCTGAGCGCCTGCGTAAGCAAGGCAAGCTGGAGCCAGCAGCGCTGGCTTATGCCCGTGCTATTGAGCTGCAACCCAATAATTATGGCGCACTCAATAATCTCGCCAATTTAAAAAAAGATATGGGGCGTTTTGAGGAGGCGGCGACATTGTTTGACCACGCCTTGGCTCACTGTCCGGGTGAGCCGACCTTGCTTTACAATCTAACGCTTTTGCGCCTGCGCCAAACGCCGCTAGCGGCTTGGGGCCCGTTTTTAGCGCAAGGGTCCACGCAGCCGCTATACGCTCATGAATTTGCTGTCCGCCGCGCGATCAGTGCTTGGGTTGCGGGCGAACCGCTCGACGCATTTTTAGCCCAAGCGTCCCGTCTCGAGCGGGAGCTCGGTGATCAACAAAACAAAAATTTTTCTGTGATGCGGGCTTTTCGTTTGTTGCTGGAAGCCTTGGCACAAACACAGCCAACCTCTGCTGCGCCGCAGGCCTCGATTATCGGTGATAGTCATGCGTTGTGTTATGCACGGGCGGTCACGGAAGTTGAACTCGTTTTGGGTTGCAAAGCGTGGCATCTGGCGCAGGGCGGCATCAATGCGTATAAGCGCGAGGTAAAGGAGCGGCTTGGGTTTTTGCCTGCGGGACAAATTTGTTTCGTTTCCATTGGCGAGATTGATTGCCGTCCCCATGAAGGGCTTTTGCCTTATTGCCGCAAAGCGGGCGTTTCTGCACAAGCGCGTGCGGCCTTGTGCGCAACGGGCATGGTGCGTTTTATGCATGAGGCTGCTGCCTCGCTTGGCCTGCGTCTTGTTTTTCTGAATGTGCCTGCGCCACATCTCGCCGCGCTCCGCGCTGGCGCGCCTGAATTCGACGATCAAGATTTTTCAGATCTTTCTGTTGTGATCCGCAGTTTCAATGCGGCGCTTGCCGCGCAGGTCGCGGGGTTTCATGGGGAGATCGTCGATCTCTATGGCCTCACAGCCGATCAGGCGGGCTTTGCCGATGGCGCATGGCATCTTGATCAATTTCATCTCAAGCCTGAGGCTCTGGCTCAAGCCAAGCGGGGATTTCCCACGCGTGAAGCGCCGCTCGCCGCACCTTCCAATCGGGAATAAAGCGCCCCACATGTCGCCAAAAAGCGGCGCTGTGGTTTTTGTGTGGAATGTGCGCCAATTCATGGACGATCACATAATCCAGTAGGTCCGGATTGGCAAAGATGAGATGCCAGTTGAGCCGGATTTCATTCTTGCTGGTGCAGCTGCCCCATTGCCGTTTGGGGGCGCAGAGCACAAGCCGCAGGGGTGTGAGCTCCATCCGTTTTGCCCAAAAGGCAAGCCGCTCTTGAAACAGACGCCGCGCTTGTTTTTTGGCCCATAAAACAAGCTCCGTTCTGATCTCGGCTTGCTGCTCACCTTCGCTCAGGCTGGCGGGTAAGCTCAGGCACAAAAAATCATCGTGGCGCACGAGTGGCGCATAGGAACTTTGCACGATCTTAAGGCTCAGCGTTTCGCCAGCAAGGTCGAGGGTGCTTCCCTGAGTAAAGGGCGCGGGCGTGTGGGCGGCCTTCAGCGCCAGTTCTTTGCGTCGCTGCGTAATCCACGCGGCGCGGCTGGCAATAAAGCTCTCAATCCAGCGCACGGAGGTGTGGAGCGGTGCCTGAACGGTCAGTTGCCCATCGCGCGCGACATGAAGCGCCACTGTCCGGCGACGTTTCTTGCTGCGAATGATGAGCGGTTGGTCAGGCATGAAAACAGGGGGCAGGATTCAGGGGTCAGGATTCAGGGGTCAGGAAAGGGGAATCCTTTCCCTGATCCAAGTCAATAAGAAAAAAACGTTCCCGTCATCGCGAGCGACCGCTTGGTCGCGTGGCGATCCAGGGTCGTAGGAGTGAAGGCTGGCCTCCCGTGACTCTGGATTGCTTCGCTTCGCTCGCAATGACGGGGGCGGGCTTCCTGACCCCTGAATTCTGACCTCTAACCCATAAATTCTTCCCTGAATCCTGACCCCTGATCCCTAAATTCTCCCTTGCTCCTGCCCCCCGTCTTCATTCTTGCTCTTTTCGGCGCTTCCCCTTAAAGTCCACGCCATGACGAAAACGGAAACACCCTTGCCGTCCGATGTGACGGGTTTGAGCTTTGAAGAGGCGATGGCTGAGCTGGAAAAGCTCGTGCGTCGTCTGGAAGATGGCAGCGCCAAATTGGATGATGCCATCGGTGCTTATGAGCGCGGCGCGCTCCTCAAGCGGCATTGCGAGGCTAAACTTCGCGAGGCTGAAGCCCGAATCCAGCAAATCACCATCGGTGAGGCGGGTACGCCGACAGCCGTTCCTTTTTAACCTCGTTCTTTTGGACCCATCATGCCTTCCGTAAGCCCAACCCTTTCTGCCGCGATGTCTCATGTCGCCGATTCCGTCACCGAGACGATGGAGCGTATTTTACCGCGTTCCGATTTTGCAGAACGCAAGTTATTTGAGGCCATGCGTTATGGCGTGCTCAATGGCGGCAAACGGCTCCGGCCTTTTCTGGTTTTAAGCTCCGCGCAGCTTTTCGGCGTCGATGAAGATTGCGCGCTTCGCGCCGCAGCGGCTTTGGAATGCGTGCATTGCTATTCGCTGGTGCATGACGACCTTCCGGCGATGGATAATTCCGAACTACGCCGCGGCAAGCCCACCGTTCATATTCAATATGACGAGGCGACAGCCATTTTGGCGGGCGATGCGCTTTTGACCATCGCGTTTGAAATTTTGGCCGATCCCCGCACGCACGAAGATCCCAAAGTGCGTTGCAATCTCGTTGCGGCGCTTGCGCGTGCATCGGGGGCCAAGGGTATGGTTGGCGGGCAAATGCTTGACCTCATCGCCGAGACGACCAAGCTCGACATCGGCGCGATCACGCGCTTGCAGCGCATGAAAACCGGCGAGCTGATCGCCTGTGGCACCGAAATGGGCGGCATTTTAGGTAAGGCTTCGAATCAGCATCTCGCCGCGCTTCGCGCCTATGCGCATGATCTGGGCTTGGCGTTCCAGATCATTGACGATCTGCTCGATGCCGAAGGCACAGCCGAAGAAACAGGCAAGCCCGTGGGCCGCGATGAGCAAGCGGGTAAGGCAACATTTGTGACCATCTTGGGTGCCGAACGTGCCCGTTCGCAAGCAATCTTGCTTTCCGAGCAGGCTATCGGCCATCTGAATGTGTTTGAAGGCCGCGCCAAGAACCTCGAAGACATCGCCCATTTCGTCGTTGACCGCCGCACCTGATTTTTCGTGGCACTGAGATGGTCATAAAGAACCAAACGGGATGCCCGTTTTCACGGGCATGACGGCTATCAAAAAAACACCGTCATCCCGGGCTTGACCCGGGATCCAGAGTCACAAGAATCAACGTTCATTCGAATGACTCTAAAGCGTGCCACACGATAAGCGGTCATTCTGGGGTGCCGATGGTTTGGCGCGTCGTTTTGTTTCTCCGCTTAACTCTGGGGAATAATCGTATGGCCTTTGTCCGGCAGACCGCCAAGGCGGCGCAGGACGGCGATGCGGGATTCAATCGGCGGATGCGTATCAAACCAATCGAACGCGCCAGGCGGATTTTCGATCATCATAGCTTGCACGCCGCTGGGCACGCCCGGCATGGCGGCGCGGCCTGAAATCTTTTGTAAGGCGTGGATCAACGCTTCGGGGTTTTTGGTTAGCTCGACGCTGCCCGCGTCGGCCAGATATTCCCTTTTACGCGAAAGCGCAAAGCGCAACAAGAGGGCGATGACATAACCGACCGAAAGCAAGGCGGCGGCAACGATCAAGACAAAACCATTGCCGCGATCACGCCGATCATTGCCGAGCGAAGGGCGATAGTAAAGCGAGCGCCACATCAGCTCAGCAAAAAACGAAATCATGCCCCCGAAAAGAACCGTGACAACCAACAGCCGCACATCGCGGTTAATAATGTGTGTTAGCTCATGACCCAAAACGGCTTCCAATTCATC
>Ga0209467_1002541_pt1 | contig 12908 bp, 21 predicted proteins | sample Higcelwee11metaG_FD_187175 | JGI IMG/M metagenome (GOLD analysis project Ga0209467, IMG submission 187175) | Freshwater pond sediment microbial communities from the University of Edinburgh, under environmental carbon perturbations - High... | ecosystem: Environmental > Aquatic > Freshwater >...
TCGCTGATTGTCATCTCGACGGAAGGGCAATTTCTCCGGCGGTGGATTCAGTCCGCTCATATAGCGTTCAGACTTGACCTGGCTCGGGCTCGTTGCGAGCAAGGCATCGAACCAATGTAAAATTGGGGTCGGTCTTAGTAAGAACGTCTAGGCAGGCACCACCCGTAATAAATCGATAGTGTACCGCCTCGCGACTTTGATCGCGGTAGGTCCTGTTGACAAAGTCTACGGTGAGCAGGCTTGATCGCCCCATTGTGATGCCTGAGACAACGAGGATAACGGATGATAGTGGGCGATTGCTGCGTTTTCGCAATCGAAAGCAAGATTGCCGATGCGGTGGAAAGCCTTTCCCAATTGGCGTTGGGTTCTTTTGTCATCCATGTTGGTGGACGAGCGTTCGGAGTCAGGGAGCCTGACGCATCCATGCTTGGATGCTCTTTCAATGAAGTGGAACATAGGTTGCAGCGGCGGGGAACGCATCAGTTTCCTATGCTGGCCGATGTTACGGCCGCCGACGTGGCTGCAGCCTACCTTGATGCTATCTATCGCGATAATCCGCGAACGGATTACTTCGGACTTTCACAGCACCAGTTCGCCGATGCTTTACAATCGAGCGGGTCGATATGGGCTCCGGATGGGGACGAGGCTTTTGATGACGGAAGCCACATCTTGCAGTTCGACGTAGGGAGCCGCGTGCGCATCGTCGCATTCTTGAATACAGAATCACCTGACGATTTATCTGGCACGATTAGCGAAGAATGGATGGACGCCGATCTCTTCTACGCCATTGTTTCTGGTTGGAAGACACTATTCGCAATAGAGCGAGCAAGTAGGTTGAAAGCCAAAAGCCGCTCGCTCGCCTGACGTTGATCCCTGGATTCCCAAATCAACCGGAACATGATTCAACGCTGCTTTTTGGAGACACTTCTATCCAGGAAATGCTGGATCGCGGCCATCATGCCATTGATGTCTGGAGCCGGGAGTTCATCCTCGCACGCGACAATTACGCCAGAAAAAATGAATTGTTGAAATGAGTGTTGAGTTTCAGCAAGTTTTAAGCCAATTTTCCATCTCGCACTGAGCTATCTATAACTATTCAAGATGCTGTCAGGCCGAGGTTTTCTCGGTGGGGGCGGGTTGCTTCGAAACGCGAAAGCGAACCAGATGAAAACCAACAGTTAAACCATAAATGTAATATCATCCATAAAGGTATTTATTCATTCTATTGATGTCAAATAGAATGTCTTCAAATAATTTATTCACTTCTTCCGCTGAATTTTTTTTAATTTTATAGCTTAAATCAAATGGCCTTTTTATAGACCATTTTCTTGTCAATTTGAATATTCCATCGATATCTCCAAATAAAATTGGTACATCTGATGATTTTGAATTTAATTCTTCGTATTTATATGCAACTATCCATAAAGACGCATTTGGATTTATTATCCCAAATGTAGCAAGACGAATATTCGCTTCGTCACGCATGTCAGCAAAGTCGTACCTATAACCATGATCACTTCTTCCAAAGTATGATCTTGGATTCGGGTGCTGACAAAGCCCCCAGCTCATCAATACAGGCTTTATTCTATTTAGAAACTCTTTGTTTGCTGATTCAGTTTTATTTATTTTTTTCATTATTTTGCTCTCAATAAAGGGGTCATCAGGACTAGAATCTCCTCCTGCTTGTCCGCCTCAAGTTGCCGTTCCAGCTGCCGTGCCTAGAACAGGGTCGTCGATCAGCCATGGACATGATCTTCCACGGCTGATCGACGAGCCTGTTCCACGCGCGACAGCATTGATCGACGATGTCGTCGTAGTCCTTGAAGACGCGGTTCGACAACCAGTTGTCTCTCATGAATTGCCACACATTCTCGACCGGGTTCAATTCCGGAGACCGCGGCGGCAGGAACATCAAGGTGATGTTGTCCGGCACTTTCAGCTTCGGTGTGACGTGCCATCCGGCCTGGTCGAGAATGAGCACTGCGTGCGCGCCGGGATCGACAGCGTTGCTGATTTCGGCAAGGTGTTCCTGCATCGCCTCGGTGTCGCAATAGGGAAGGACGAGGCCAGCTCCTTTGCCCTTTTTCGGGCAGATCGCGCCGAAGATATAAGTCCACATGGTGCGCTGGTCGTGCGGGGCCGACGGTCGGGTTCCTCGGCGTGCCCAACGGCGCGTGATCTTGTTCTTTTGCCCTATTCTGGCTTCGTCGGCCCACCAGATTTCGATGTCCGTGTCGGGCGTACATTTCGCTCTGATCTCTGCCAGCGCGGCGGGGAAATCTTTTTAAAAACCTCACCCTCCAATTCGTTCTGGGCGTATGGCGCGGGCGCGCGGTAAGCTTGGCAAAGCCGAGTGCCTTAAGCTCTCGCCCAACCGTCGTCTCGTCGACAGAGACCCGGAATTCCTGGAACAGCCACTGCACGAGGTCCTTACGTCGCCAGCGGACCACGCCGTGGATGGCGGGGATCGGGCCGCTCTCCACGATCTTTGCCAGCGCTTGACGTTGCTCGTCGTTTAGTTTGGCCCGGCTGCCCGGTGCTTTTGTGTTGATCAATCCAACGGGGCCCGTTCATTGAAGCGCAAGACCCAGTCGCGGACGATCTGAACCGTCACCCCGCCGATCTTCGATGCATACTGCCGGGAGCCGCCGTCATAAATAGAGGCCAGCGCCAACAAACGGCGGACCTGGGCGGCATCCTTTGCCTTCTTCGCCAGCCTCCGTAGCGTTGTTCCATCGTAATCGACGCGCAACGATATCGCTTTTGTCATGCCAAACCTCCGTTTGGCATAATGAGTCAGAATTCTACCGATTTGGGAATCCCGTCACGAGTCGCAATTATTGCTCGTTGGTATCAATCACATGTTGACATGATAACTTACGCGTTTCGCTGATTGTCATCTCGACGGAAGGGCAATTTCTCCGGCGGTGGATTCAGTCCGCTCATATAGCGTTCAGACTTGACCTGGCTCGGGCTCGTTGCGAGCAAAGCATCGAACCAATGTAAAATTGGGGTCGGTCTTAGTAAGAACGTCTAGGCAGGCACCACCCGTAACAAATCGATAGTGTACCGCCTCGCGACTTTGATCGCGGTAGAAGTCGGATTGCGAGAGAAGGAAGCGACTATTTTCCACACGATAAGCAAAATGGTAGGGCTTAACACCGACGCACTCGATGCCACACTCTTCGGTGGAAAGTAAAAGCTCGTCCAGTACACGCACAACGTCTACATCGCTAAAGCGAATTTTTAACAAATCGTCGCCAATTGGCAGAGAGAAATATGCAGATAGAGGATTCCCGTTGCCTCCAAAATAGCTGTGGCGGAGCTCATAAAGCTCCATTCCGGTGCAATGGAAGTTTTGCAAAACGTCAAATGGTGTGTAGCGCGTCGTCATTATGCTCCCCAGCTTGAGACGCAACTATATTTGTCTCCATCCGGTTTTCCAATTAGGCGCATGTCGCGCTGAAGGATAGTTCCACGGCAGGAGTTCATCGATCCCGCTCTGCTTGTGACCGTTGATAAAGGCAGTGAATGTGGCGGACAGGTCAGCATAGCACGGGCAGCCCAGGAAATGCCGGGGGTCAATTCCCCCGAAGGCGGGCCTCAGTTTAGCGACCAGTCCTGTCCGACAGCACTCAATCGATAACCGTCACACTCCAGCCTCGCGAGGCGAAGCCTGTTGGCCGTCATCAGGCCGACGTGAAGCTTCATTCGACTATATCAAGCTGGCGAAGATATTCTTCACCGCTAATGGTCGTCCATCCATCTCTTGGGAACCGCTGATCTTCTACACGGTTAAGCGAGAAGTAGGCTCCAAAGAAGTCACATTCGGCGTCAAGTAAGGCAACTCTCTTTTTTAAATCAATACCGCTTTCAGAAAGTTGACATTCAAGTGCCTCTTCCCTTTCCGAATTCATCAGGAAGGGTATCCGTAGAAATCCGACACAAATATCGAGAACAGGATAGTTTCGTTCGGAGCAAATGCCGACACTCACTTTTTGCAAATCCCACAGGCCACTCCGCAGAAAGCCAGATACAGGAGTATCGATCATTGGAAAGTCGTTGCGCATCCGAACATAATGGCTGAAGTTGGTCATCCTTCCGTTATGTCTACCTAAAGGCGAAAGTTTGAATGCACTCAACCCGTAAGGTGGTTCTGGCTGGAAAGATAATTCCAGACCGCCAGGGTAGATCCAATACAGCGGTAGTGGCTCGTCATACGCTTTCGTTATCCACCCTTTCGGCGGCCCCTGCGTCTCTGCGATTTGTAATAACGGCGTACCGAACTTTAGGAAATCAATCTGCGCTGAACCCAAACTCTCTTTTAGAGAGACAGTTATTATTTGTTTAGACATGCATACTCTTCGATCGGTAGCGAGAAAATTTCCCATGTCGCTTGAGGTTACATGATGTCTCTTATTGGCAGAATCACCAACTTGTCATATCTGGTATCGGCCCGTTGCGGTCATAACCCGAAAGACTTAGACGTCCTTCATGCAATATGAAAAGTTGAAAGCAGACACACCGATGATCCTCAAGCTGTTGAAAATTGCGCTTTTCATTTTGCCTTTAGCTTGGATCACGTTTCTAACATGGATTTTGAGGCTTTTCTCTCTGCAAGTGTCGTATTCGCTTTTACGGCGTGAACATTACGAGTTGGCCAATCGGCCGTTAGGTGCGGTGGTTGGAAATCAAGTGTTTGAGGCGTACGAATATATGGCGACGGCGCAACGCGACTATTTGATGGCGCTGCTAACGTTGCTTATGTCGGGTATTCTGCCCGCTCTCGTCGTGTATTTCTCAATCGCTGCCTATAAGGTTTTTAGAAAGCCGCGCCGCTCATAAAGGTTGTCGGCCCGAAGCGTACGAAAAAGCTATACGCCTTTCTGATTTGACGGCCCACGCCGCTCCGGCCTTCGTTGTTCTTTGATTGGGTCATGTGGTCTAACTTCAATTGTCTCTGTGTGACTGTAAATTTTGCCAATATCGGTCGTGATTTCAATGTGACAAGAGGCGATGTTAGCCCCCACCATCGAGAAGACAATCGTTGCATCGGAAAGCCATCCTTCAGGCATCTTGTTCGCGGTCATCATCCTAAGCACTGTACGCCAGTAATACGACGAAGTTGGGGTGAACTCCGCGTACGGAGGCTCTGTTACCCCTTCACGAAGTTGGAATTTCAGATCGTGTGAACCGTGAACGGCGATTTGTGCGAATTGACCAACCGCCCAGTAGCCGTTGATATCGTTGTACCTGCTGACGAAGTTATTTAGCACGTCCCGGCAAATCCCTTTGAACTGTCGCCTTCTGGCCATGCCGATCCAATCTCCACCGTTTCATGCCACAACCACCATCAGAATGTCACGAATGCCCGTAATCGCAGCATATCCGGGTCCGGCACAAACCTGATTATTTTATAAAGGCCCGATCCAAGCACCGGCTACTTTCTACAAGGTGGACAAGCGAGATCATTTATTCAAGCACTCAAAAGCTTGCGTGCATGTGCCGTTGCCTGGTCGAGGCAGATGCGGCTCTTCCCTTGCTCCAGTTCATGTCTATACCTAGCCAGTGAAAAGCAAGAGAATTCGGAAACAGTCATCTTTGTCGTTCGCGGAACTTCGAATTCAACAACGAAGTTGTCGTCCACCAACACCGTATAAAGGTCCTCACCTTGTTCCGGGATATGCCTCAAAATCTGAAAAATAAAACCGCGCACACCGTGTTCAGACATGAGGGCGACCAACTCGGCATCGCTCATCTCTCGGTCTGGCTGCAAAACGTAGGTGCTATACCTATCATTGAGGCGCTGCGGTGACATATCATTCCCTCGGTGTAGCGAAGAAATAGCAGCATTAAGTCCGCCATGACAACGACGAGTTTTTCAACACTATCGGCCCATTGCGGTCATCCGGTCACGTCTAATGTCAATGCCGTTTCCGTCTACCAAATTAGTAGTTGGCGCTTTGCCGCCTCAGAATCAGCTCGAAGCATCTGGATCATATGCTCGATACGAGAGGCCTGTTTTTCCTGCCATTCAATTTTTCGATTGAATCCAGTAATGTTTTCAAGTTGCTTCAGTGCCATCGCGGTATCTCCAGTTAAGATTCGGCAGAACGCGATGGCTTCTTTTACGTGCGTGTTTTTCGATTTCATCGAATTCAATGTCTCGGCGGCTCCATCAAGGGTCGCTACTTTCTGTAGAAACGGAAGAGCTTGCTTCGAGAGCGATTTCGAGATGTCAGCAACCAAGTTTGGCCGGTCAGACTCCCAGCCGTCAATCCCGGTGGGATCGGTCATGCGGAAGCCGAAGGTAAAGTGTATGTGTTCCGCAGGAACGCAGAGCGGCTGGAAGAAAAAGTGCATGTAGAACGACGTTTTGCTATGGCTTGAGCCGTCGAAAGCGATCCCACGCAGTATAGGAATTGTCGGTTCGGCTAGTATGAGTGCTCCCTTTACATGGTAACCAGGCAGGCGATCTAAAAGTTTAATGCCTAGCGCGGAAACATAATTCTTTCGCATCGATGCTCTCATTGCCTTGGATGAGCGACTATAAAATACGGTATCAAACATTCAAGCGAAGGTGCTTACGGCGCTCCGGTGGCATGTCCGCTAATGGCGCTTCGTTGCCGTTAATGCTGCAGCGGTAGCCCTCGAACCGCGTACCGCGCTTGGTCAATCTGGGTTTAAAACACCGCTCTCTTTTCTCGCCCGTTGCCATTCCTCCCAGCAATTTTCGGGATCGATATCAAGGTAACCTCGCGCCTCATCCACCTTTTGGGCAACATCGCGTGGCATGGCAATCGCTTCGCAGTTATCGCGAATGTCGAGGACCTCGGCCTCCGACAAAGGCTCTCCCTTGTCCCGTTCACGGTTGATAAGCACCGCGATCAAGCTGGGAACCGGGTAGATAATGAGATCTTCATCATCGCTCATTGGATCATCCATGATGCCGTCCTGCCTATGAGTGTTTCGGAGCATACTCGCCTGGGATCGGAGGAGTGCCCCACGGCCCTTTGTCATAGCCGGTTTCTATTTGGTCCATAATTCGCTGGACTGCAGCCTGCAGTTCATATTGCATGGATTCATAGCGTTCAATTACACCAGGTCGTTGCCAGAATGATGGATTAAAACCGCATTCGAAATGATTGTAATAAATGATTTTCGATCCGATGACGGCTACGACCCACATCTTTCCGTAGCCTTGCAGTTCCCATTCTGCCGGCGGCAGTTTGATCGCATCCCACAGAAACCGTTGTTTGAACGACATCCGCATCCAGCCATCGTTGATCAGATCCCAAACGTTCTCTTCAGGAAACGACATTCCTATAATCCTAGGCCCTGTTGACAAAGTCTCGACTGGATAGTCTTGATCGTGCTGTTCGAATTGAGGCACTAGGGTAACAGATGATAGTTGGCGACTGCCGCATTTTCGCAATGCTGAGCGGTAAGCCGATAAGCGGCTGCAGATGGCTGAAAATGAGACCCTGCTCCATGTCATTCGTCACCCGGCCTCACCGCACGTTCAGCAGATCTGAAGAGACTATCGACCCATTCGCGAGCGCCCAAACGTAAGGCCGTCTCATCTAACCTCTTACGAATCTCTACCGCTGGCAGACCATGAGCCACGCCTCCTGGAACGTTGTGAAACACGTCAGCAAGCACTTGGGCTTTCCGTAAAGTTTCCGCCGCGCGGATTTCGATTAACGCGAATGAGAGTGCTTTGAGAACAATTCTGTATTGCGGCTCCATCATGTCAGCCTTCCGGTTTCAGAGGCCAGAGTTCGCGACAACGTCTTAAGCAGTCCGGCGCTGCCTTTTTCAAAAGATATGGCAGAGACCTTGTCGAAGATGACCTCGATCATCACGTCACGGAACGATATGATGAAAAAACGCGGCTTAAGTGCCCTCCATCTCTGCGTCTCTTCTCCCCCGATCACCTCGCAAAACGCCCATGGCTGGACCGGGTATCGAAATTTGTCCAGTGCATCTACATTTTCAGGCGTCAGGCGAAAGTCGATGACATCCTTGAATTTCACCACAGCATTTCCAGGGCTATCTTGATAAGAGGCCTGATAGCATACGAATACGTCCTCACCATCGGACCAAAAAACCGGATTGGCAACCGTGCCGATTTCGGGAAAATTCTCTTTGGGTTTGGTAATTTCCACCATGCTGGAATCTCTTATGAAATGAATTAGGCCGTGAACTCATAAATTGATTAGACGCGGAAGAAGCCCCAGCCATCGGCTCGACCTTGGTACGTTTGCGCCAAGGCGTGTAACCGCTCCTCGTTGCGGGTTATGTTTTCGCAGTTTGGGATCATGTCTTTGGATGCCGTAACGTCCCATGGATCTTCTTCGCGTTTGACCTCCTCGACGAGGGTGGAGAATCCTTCTCGTTTTGCGGCTTGGGCGAAAGCGTCAGCCGAGGCCTGGTCAGGGAACACATGAGAGAAGTCGATGGGGCGAGACGGACCAAGATCGCTGCCGTTGGCTTCCATGTCCCGCAGGATCGCAGCGTTTTCATCGAACAACGACATCAGCACCTCAGATTACGAACCCGGCGAAATTACACTGCCGAGAAGGATTTCCAAGCGCTTCATTATCTGATTCACGGGCGCATGAGCCGATATGATCTGACTCGACTTCGAGTGGGACTTGATCGAACCACTTCTACCCAACAAGCCCCGGGTGCGCCGCGCGTTGATGATCGTCGCGTGTTAAATGGCATCTTTTGGGTTCTGCGATCTGGAGCCCCTTGGCGATACATCCCTGAACGATACGGGCCTTACCCGCATGGTGTAGGAGAAGGCAATGACAGCTTCAATTTCGTCGCAGGAAGCACTGCGATGGGATAGAGCGCTTCAGCTCAGATTTCCACTTCGGGCAAACTGAAGTCTTCGGGCACATTGTCCTCTCGGGTAATTCCACGGCAGGAGACCCTCAATCTGATTCTGCTTATGGCCATTGACGATGGCGGTGAGCGTAGAGGTCAGATACGCAAACGGGTCGACGGCGTTGAGCTTGCAGTCTCGATCAGCGAGGCAATGCTCGCCCAGTTCACCTTTACAATATTCGCGGCTTTGATGGGCACAGTAACTGTAGCCGTTTGCAGGCTTCGCGATTTGATCGTATCAACAACCTCACGTAGGTGGGTTGGATAGTTGGGAGTCATCATGACAGGGCCAGACAATGATCTTTGCTCGCTCGATGACTGGCTTCTTAAACAAGGGATTGAGCAGGCAGAGCGCGGAATTTCGATTGAAGACGAGCTTATTCCGGGGGCGGTCGAGCGGTTGGGAATGCCTTATGTCTATCTTTACGCTACGGTTATTTTCGACGGGGAAGTCGCCAATGGCGGTCTTCCTCAGTTCTTCGAAAACTCATCCGGCGCTTTGGCTCCTATTGTTCGGGATGCGTTGCGGGCAATGGAAGTGCTCCACTACGCGACCATCATGACGCAACTTATCAACGCTTTTGGGCCGGAATACCCTCGCAATCAGTGGGTTCGAGTCGATAAGATAAACTCAGACACTTCTATCCAGGAAATGCTGGATCGCGGCTATCATGCCATTGATGTCTGGAGCCGGGAGTTCATCCTCGCACGCGACAATTACGCCAGAAAAAATGAATTATTGAAATGAGTAAACCGCGCCAAGTATATTATGAAGATACGTTATTCTATATTATTTAATTCTTTTCTTATGTCGTTATCGAGCGAATATAATTCTATGACTATTCCACCAACACCAGGAATTGGAAAAACGGTTATTCCATATCCGTCCTTGATTAATTTTGGAATTAGTTCATCCAAGATATCATCTAAATCTATTTCTCTAGCTTCGAAGCCTTCCCAATCCCCAATTGCAGATAGTTCTGCGTAAATCTTTTCTGGCCAAATCGGGAAAACAATAGTGCCATCGTCATCAATTTGGCGAAGACCCCATCCGTCAGACCAAAGACTCCATACAGACCTACGGTCGGCTGCAACTTTTATAAAGTGGGAGTACCTATCTGGTGCGCTAAGAGACATAACAGATTTAATTTTATATTCATTTATTCTCACATCTTCATCCTTATTATTTAAGGAACCAGTCATCGAGCGAGCCAAGATCATTGTATGCCGCTGCCATGATTGCTCCTAACTATCTTGAACTTTCGGCGTGAGGATCGCAATCGGCCTGAGCTGACTTTGGTCAGGGGCTCAGGTCACCCAGAATTCATGGACCTTAGTCCACCACCGGAGAGTTTCCGGCCGCAGCCATCGAAGAAAATCGTCGGAGCAAGTTCTGCGATGCAAGTTGCCATTCTGCAAGTCTTCGAGGAGACCTACTGTAGCCGCGTCTTTGACATACGGGTCACCCTTCACAACCCAGCGTTCGATAACATCAAAGACTGCTTCAAATCGATGCGTATTACCTGTTTCTAGATCGGCAATAAGATACCTAGCAAGCTCTGACAGTGCCAGGTAAAGTGGCAACGCATCGCTAGATCGATACTCGCGCTGAAATGTTTCCCACTTTTCCCTAAACGACGGGTCGACCCGTAAAAGCGGCTCAAACATGTTCGAGCGATCAAACTCGAAGGAAGGCGCGTTGACGTTATTTTCAGACATGCAGCTTTTTTATGCTCTTCTGATGCCGCGTTGCAAGGTTGATGGTCAAATGCTCCCCGGCTTGTGCTTGGCCGGTCCCATGGGGGATGGGTTTAGGTCACTTCTGAACGAAACTCCTCGATGGTTGTGAGCGGTATTCACTCAGCAGCACTAAGCATACCCGGGAACTCGGGCTTAAAGTCTGGCAGGGTCGCAGCATGTGGTTTGAGCAAGAGCTGTTTAGAGCCTTCCCCGAGATCCTCGAAACTGTGCGGGGATCATTTCACCGCCCCTGAGGGCAGCGCTCGCCATGTCCGATTCAGACCGAAGAACGACCCACTGCGCGGGAGGGCGTCTGGAGCTGATGCGGAAGGCTATGGGGGGAGGCAGCGCCTGGATTGAACGTCGCCCGACAAGGGCAGAGCATGACGAGCTTCTTCAATAAAGGAGCCTGATCATGAATAGATTCTTCAACTAAAGAGAGTGTGGTAACTGTCAACCCACATGCTGCGGCCCATTCGTTTGTTGAAGTTCGCTTTCAGCCTTCTAAATGTCTGTCCAAGAACATTCTTTGACGTCTCAGGGGTGAACGTGGGCGGCAATCAGATTTCTTTCATTTGAAACGCTGAACTGCCATTGCCTTGATAACGAGGCACGTTTAGGCTCTTCCAAGTCTGATGGCGCAGGCCTTGCCCCGTCATATACCCTCGCATTATTGATGATGAACAATGAAATCGCGACCGAGCTGAGTGCCGACTATGAGGCGGCGTTTATCTACCCGTTTTCGACGCACTATTGGCGAAGCAGGCGGGGGAAAACGCATTGGATATGGCAAGAGGGATGGCAAGACAGCATAGCCGGGCCAATTTGGAATATCGTAAAAGAAGGCGGTTGCGCCTATGTTTATGATCGCGTTGACGGATATTTCGCTGAGGTCAGCGATCCTGAAACTTTGTATGCCTTTCTCATGCAGAAACACCAAGGCTTGAGGGCGGGGATAAGCGGGTTTGTCCCGCGGTCCCGGAACGAAGAGATCGACCTTGCATCAATGCATCGATTTGCAACCGAAATTGGTACAGTTGTAGAAAAAGCAATCGAAATCGAGCGAAATCGATGGGCTATAAAGCATGCCCGCGATTGATTTATGGGCGGTTCAATCTGTGCCACGTTGCCCCAAAATTCTTCTATTTGCAAACAGATACGGAGCCGTTCAATGGCGTGGACACCTCTCACACGGTGTCACCATGATAGGAGCCGCGTGCGTTACGCAAGCGACTTGACGGATCGAGACTGGATGATCTGCGCCTTAACGTCGTCCGGCCGTTGCCGGTCAACCTCACGTCTCGACTTCCTGGTGGTGAGAACCTCAAATGTACTCTCCATGGAGAAACTCCCGTTGCTCGTCCATGGAAATGGCGATCACAGATTGGCGCGGCGAGGACAACGTGGGAACGCAACACAGGTCACCTTCTAAGCAGGTGGTCGGAGGTTCAGTTTGGATGTCGCAGCAAAGGCCATTCCAAGATCTTTGTAACAAGGGGCCGGGGTGCGTTATTTTAGGGATTTGCGTAGCGCCTTCATCGGCGCGGAACCGACAATGAACAAGATTTGCAAAGCGCTTAAGAAAAGTTGCAAATCACCCCCTTGACGTTTCAATCTAAGTCACTGAAAAGCAAGGCGCGCGGACGTGGCGAAACTGGTAGACGCAAGAGACTTAAAATCTTTCGGAGCAATCCGTGCGGGTTCGAGCCCCGCCGTCCGCACCATTATCTGTCAAGGCTATCGAATAGACCCCTGTAACGGGAATCACGGCTTATCGTTGGTCGAGCATGGTACGGATCGAATAGAAAAGCTGCGCGTCGACCGCGTTTTTCGGATCGCACTGTTTGACGCCGATGATCACCTTCGTGATGGTGCCGACCGGGAACTTCGGAGCGAGTTGTAACGGTGTGTCCCGCGCATAGTTCCTGCCCGGGTAGGATGCCCAGTTCTGGTAGAAGATTGCGACTTCCTTATCGTTGGCATTGGTAAAGATGGCCACGATGCAGACATCGTCGCGGTCTTCGGGATCGCGGTTGTTCAAACCGAGACGGATCGTCAGCCCGTTGGTTGCCGGGAATACCTGCACGGCAAAACTATACTGCTGGTCGCGCTTCCAGTCCCAGTTTTCCGTGATGACCGGGCACATGCCGGCGTCCGGCGTCATGCAATGTTCGATCGGGCGTATCCGCCAGACGAAATCCTTCCAGCCATACTGATCGGGAATGGGAGCCTGATCGCTTGTCAGCAGGCCGATCGCGAGTGAAAGATCTTTG
>Ga0209467_1002542_pt1 | contig 12908 bp, 6 predicted proteins | sample Higcelwee11metaG_FD_187175 | JGI IMG/M metagenome (GOLD analysis project Ga0209467, IMG submission 187175) | Freshwater pond sediment microbial communities from the University of Edinburgh, under environmental carbon perturbations - High... | ecosystem: Environmental > Aquatic > Freshwater > Pond...
GTATTTGGCCGTCTTGTATGAAAATTTCCGCACGGTGGTGTTTAATGATTCCGCGGCCTGGGTGATATTTCCCCGGCTGTGTTTCAGCGCATCAATGATCATTTCCCGCTCAAGCTGCCCGATGGCTTTTTCAAGAGATACTTTCGGCAGGGTGTCGGATTCTTTGCCGGTCTGGAGTGTGGGCGGGAGATGATAGCTGTGAATGACCTGATCATCGCACAGCAATACCGCCCGCTCAATACAGTTTTCCAGCTCCCGGACATTGCCCGGCCAGTGGTAGGCCATTAGCATGTCAATGGCCGGTGTGGAAAACCGGAGGATTTGCTTGTTGTTCTCCCGTGCGTATTTTTCCAGAAAATAATCCGCCAGCACCAGCACATCGGTTCGCCTTTCCCTCAAGGGCGGAATGTAAATGGGGAACACATTGATCCGGTAATAGAGATCATTACGAAATAGCCCTTCCGTCACCGCGTTTTCAAGATTTCTGTTGGTGGCGGCGATAATGCGGACATCCACCCGGATGGTCTTGTTCCCGCCCACCCGCTCCAGTTCCTTTTCCTGCAATACCCGCAGGAGCTTGGCCTGAACGTCCAGTTCAATGGAGCCGATCTCATCCAGAAACAACGTGCCTTTGTCCGCCAGTTCGAATTTTCCGACTTTCTGGTGAATCGCGCCGGTAAATGCTCCTTTTTCGTGGCCGAACAGTTCGCTTTCGATGAGATTGGCCGGCAGGGCCGCGCAATTGACTTTAATAAACGGATTTTTGGCCCGGAGGCTGTTGTAGTGCAGGGAATTGGCCACCAGTTCCTTACCGGTACCGCTTTCTCCCCGGATCAGCACCGTGGCGTTGCTGGCTGCCACCTGAGAAATCATCTGATACACTTCCCGCATTTTATTGCTGTTGCCGACGATATTTTTGATACGGTATTTTTTCTGGAGTTCCGCCTGCAGGCGATCGTTTTCCGCAGCCAGTTTTTCTGTTTCAATCCGGCTTCTTTCCAGAAAAATCACCTGGGTGGCGATCATGGCGGCTACCACGGACAGCAGTTTTTCGCCGCCTTCAAGGGCATAGGATTCATCAAAAGGCCGGTCCACGGATAACGCCCCGATCACCTGCTTATCTTTTTTGATGGGCACGCAGATAAAGGAGATTTCCTGGTCTTTTAATATTTTGCGGGCGTCCGTTCGGTTGAGGAATCGCTTGTCCTCGCTGATCTTGGCCAGCGTCACGGCCTTGCCGGTCTGGATCACCTGTCCGGTAATCCCCTCGCCCAGCTTGTATTTTCCTTTTTGAAGGGCGGTTTTGGAAATGCCGTGGGCCACCTCGATGCTGATTTCGTCGCTGAATGGGTCCAGAATGGTGATGGTGCCGCGAACCATATTGAGTGACTGAGACAGAAGCTCCAAAACGCTATACAGGGACTGCTTGAAATCGGACGTCTGGTTGATGATCTGAGTGATCTGGTAGAGCAGGGAAATCGGGTCTGTTTTATCTGTGAACATTGGATGCGAAGATTATATTAATGGTTGATTTAACATTTTGTTTTAATATCTGTTTCCCTATTTTGCCGGCGGAAATATGTCAAGTTAAATTATGCTTTGGAAAATTCAGTGTTGGATATTTCAGTGTCGACCTCTTCCCTGTTGGCCTCTTTTCCTTGACACCATTTATAAAGTCAGTATAAATTTAATATCCAGAAGTTCTTGACGAATAACCTTTTTTCTCTTTGCGACAAAGGTGATCATCATCGAACGAACAGATTCCAAAGCCGGATTCGAAAAGACACTGCCCCACCATGTTAGCTCTGCTTTTTTTACCATAAACAACCAGACCAACCCTTTTGACCTTATTTTTGCCACTTTTCTAAACACTGTTTTTATATTTAAACCCGTTTCTTTGGTGGTTGCTGGTTATCATAACCCACAAACACGAACGACCCAGACAAATAACGCGAGGAGGTGATGGCAGGATTCACAGCAACAGTAAACCGTTCCCGAAATATTTTTTCCATACTTGATTTAAAAATAAGGAGAAAAAAGATGAAAAAAATTATTTTTAATTTATTGCTGATTCTAATGGTCGGCGTATTTTTAGCCGGCTATGCAACAGCGGCCACTGAAGACCGGGCCACTCAGATCACGAAAGAAATTCTTAACGGTCCCGGCAGCATTGATATCGTTACAGATAAGGATATTTTGATGGGCTTTGGGGCGCGCACACGATTGATCCCCACCAGTGAATCGGATTATGACTTCGGAATGGAAGACAACCTGAAACCGCCCTTTTCATTCCTCGGTGGCGTACTGAATCCCGGCTTTTTCAAGGTCCACGCCAATGAATCCGGGTGGGTCTGCAATAATTATATCCGCAACGAAACCCAAATATATTTCAATGCGTTGCCGGCAACCCGCGCATGGAGTTTTTACGCAGCCCTGGAGTTTGACCGGCCCATGGACAACTCATCAGCGGATGAGCGCGGCGGCAGGGATTTCCGAACCAGCAACTTCGGCCTGGAACGCCTTCATGGAACCTTTAAACTGCCCATGAACATGCGGTTTCATGGCGGCTACGACATCTGGGCTGTGGATGTCATTGACGCCGCCGGCCTGGTCTATGGCGACGACAACCCCGGCTTCTGGCTGACCGGCGACCAGGATGCCTTCAGTTATAACGTAGGCGTTTTCAAGCTTTCCGACAGTAACTGGGGCACAGCCGACAATATCACCACGCTGGGGGAGGGGAAAAACTCAGACCGCGACCTTTATGCCGGCTATCTGACCTTTAAACCGGCAGAAGGCCAGAAAATTCAACCGTTTTACGCCTTTGACCGCATCAGGGATGCAAAGGTAGGAACCTTTTTAAATAATATCACGAAAACCATGGGCGCTGTTCCGGAAACGGATTCCCACCATGTCGGCGCTTATTACACCGGTAATTTCGGCATGCTGGAACTTTACCTCGAAGGCGTCTATCAATTTGGTCAAGCGGACAACACCGGTCTGGTCCAGAATGATTTTGACATTTCCGCCCATGCGTTTTCCGGCGATCTGGCCCTCAAGCTTGATGATGCGGTCGGGTTTGGCGTCAAACCCCATATCGGTTTTATTTACACATCCGGCGACGATGATCCCAATGATGACACGCTGGGCGGCTACAACGGCGTGACCAACGCCCAGCGGTTCTCCCAGTATTTCGGCGGGGAAAATACCATCATCGGCGACACCAACTTCGTGCTGGGCAGCGTATTGTACGGTTATCTGCCGGAACTTTACGGCAACGGCACACCGGTGTTCACCGGCGGCCTTGAAAATCTTGCAGGCCAAGGCAACGGACGGGGCGACAATCCGGGCTTGAGCATGAGCAGCGTGGGCATTACCTTAACCCCAAAAATATTCCTTATTTTCCGGTCAAACGTGAATTCATTCTGGTGGAATGAGGATATCCTGGTAAACAGTTATGTGGATCCGGGAGCTGCCAGCCAGGTAGAATCAGGGTATACGGGAACGGAATGGGACAATGAAATCACCCTGGCCACCAGCAAAAACAGCTTCATCAAAACCCATGTTTCCTTTTTCTTCCCCGGAGAAACCATCGAAGACGTCAGCAGCGCCTTAACATCGTATCGTAACCCGTTGACGGGAGCAGTCATTCCGGGAGCAGAATCGAATGAAATGGCCACGCGACTGGGAATGGAATTTATCTGGATGTTCTAAGATCACCTGAGTAATTACAGCATTTTTAACATGGCGGTTTCCGGCTGGAAACCGCCATTTGTTTTTATTGACAGCTATGGATAGAAATCGATAATCTAAACATTTTTTAATTATTCCGGTGCGACAAAAAAAATGACATGCAGGGTTGAAATATTAAACATCGACTATCAAGAGCTGGTTGAAGCTGCTGATCCGGAAAAAATTTCCAGGCCGAGCCCCCTCTGGACAAGGGATATGCAAAACTTTCGTCCCTGGCTCCGGATGCATTCACCCGGAATTGCCCAAATGGACGATGCCTGGGTATGGACTTCCGGACAAACGGACAAACCATTATCCGGACACTCAGGAAATGCCCCGGCAATTCTGGTCTGCGGACGCTGCGTTTCAACCATGGACGCGGCCTGGCGGTTTATCGAAACCGGGCGGATGCGGGTGTGGGATTCGCTGATCGCTGTGGAGCAAACGGCGGGCCGGGGTCAGCATCAGCGCCAGTGGATATCCCCTGCCGGGAACATCCACGCGTCGTGGTGTTGGCCCATACCCGAATCAGAAACAGACCTGTGGCCCAACTGGAAAAATCTGATGTCCCTGGTGGCGGGGTTTATATTTGCCCAGGTGCTGCGGAAATTCACTGTTCCGGTCCAAATCAAATGGCCCAATGATCTCTTGATTTGCGACCGGAAATTCGGGGGCATATTGATTGAAATTCGAGGCGATCATATACTGGTGGGCTGCGGGATCAACATAGTTTTCGCGCCGGAAGACCGGCTGCTCCGGGATCAGTTTGCCGTGCCGGCTACCCATCTGGTCCGGGAAGGGTTTGAGTTTACGCCGCTCTCGCTGTGGACGGCCCTGGTGACGGAAGGTAAAACCCTATTCAAAGCACTGGTTCACGAATCAGAACCGGCTGAATTTATTAAAATAATCGACACCCGTATGGCATGGGTCGGAAAAAAGGTCGCTATTCGGGGGATGAACGACGAAATTGTGGAAGCCGTGATCCTCGGGCTCTCAAAGGACGGGGGGCTTCGGGTGAAAAAAGGCAATACAGACCAGGTGATTTATTCCGGAAGTATTATTCCAGCATAAAAGGAAATGAAATGAATATCCAGCCCAAAACATTTGATCAGGTACAAGCAGAGATCGAAGGCAAACCCATTGTCATCGCCAACCGGGGCATTCCGGCCCGGCGCATCAGCCGTTCCATATCCGAATGCTTAAACGGCGTTTCCATCATGACCGCCACGGATGTAGACAAAACCTCCCCGTCCACTCTGGGCGCGTTTGAGCTTCTGCTCCTGGGAGACGACCCGAACGCATACCTGAACCTGGATCTCATCATTGAAAAATCCAAAAGCCGGGGCGCCATCGCCATCCACCCCGGCTGGGGATTTATCGCCGAAAATGAAAGCTTCCCCGCCAAATGCGAAGAAGCCGGGATCATTTTTATCGGCCCGCCCACGGACGCCATGCGAACCCTGGGCAACAAGGTGGATGTCCGGCGGCTGGCCAAACAGCTTAGCGTGCCCGTAGTGCCCGGCTCCGAAGGCGCCGTCACCGTGGAGGAGGCGAAAAAAATCGCACACGACATCGGTTTTCCCGTGATGCTCAAGGCCGAAGGCGGCGGCGGGGGACGGGGAATTTATGAAATTTTTTCCGAAGACCAGCTTGAGTCCGCGTTTCAAAAAGCATCGGTCATGGCCGAGGTGTCCTTCGGAAACCCGCGCCTGTTTGTGGAAAAATTATTAATCTCCGTGCGCCATATCGAGATCCAGACCATCGCGGACCAGCATGGCAATGTGTTTGCCTTTGATGAACGGGACTGCACGGTCCAGCGCAATCACCAGAAACTGGTGGAAATCACACCGTCACCCTGGCCGAAAATGACCGAGGCGCTTCGAAACCAACTGAAAGCCTATTCCGAACAACTCATTAAAGCCGTCAACTACCATTCCCTGGCCACCGTGGAATTTCTGGTGGATGCCGAAGGCACGCCCTATTTAATTGAAGTCAACACCCGGCTTCAGGTGGAGCACGGTATCACCGAATGCCGGTACGGCATCGATCTCGTGGAAGAACAGATCGCTGTGGCTTTCGGGTCCGTGCTGCGGTTCACAAAAGAAAATACGCGACCGTTTCAGCATGTCATGCAGGTGCGCATCAACTGTGAGGATCCCCAGGATAATTTTTCGCCCAATTCCGGCATGATTACCCGGTATACTTCTCCCGGCGGCCAGGGCGTGCGGCTCGATTCCTGCGTGACCGGCGGGTATGAATTTCCTTCCAACTACGATTCGGCGGCGGCCCTTCTCATCACTTACGGCAACTCCTGGATCAAAACCGTGAAACTCATGCAGCGGGCCCTCCGCGAATACATGATCGGCGGGGTCAAGACCACCATTCCATTTCATAAGCAGATCGTCAAGCACCCCGTCTTCATCGCAGGCGATTATGATACCCGGTTTATTGAAAACACCCCGGAACTTATGGATTATCGGGACCGGGCCCCGGAAGCCCTGCGGCTTTCGCGCCTGATCGCCGAAATATCCGCCAAGGGCTACAACCCGTTTGTGCAATTGGGCGATTACCGCGGATTATCCGACAAACGGGTGGGACGGCTTGAAGTGGTTCTGCCGCCGCTCAAGGAATCCCCGAAAGAGTTCTTCTACCCCCGGTATGACCGGCAGGCGACGCTCGATTTTGTACGGGACAGCGGACGGGTGCATTTTTCCGATACCACCACCCGGGACATCACCCAATCCAACTCCGGCAACCGGTTCCGGCTGGCCGAAGACCGGATTGTCGGGCCGTATCTTGACCGGTGCGGATTTTTCTCTCTGGAAAACGGTGGCGGCGCCCATTTCCATGTGGCCATGCTGGCCAACATGACCTATCCGTTCACCGAAGCCCGCATGTGGAACGAATTTGCTCCCCGGTCGCTCAAACAGATTTTAATCCGGTCCACCAACGTACTGGGATACAAGCCCCAGCCCAGGGGTGTCATGCGCCGCACCGGAGAAATGATCTGTGAGCATTATGACGTGATTCGATGTTTTGATTTTTTGAATCATATCGAAAACATGCGGCCATTTGCGGAAATCGTGATGGATTCCCGGCGCAATATTTTTCAACCCGCCATATCCCTGTCCTGGGCCAAGGGATTTGATGTGTCGCGATATCTGGTGGATGCGGCCGAAATCCTGCGCATGACTGCGGATGTGGCCGGTGTGAGCGTGACGGAAGCCTCCCGCAGAATCATTCTGGGCCTGAAAGACATGGCCGGGGTCTGCCCGCCACGGTTTATGCGGCAACTAGTTTCCGAAATACGAAAAACATATCCGGAGCTCATCATTCATTATCACCGGCATTATACGGACGGGCTCTTTGTCCCGGCGGTGGGCGCGGCAGCAGAGGCCGGTGCCCATATTGTGGATACGGCCATCGGCGCATCGGTGCGCTGGTACGGACAGGGAGAAGTGCTGTCCACGGCCGCGTATATCGAAGAAGAACTGGGCTTAAAGACCCATCTCAACAAGGACATGATCCGGGACTGCAATTTCGCCCTAAAACAGATCATGCCCTATTATGACCGGTATTGTTCCCCGTATTTTCAGGGCATTGATTATGATGTCATCGAGCACGGCATGCCCGGCGGGGCCACTTCCTCCTCCCAGGAAGGGGCGCTCAAACAGGGATACATCCGGCTCCTGCCCTATATGCTCCGGTTTCTGGCGGGCACCCGGAAAATTATCCGCTACCATGATGTGACGCCCGGCTCCCAGATCACCTGGAACACGGCGTTTCTGGCGGTGACGGAAGCCTATAAACGGGGCGGGGAACCGCATGTGCGAAAAATGCTTTCCGTTCTGGACACCGTGGCGACCGTTCCTGAAGCAGAACTGTCAGGCGAAGTCCTGATCGATCGCTTAAAGCTTTACCGTGACAGCAATGATGCTTTTCGGAATCTGCTTCTGGGCAAATATGGAAAGCTGCCTTTAGGATTTCCGGAAGATTGGGTTTATTTCAGCGCATTTGGCAGTGAAGCGGAATGGGCGCTGAAAAACAGGACCGAAATGTCGCCCCTTGAATTTTTAAAAGAAGTGGAAATTGACGCAGAGCGTGAAACCCTTCAGGGATTGATCCGGCGGCAGCCGTCCGAAGAAGAGCTGGTGCTGTATCTCAACCACCCCGGCGACGCTGTAAAAACCATTAAATTTCAGGAGCAGTTCGGCGACCCGAACCAGGTGCCGCTGGATGTCTGGTTTGAGGGCCTTCGGCTTCGCAAGGAGCTGGAATATACGGATACCACCGGCAAGCCCCATAAAATGATGATATTAGATATTTCGGAGCCCCGGAAAAACGGCATGAGCGTGGTGCGGTATCTTCTGGATTCGGAAATATACACCCACCAGGTCAAGGTCCGGGAGCCCGAATCCCAGGAAGGTGAGTTCCTTGAAATGGCTGACCCCGGCAACCCCTATCATCTGGGCTCTCCGAGCAGGGGGGATTTGTGGGTCATGTATGTCACGGCGGGCGATTATGTGAAACAGGGAGATGAAATTTTCAATATCTCCATCATGAAACAGGAAAAATCCGTATTCGCGCCATTTGATGCCATGGTGAAACGGGTCTTGAAAACCGCCAATTATTCCGAAGACCGGAAAATGGTGTCCGTGCAGGAAGGCGAACTCTTGGTGGAGCTGGCCCCTGCTCCCACTCTGTGCGGGTCATGCAGCCAGCCGGTGGCGTCCAATGATTTTAAATTTTGTCCATATTGCGGGGCGGGAAGGTAGATGATGGTGGATTCCGCGAAGCTCAATCCACCCTACTTTTGAATGCGCGCATCACCAAATTCCGTAGGGCGGATTAGCGAAGCGTAATCCGCCGATTGGCAGGTTCTCCTCACCACCGGCAATAGGGATGGGCAGTCAGGCTGGAATTATAATATCTCGGGTCATCCGTCACTTCCGCCCCGGCCCAGGGCGGAAGGATGACCCCCTGGTTTTCCCTCGCCAGTTCAATTTCCGCCACCACCAGCCCGGCGTTTTCCCCCTCAAACACATCCACCGTCCAGTCCGCGCCCGAAAACCGGAGCGAATGCCGTGTTTTTTCAATAAACGGCCGGCCGCACAATTCTTCCAGCATCCGGGCCGCGTCCATTAGCGGAATCGGGTATTCAAATTCCGGCCGCACCATTCCCCTGTTTTCCCCTTTGACGGTCAGCCATGCGCTGTTACCGCTGACACGAACCCGCACAACGGTTTTGCTTGACGAGGGAAGATACCCCTGCCGGATGCGGACGCCGGAGCCGTCCGGACGCCAGAGATTCGTATCCACGATAAATTTCCGCTCAATTTCTTTTGCCATGATTTCCCTTTCCTGCACGTAAAAAATTCATTCGACACCCATTTGCCGGGTGTGATAATAAATAGCAATGAATATCGGATTGATCTCGGACACCCACGGCCTGCTGCGAAAAAGCGCCGTAACTGCCTTAAAGAGCGCGGACATCATCATTCACGCCGGAGATATCGACACCCCGGAAGTGCTGGCGGAACTCTCCGCCATTGCCCGGGTCTATCCGGTGCGCGGCAACATGGACCGCCTCCAGGAGCTGAATCATCTCCCCGGATATGAGATTGTTGATGCCGGCGGGGTTTTCCTGTATGTGATCCATGACCTGGCGGCAATGGATTTCGACCCGGCGGCGGGAATGGATGTGGTAGTTTCAGGCCATTCCCATATCCCGAAGATATCGTACCGGGGCCGCGTCTTGTATATCAATCCCGGCAGCGCGGGCCCCAAACGATTTCAGCTCCCGATTTCCATGGGTATGCTGGAAATCAAAGGCGGCAAAATTACGCCGAAAATTATCGAACTGGAAGCATAACCGTATTTCGAATCAATCCGAAATTCAATGGCAAATCACTTTTTTTAACCCAAACCACCCAACCACATGGAGGAACATGATGACGCATTTTGTAAAAACCCTGAAGACGCTTGCCGTTTGCACACTGGCTGTTTTTGCCTTTTCCGCAACCGCATTTGCGGATGAAATCACCGATTACATGGATGAAGCCTTAAAATTTTATAAGGATGGCAAATTTACGGAAGCGGTGGACAGCCTTAATTTTGCGGAACAACTGATTCAGCAGAAAAAAAGCGCGGGCCTGGAGGCTTTTCTGCCGGAAGCATTAAAGGGATGGACGGCGGAAAAAGCCACCAATACGGCGGCGGGTAATGCCATGATGGGCGGCGGTATTTCCGCCGAACGTTCCTACACCAAAGGGGACAGTTCCGTTAAAGTGAATATCGTGGCGGATTCCCCCCTCTTGCAGGGGGTGATGATGATGATGGGAAATCCTATGTTCGCAGCCTCCGACGGCGGCAAGGTGGAGCGCATCGGCGGGCAGAAGGCGGTGATCAAGTATAATGCCGATAATAAAAACGGGGATATCAAAATCGTGGTAGCCAACCGGTTTCTGGTGACCGTTGAGGGGAACGGCGTGACCGACGCGGATCTCAAGGATTATGCCAAAGCCATCGATTACACCAAGCTGGCCACCCTGCCGTAAGACGGAATGGATTTTCGGCCAATCAGGGCCGCGACCGTTAGGAGTGGTTCCGCTCGTTTACGCTCGCGGCTCCGATTGGAGTGTTGATAGGGAAACGGAATCCCGCTGGGATTCGATGCGAATGATATCATTGGAATATCAATCTCTTATTGACTATATGGATTATATCGCCACCCTCCCGGATGATTACATGCATCCTGCGGGATATCCCGCAGGATGCCGGATTGGGGTGTTGTAATCGAATTATAGCGCATGGCTGGGTCATTGTTTCTGCCGGAATTCCCGGCCGGACCGCAAGCGTAAACGACCGGCATCGCTCCCTGACGGTCGCGGCTCTGATTGGCCGCAGCGCTGATCAAGTACCAAATGCCCCCCTCTTTTTTCATCACTCATCACTCATCATTTCTTATTATTTGCTTCCCTTATTCCCGCTTGATATGATGATAGAAAGCTTGAACGAAAACGATTCTTTCCGGAAATTCATTGATGGTGATTTTCGGCGATAGAATAAAAAATAATTTCTATGATATAAACGTTGATCGTCAGGCGCAGGAAGTCTATTGTGCCACCCCAGTTGTTCAAGGAGATCGGCTATGAAATGGATAAAGCAAATCATTATTGTCTGTATTCTATCTGGATATTGCAGTTTCGCATTTGCATACGGAAACGCCGTAAATACATGGAATAACGCAGGAAGCCCGCCACCGGAATCGTTTATCGAAGTGGGCAATGCGAATCCCGGACTGGGAGGACAAGCTGGAATGACCGTAACCGCCTGGGTGAAATGGAACCGCAATCCGGTGGCGGATGGTTCAGGCACAACACCCGACCAATGGGCCAATATTATTTCAAATAATTCCCATACCACATCGGATCAAGGTCAATTCTGGTTGCAGCACAGCCAAACCAACGCCTTATTTGAATTCGCGGTTACCGGCAACAGCCGGGCTTATGTTCAGTCCACCACCCAACCCCAGGAAGGGGTCTGGTATCATGTGGTCGGCGTCTATGATTCCACGCAAACAGGCAACACCCTGGCCACCCGGCGCGTCAAAATTTATATCAACGGCATTTTAGAGGCGTCCAACAACAACGTGTCGGGTAATATCAGCGCACATATTGCCGCTTATTTTTTAAAAATCGGCCGATGGTCCCTGGCTTCTGAAAGACATTTTGACGGGGACATTGATGAGGTGTCCCTCTGGAACAGGGCGCTTTCAGAAGATGAAATCCGGTCATGGATGACCAAAAAAATAATACCGGGGCTGCTTGCGCCAGGCCTGATCGGATATTGGAATCTTGATGAAGTCAGCGGGGGCTTGGCGAATGACCTGTCTACCGCCAACCGTGACGGAAATGTTTTTGGCGAAACCCTGACCGCCACCAGCGGGACCGCCACCACCCTCACCGATACCTCCCGGTCCTGGACGTTAAACCAGTGGGCCGGCCACAAAGTCGGGATTATAAACAACACGGGCTACGGACAGGTGCGCGACATTGTATCCAACACCGCCACCACATTGACCGTCTCTTCGCCCTGGGCTCCCAATCCCGCCGTTAATTCCAAATATTCCATCACTGTTTTTGACCGTTTTACCTGTTCGGATGCGCCCATCGGCGATGCCAATGTTTATGATTACAATATTACAAGCCTGGACACCCTCTCATTTACTTATGCCCATGGGGCCGTTAACGAGGTTTTTTCCGCACAAAATATTACCGGTCTGCCCAAAGCCGTTCATATTTACCGGGTGGATCAGCCGCCCAATTTCACCACCTCGACATCCCCCGGCATTTTAAACTTCGACGTATCCCCTTATTATTGGGGCGTACATGTGATCGGCGGCACGGCCCCCGGTTATACCGTCCAATATACCTACACCGGCCATCCCCAGGTCACGGTCTCCAATGAAAGCGGCCTTATCCTTGCCCACCGTTCCGCCAACTGCGCCACCCCTTGGACCGATCTGGCCGCCGCCCTGAACACCGGGGCGGACACCCTGTCCCAAACCGGGCAAAGCGGCGGGGAATACATTCTCGGCGTTCCCATGGGTTCCGCAACGGATTTCATCGTTTATAAGCTTGTGACTGATGAAAACGGGGGCAATCCCGAAACCGGAGATATTCTGCTGTATACGATCGTGATCCAGAAACCCAATGCCGCGAGCCTGGCCAATGCGGTCTTCACGGACGCGACGCCGACCGGAACGACTTATGTCCCAGACAGCGCTTCCGCGCCGTTGGGAAGCACCATTGTAACGGAAGACCCCCTCTCTATCTCCGGCATCAATGTTCCCGACCACGGGCAGGTAAACATCACCTTCCGCGTGACCATCACCGGCGGCTCCGGAACCACCATCTCCAACCAGGGAGACCTTTACTACGACAGCAACGCCGACGGTTCCAACGACGCCCACCAGTTGAGCAATGCGGCCAGCGTTACGGTGGCTGCCCCGTCAACCCCCAATTTTGATCAGACCGTCAAAAGCGTGGATCTGGTGGATGATGTGAACTTAAACGGAGCCATCAACGCCGGGGATACCCTGCGCTATGCCGTGAAAATCTGCAACACCGGCGATGCAGACGCCGGCGGGGTCACATTTTCGGACAATATTCCAG
>Ga0209467_1002543_pt1 | contig 12901 bp, 5 predicted proteins | sample Higcelwee11metaG_FD_187175 | JGI IMG/M metagenome (GOLD analysis project Ga0209467, IMG submission 187175) | Freshwater pond sediment microbial communities from the University of Edinburgh, under environmental carbon perturbations - High... | ecosystem: Environmental > Aquatic > Freshwater > Pond...
CCACCTTGCCCTTGGCCTCGGGGCGCATCGCCTCGTTCATCGACGTGCCGGGGCATGAGCGCCTGGTGCGCACGATGATCGCCGGGGCCTCGGGCGTCGACGCCGTCGTGCTCTGCGTCTCCGCCGTCGAGGGCGTGATGCCGCAGACCCGAGAGCACCTGAGCATCCTCGGCCTGCTCGGCGTGCGCGCCGGGCTCATCGCGCTCACCATGGCCGATCTGGTGGACGAGGAGCTCCTGGAGCTGGCGCTGGACGACGTGCGGGGCGCCGTGGCCGGGACGTTTCTGGCCGACGCCCCGGTGATCCCCACCTCGATCCACGACGGGCGCGGCCTCGACGCCCTGCGCGCGGCCTTAGACGCCTTGCCCCTGGCCCCGCGCCCCCAAGGTGGGCCGTTCCGCCTGCCCGTGGACCGCGTGTTTGTGCAGCGCGGCTTCGGCGCCGTCGTCACGGGCACGGCGCTCTCCGGCGAGGTCCACGAGGGGGATGAGCTGCGGGTGCTGCCTGAGGGCGAGACTGAAGGGGTGAAGGTGCGGGTGCGCGGCGTGCAGGTCCATGGCCACAAGGTGAGCCGCAGCCAGGCCGGGCAGCGCACGGCGCTCAACTTAAGCGGCGTGTCTCAGGAGCAGCTTGGGCGCGGAGCGGTGGTGATCGGCGCGGGCGTGGCCCCGGTCTCGATTCTTGATGCGACGGTGCGTTGGCTCCCCGAGGCCGAGCCCTTGGAGGAGGGCGCCCGCCTGCGCCTGCTCTTGGCCACGGCGGAGGTGATGGCCGTGGTCGAGCCCTACGGGGAGCCCATCGAGGGCGGTGAGGAGGGCCTCGCCCAGCTTCGCCTCGCCGAGCCCGTCGTCGCCTTGCCCGGCGACCGCTTCATCCTGCGCCGAGAGAGCCCGATGATCACCCTGGGCGGCGGCGTCGTGCTCGACCCTTGGGCCCCCCGGGCCCGGCGCCGGGATCACCCCGAGGCCATCGCCGCGCTGACGCGGCTTCAGGCCGGGGACACCGCCGTGTTTCTGGAGCGCGCCGGGCCGAGCGGCCTGCCCCTGGCCGAGGCCACCCGCCGCCTGGGCCACGCCCCGGAGCACCGCCTCAGCGACCGCGCCTTGTCCCCGGGCTGGCTCCAGGCCCACCACGCGGCGCTGATTCAGCACCTAGAGGAGCATCACCAGAGCTTCCCCTTGTCCCGGGGGCCTGGCCGCCGCGCGCTTCGCCGGGGCCTGCTCCTGGCCTTGGAGCCCGCGGCCTTCGACGCGCTCATCGAGCGGGCGGTCACTACTGGAGAGGTTCAGCTCGACGGCCCGCGGCTGAGGAGGCCGGGCTTCGCGCCGAGCCTCGTCGGGGAGGATCTCGCCGCCTGGACGACCTTGCTCGGCCGCCTCGCCGCCGCGGGCCTGGGTGCGCTGGAGCCCCGAGAGCTCACCGAGGGCCTCACCCGGGGGGAGGCGCTGCTCAACCTGTGTTTTGAGGAGGGCCGGGTGGAGACCTTAGATGGCCGCCCCACCGACAAGGCCGCCCTCGACACCTTGATCGCCCAGGTTCGCCAGGTGCTCGCCGAGGAGGGCCAGCTCACCCCGGCCCGCTTCAAGGAGCTAACCGGGCTCTCTCGTAAACACGCGATCCCGCTCCTAGAGTGGCTCGACGCCCAGCGGGTCACCCGGCGCGCGGGGGAGGTCCGTGTGCCCTTCGCGGGCTGAGCGAGGCGCGGACCCCTCCTGAGCCCGTGATATCATGGGCAGGCCCTCCGCTTGGAGGGTGAACGAGCGCCCGCAGGGGCGAGCCAGGGCTGGGCCAAGAGGGCCCCACCGTCGCCCCAAAGGCCATGAGCGCCCGGAGGAATCGAGGGAATGCTGGTTAGACTGCTCTTGACGCTCGGGGCGATGCTCCTGCTCTTGTGGCCGCAGCGCGCGGACGCCCAAGAGACGACGGGTGTGCTCTATGTCACCGCGACGATCCAGCGCGCCGCGGTGCACATCGACTCCGAGCCCGTGGGCGAGGTGCCGGTCACCCGCTATCTGCCGCCGGGCACCTACAGCGTGCGGGTCACCGCCGACGGCATGGACCCCTTCGTGCGCCGGGTCGAGGTCAAGCCGAACCTCACCACCAGCGTCACCGCCGAGCTCTACGCGGGCGGCGGCACGGCGGAGTTTGTGTCTTCGCCGTCCGGCGCCTCGGTCACCATCGACGGCAAAGAGGTCGGCAAGACGCCGATCCGCGTCGCGTCCATCGCTGAAGGTGACCACAGCTACAGCCTCAGCCTCACCGGCTTCGAGACGGTCGAGGGCACCCTCACCCAGCGCAAAGGCGGCAACCCGCTCACCAAACACGTCTTGGAGTCGTCTCGCGGGCGCTTCGCCGTGACGTCCAAGCCCGCCGGGGCCGAGGTCTGGCTCGATGGCGCGTCGGTGGGCAAGACCCCGCTCCAGCTCAGCGACGTACCCCCGGGGCAACACACCGTGCTGCTCATCTCCCCAGGCTACGCCGCCGTCGTACGCCACATCGACACCAGCGACGGCTCCAAAGGGGAGGTCACCGCCACCCTCTCCGACGCGGGCACCACCTTGAAGGTGAACGCCGGCTTTGACGACGCCATCGTGCGCATCGACGGCGCCACGGTGTCCCAAGGCGACGACGCCGAGCTGCTCTTGAGCCGAGGCGAATACCTGCTCACCATCACCTCCGCCGAGGGCGGCGGTGAGGTCTCCCAGACCTTGGAGGTGCCCCTCACCGGCACGCTTCTGTATAAGGTTGACTGGAAGAGCGGCCCGGCGCTCGTCGAGCTCGCGCCGTTGGTGCAGCGCTGGACGTTCTGGGCGGCCTTGGGCGGCAGCGCCGCCGCCGTGGGTGTGGTGAGCGCAGGCGTCGCCCTCGCGCTCCAGCCCGAGCCCCTCCCCGATGGCGACGTCGTCGTCACTCTGCCTTGAGGATCCGCAGGATGCGCCCCAGCAGAAGCCTACTCCCCCTGCTCCTCCTCGCCATCGCCTGCAAAGGAGAGGACGACGCCCGCACGGCCCTGGTCGTCGAGGTCACCGGCCCCGACGTCGGCGTGATCTTGGCCGACGACCAGATCGCCTCCTTGGCCCTGGTGATCGACCCCGAGTCCCCCTTTGAGGACGCCGACGGCGGCTATCTCCCCGAGGGTGAGGTCGGCGACCTGCTGCTCACCAACGCGCTCACCGACGACGACGACCTAGAGGCCGTGCTCTTCCAGAGCCTCAGCCTCAGCGGCGCCCGCCTAGACGCCTTGCCCACCTTTGAGCTGCGCGCCGGCGACAACCGCCAGGCGTTCACGCTCCAGGCCTGGGCGGTCACCGACAGCACGCTCTACGCCGTCTCCGAGGTGAGCGCGGAGCAGCGCTTCGTCACCGACACCGTCGAGGCCGTGACGGTGGCCGGGCTCACGCTCTTGGACGAGCCCATCGGCCCCTGCAACGACAGCGCCGACAACGACGACGACGGCTGGACCGACGACGACGACCCCGACTGCACAAACGACGGTGACGAGCTCGGCCTCGGCGCCGCCGGCTGCAACGACGGCGAAGACAACGACGAGGACGGCCTCGTCGACAACGACGACCCCCACTGTGAAGACGCCAACGACGAACAAGAGGCCTCCGGCTGCGAAGACGACCTCGACAACGACGGCGACGGCTGGGTGGACTCCGCCGACCCCGACTGCCAGGTCGGAGACGAAGAGGCCGGCGCGCCCGGCGACGCCGAGTGTGGCGACACCCTCGACAACGACAACGACGGCCTCACCGACGCCGACGACCCCGACTGTGAGAGCGGCTTAGACGAAGACGAGGCCGCGGCGCCTTGCGAAGACGACCTGGACAACGACAGCGACGGCTGGATCGACGGCGACGACCCCGACTGCGCAGGCGGCGGCGACGAAGAGGACGGCCTCGCCGGGACCGAGTGTAACGACGGCCTAGAGAACGACACCGACGGCCTGATCGACGCCGATGACCCAAGCTGCGCCGAGGCGCTGGACGAGACCGAGCTCGACGCCTGTGAAGACAGCCTCGACAACGACGCGGACGGCTGGATCGACCTCGATGACCAGGGCTGCGCCAGCGTCCACGACGAGAGCGAGGGCGGCTTCCAGAAGACGACGGAGTGCAGCGACGGCAAAGACAACGACGTGGACGGCGCCATCGACGCCTTCGACGCCGACTGCACCACGGCGGCCGATGACACCGAGGCCAGCGACTGCGCCGACACCCTCGACAACGACGGCGACGGCTGGACCGACGCCGCGGATCCCGACTGCGGCTCGGGCACCGCTGAAGAGGGCTTCGGCACCGGCGCCTGCAACAACCGCGTCGATGACGACGGCGACGGCGTCGCTGATGCCGATGACGCCGAGTGTGACGACGCCTTCGACACCGACGAGAGCGACCCCTGCGCCGATGGCCTGGACAACGACAACGACGGCTGGCTCGACGGCGATGACCCCGACTGCGCGAGCTTCGGAGATGAGCTCGGCTTCGGCGCCGTGGCCTGCAACGACGGCGTCGACAACGACGGCGACCTGAGCCTCGACGCCTTAGACGACGCCTGCGCCACCGCCGCCACCACCACCGAAGCCGACGGCTGCGAGGACGGCCTCGACAACGACAGCGACTCGTGGGTAGACGACGAGGACCCCGACTGCGAGAGCGGCGCCACGGAGACCGGCGACACGTCGATCCAGTGCAACGACGGCTCGGACAACGACGGCGACGGCCTCATCGACGCCGACGATCCGCATTGCCTCGACGCTGAAGACGTCTACGAGGCCGACTACGCCTGCGCCGACACCCTCGACAACGACGGCGACGGCTGGACCGACACCGACGACCCGGCCTGCTCCTCGGCCACCGGCGCCAGCGAGAGCCCGGCGATCTCGGCGTATGACTGCAACGACGGCGCCGACAACGACAGCGACGGCGACATCGACGCTGAGGACGCCGGCTGCGACGACGGCAAAGACAACGACGAGTCCGACGAGCCGATCACCGGCTGCAACGACCTCCTCGACAACGACGGCGACCTCTGGATCGACGAGGCCGACCCCGACTGCGCCAGCGGCGACGATGAGCTCGGCTACGGCGCCGCGGAGTGTGACGACGGCTCGGACAACGACAGCGACGGCGACATCGACTCTGAAGACGCCGACTGCATCGACGCCTTCGACACCCTCGAGGGTGAGGCCGACACGTCCTGCGCCGATGGCGGCGACGACGACGGCGACGGCTGGACCGACGACGCCGACCCCGACTGCGCCAGCGGCGACGATGAGCTCGGCTTCGGCTTCGCCCACTGCAACGACGGCGTCGACAACGACAGCGACGGCCTCATCGACGTCTTCGACCCCGCCTGCCGCGACGGCCAAGACAACAACGAGGTCGACGGCGACTGCCTCGGCGACGGCAAAGACAACGACAAAGACGGCTGGATTGATGACGCCGACCCCGACTGTCTGAACAACGACAACGAGACCGGCTTTGGCCCCTCGGGCTGCAATGATGGCCGCGACAACGACGGCGACCTGCTCATCGACGCCTTGGACCCGGGCTGCGCGAGCGCCTCAGACAGCGTCGAGGAGGACAGCGCGGCGGCCTGCGCTGACGGCGACGACAACGACGCCGACGGCTGGGTGGATGAGCTCGACCTCGACTGCCTCACCGACGGCGACGAGCTCGGCCTCACCGACCGGGCGTGCAACGACGGCCTCGACAACGACGGCGACGGCGACACCGACGCCGACGACGCCTCCTGCGCCGTGCCGTGGTTAGACGACGAAGACTACGCCCCCGACGGCCCCTGCGAGAACGGCGGCGACGACGACGCCGACGGCTGGTTTGACGACGAGGACCCCGACTGCGCGCTCTCGGGCCGTGAGATCGGCCTGAGCCTCGTCGCCTGCAACAACGGCGACGACGACGACAGCGACGGCCTCATCGACGCTGCTGACCCCGACTGCGCCTCGGCGTCCGACGAGGACGAGGCCAGCCTCTCCGCGAGCTGCACCAACGGCGCCGATGACGACGGCGACGCCTGGACCGACGCCGCCGATCCCGACTGCGCAGGCGGCGGCTCGGAGTCAGGCCTGGGCGCCAGCGAGTGCAACAACGGCGGCGACGACGACGGCGACGGGCTCGTAGACGCGGACGACCCCGGCTGCGCCCGGGCGCTGGACAACGCTGAGCTCGGCGGCGAAGGTGCCCTGAGCTGCGAAGACGGCCTTGACGGCGACGCCGACGGCTGGATCGACGACGACGACCTCGACTGCCAGAGCGGGGTGGACGAGGGCGGCCTCAACGTCACCGCCTGCAACGACGGCCAAGACAACGACAGCGACGGCCTCATCGACGCCGACGACGCGGGCTGCAGCGCCGCCTATGACGACGCTGAAGACGACGGCGCCACCTGCGCGGATGGCGTAGACGACGACGGCGACGGCTGGGCGGATGCCTTCGACCCCGACTGCCTGCTGGGCGACGAAGAGCTCGGCCTCGGTGATGCGGTCTGCAACGACGGCATCGACAACGACGGCGACGGCGGCATCGACGCCGATGACGCCGACTGCGCCGACGGCCTGGGGCTGAGCGAGGCCGCCCCGGCGGGCACCTGCGCCGACGGTGTAGACGACGACGGCGACGGCTGGGTGGATGGCGAAGACCCCGACTGCGGGATCTTCGGCTCAGAGCTCGGCCTCTCGCCCTTCGCCTGCAACAACGGCGTCGATGATGACGGCGACGGCAAGATCGACGCCGCCGACCCCCACTGTGTCGAGGCCGCCCAGGCCACCGAGGCCAACCCCGCCGGCGCCTGTGTGAACGGCAGCGACGACGATAGCGACGGCTGGTTTGACCAAGATGACCCCGACTGCCTGCTCGGCGGCGTCGAAGGCGACGGCTTGGGGGCGGCCTGCGCCGATGGCCTGGACAACGACGGCGACGGCTTCACCGACGGCGACGACCGCGAGTGCTCCTCGGGCTTCGACAGCAGCGAAGGCGCCGGCGGCTCCTGCGGGGACGGCCTCGACGACGACAACGACGGCTGGATCGACAGCGACGACGCCGACTGCCTGAGCGACGGTGAAGAGGTCGGCCTCAGCGCCGCGGCCTGTAACGACGGCGCCGACAACGACAGCGACGGCCTCATCGACGCCGACGACCTGGGCTGCACCAGCGCCAGCGACCCCTTGGAGCTCAACGCCGCCGCGAGCTGCAGCGACGGCGCCGACAACGACGGCGACGGCTGGGCAGACGCCTCCGACCCCGACTGTGTGCTGGCCACGGCGGAGTCTGGGGCCACCGGCGCCGCCGAGTGTAACGACGGCGTCGACAACGACGGCAACGGCCAGCGCGACGCCGCCGATCCCAACTGTGAGAGCGCCTTCGACAACCTGGAGTCGCCCATCCGCACCGAGTGCCAAGACGGCCTCGACGGCGACTCCGACGGCTGGACAGACGCCCAAGACCCCGACTGCGGCGCGGGCGAGACGGAGGTGAGCCTCGACGCGCTCTTTGCCTGCAACGACGGCGGCGACGACGACGGCGACGGCTTCGTAGACGCCGATGACCCCGGCTGTGAGTCCGCCTTTGACAGCGACGAGACCCACATCGCCGAGTGCGCGGATGGCCTCGACAACGACGCCGATGGCTGGCTCGACCTCGACGACCCCGGCTGCAACGGCGACGCCACCCAGCTCAGCGAGGTCGACGGCTTCGGCGCTGACGCCTGCAACGACGACACCGACAACGACCGCGACGGCCTCGTAGACGTGGACGACCCGGGCTGTGACGACGGCTACGACAACGACGAGACCGACCCGCTCACCGAGTGTAACGACGGCCTCGACAACGACAGCGACGGCTGGGCCGATCTCGACGACCCGATCTGTGAGAGCGGCGCCACCAAGCTTGAGGATGACGGCTACGGCGGGGTCTATGCCTGCAACGACGGCTTAGACAACGACCTCGACGGCTTCAAAGACGCCGCCGACAAGTCGTGTAAGAACGGCGAAGACAACTCCGAGTCCTCCTGACGGGTCAGGGCTCGCCCAGCCCGTCAGGATTCTCGGCCAAACGTCAGGCGTTGCGAACGGTGACCGACTTCGCCATGGCGTCGACGTTCTTCTCGACGATGTGCGGGATGTTCTGGCGGCCGCTGTTCGAGCCGTCAAAGCCATAGTCCGACTTGAGCCGCGACTGCACGGCGTCGGCGAGGGCCTTGCCCATGTCGATGGAGAACGCGCTGTTCTGCAGGAGCACCGGGGTGATGATCGGGTCCTCGTTCTTCATCTGGATCGCGACCTGGCCCTGGATGATGCGGCCCCCGGCGTTGTAGCCGATCATCAGGATGATGTGGTCGTCCTTGTTCTCGCCGCGGATGTGGTCGATCTTCGTGGAGACGTAGAGGCCCGCGCCACCGGGGCACACGGACTTGTCGAAGCGCCAGGTGCGGTAGTTCGAGTCGTGGCTCTCGTACTCCATGGCCTCGTTGTTCTTGTCGTTGAAGCTGTGGCCGAAGGCCTGCTCAAAGGACTGCTCGCTGAACACGGGGTAGGCCAACATCGGCGCGCTCTTGGGCGACTGCACCGAGAACAGGAGCTTGTTGAGGTTGTGGTTGGCGACGGCGATCATGTTCAGGCGCCCGCCGTCATCGCTGAGCTTCACGATCTCTTTGGAGAACCAGTTGCAGGCGTCACCCACCGCCTTGACCACCTTGCCGGTGAGCTCGGCGATCTCGGGGTCAAGCTCCACCAAGGCGCCCTCGGAGAGCACGTCCACGATGGCGTCCACGGCCACCTCGGCGACGTCGGCGGCGAGGTCGATGGCCCAGTCGGGCGCCTGATAGCCGTCGTTTCCGGCCTCCCAGGTCATGCGCACCTCAGAGAGGGTGCCATCGGCCAAGAAGTAGGCCCGGGCGTTGACGTGGTCGTCGGTGGCGCCGCCGCGGATGTGGTCCTGGTCCAGCTCAAAGCGGATGCGGTTGTCGTTCGTGGTCGCCGTCTTGGCCTTGTAGACGCGGTACTGAGAGTCTTCGCTGTCAAACTTCGCGGCGTCGCCGCCTTTGTCGTTCCAGCCGTGATCGTAGAGCTTGCCGAGCTGATCGTTGCTGACGCTGACGGAGTTGCTGCTCATGGTGCGGGCCTCGTCTTGAATGGGAGTGGTGGTTGTCGTAGGCGAGTGGGGTCCGCCGCGACAAGAGCGACCTTACCCAAGGCCGGGCCGCGCTCCTACTTCAAGGGCTTTCACCCCCTTTCACCCCTCTCTCAGCCCGCTGACGCCAGACCTCAAAAACTGACGCCGATCAGGTGACTATTTTTGCGGCGCTGACCTACCGGTCGGTAAGCCCCTGGTTACCTACCGTTCGGTAAAAACCGGAGCGGTGATGGGTGAACAAGAAGAGGTCCGCGGGCGGATCATTCGTGAGGCCACGCGGCTCTTCGCCGAGCGGGGCTACGCGGCGACTTCAGTGCGAGAGATCGCTGAGGCCGTCGGCGTGACCAAACCGACGCTCTATTACCACTTCGGCAGCAAAGACGGCCTGTTCACCGCCTTGGTGAACCACCACCTCGGCTGCTGGCTCGACGTGATCGCGGGCTGTCTCCAGGCCCCGGCGCCGGTGCTCGATCGGATTCGGGCCTACGTCGCCGCCTGCTTTCAGCTCCACCTCGACGACCCCATGGTGCTGCGCTTCTTACACCAGGCCATTCAGCAGGCCGGTCAAGGCGCGCCCCTCGTAGACGCCAAGAAGTTCCACGAGGGGGAGGTCGTGCTGCTCATCGCGCTGCTGCAGGAGGGGATCACCCAGGGCACCCTACGCCCTCACGATCCCGTCGCTGGCGCGCTCATGTTGCTCGGCGGTGTCCGTATCCGCCTGGGCGCCACCCTTCACGGCGGCCCTCCGCTCACCGCGGACACCGCCGACCAAGTCCTCGATCTGCTGCTTCACGGAGTCGCTCCATGACGTCCCGATTTGTCCCCGCGCTCACACTCGCCCTGGTCATGGGCTGCGGCTCGGCTGGCGCTGAGAAAGGCGCCGCCGACCTCACCCCGCCCACCCTCACCGATGCGCCCTCGGCCCGGGTTGAGGTGGCCACGGTGCAGCTCATCCCCGCCGTGCGCCGCCTGGAGCTGCCGGGCGAGGTGAAGGCCAGCGCTGACGCCAACCTCGCCGCGCCCTTGGGCGGCTTCGTCGAGTCCGTGCTCGTGAAAGAGGGCGACAGCGTGCGGCGTGGCCAGCTCCTCGCCCGGGTTGACGTCGCCTCCCGCGAGGCCCAGCTCCGCGTCGCCGAGGCCCAAGCCGCCCAGGCCAAGGCCGAGCTAGACCGCGCCATCGCCCTGGCCGACGGGCTCTCGGGCCAGGCCCGGCTCAATGTCGAGACCCAAGCGAAGATCGCCGAGGCCCAGGTTGAGCTGGCCCGCATCAACCTGCGCCGGGCGATGATCGTCGCCCCCTTCGCGGGCAAGATCGCCAAGGTCAACGTCGAGGAGGGTGAGGTGGTCGCCCCCGGCGCCCCGGCCATGCGCCTCGTCGCCGTCGATCCCGCGCTCATCGAGCTCTCTGTCTCCGACATCGACGTGGCCCAGCTTGAGGAGGGCCAGGCCGTGCGTTTCACGAGCTTGTCCTCGCCGCTGGTCGTGGACGGCGTCGTGTTGCGCCGGGGCGTGGCCGCGGATCTCGGCACCCGCACCTGGTCCGTCGAGGTCGCCGTGCCCAACGCCGACGGCGCGCTCATGCCCGGCATGTTGGGCCGGGTGAGCCTGGAGCGCACGCTCTCCGAGTCCGGCGTGCTCATCCCGCAAGACTGGATCGTCACCCGGGCGTCGAGCCGCGGCGTGTTCCTGCTCGGCGAGGACGACGTCGCTCGCTGGCGGGATCTGGAGATCGAGGCCTTTCTCACCGACCAGGCCCTCATCCGGTCCGGTCTCAACGAAGGTGACGTGGTGGTCAGCGCGGGGCACCGTGAGCTGGCCGAGGGCGACGCCCTCTACGTCGTGCGCCGCGGGGTCTGCTGCGAAGCAGGCCGCGTCAAGTACTAGGAGGCCGCCGATATGCGCTGGGCTCAATGGATTGTCGACCACACCGTCACCGTGGTCATCTTCGTGTTCATGATCACGGTCTTCGGGGCGTGGTCCTACATCACCCTGCCCCGAGAGGCCGCCCCCGACATCAAGATCCCCGTGGTCTTGGTGAGCACGCCGTACATCGGCGTCTCCCCGGAGGACATCGAGTCCTTGGTGACCGTGCCCTTAGAGCGTGAGCTCAAAGGCATCAAAGACATCAAGTCGATGACCTCGACCTCGTTTGAGGGCACCTCCCTCATCAACCTGGAGTTCAACCCCGACGCCGACATCTCCGAGGCCCTGCAGAAGGTCCGCGAGCGGGTAGACGCCGCGAAGGTGGACCTGCCTGAAGACGCTGAGGACACGATGGTCATGGAGATCAGCTTCTCTGACTTCCCGATCCTCTTGATCTCGATCTCCGGGCCCCAAGACGAGGAGGTGCTCAAGCAGCGCGCTGAGGACCTCCAGGACGTGATCGAGGGCCTGCCCGGGGTGCTGGAGGTCAGCCTCTCCGGCGGCCTCACCCGCGAGGTTCGGGTGCTCGCCGACCCCGACCGCCTGGAGCGGTATGACGTCTCGTTCAACGACCTGACGATGGCCCTGCGCGCCGAGAACGTGAACATCCCCAGCGGCAACGTCGACGCCGGGCGCGGCGACTACCTCCTGCGGGTGCCCGCGGAGCTGGCCACGGCGGACGACCTGCGCGGCGTGCCGGTAAAAAACGTCGGCGACCGCACGGTGTTTGTCGGCGACGTGGCCCGGGTGGTGGACGGCTACGCCGAGCGCAGCACGATCTCCCGCCAGAACGGTGAGCCCACGATCACCCTCGGCGTCAAAAAACGCTCTGGGGAGAACCTCATCGAGCTGGCTGCGGCCGCGAAGGCCGCGACGGTCACCGCCGCCGAGGGCTGGCCCGAGGGCATGCGCTACTCGTTCCAGGCGGATGCCTCTCGCGAGATCGACAACAGCGTCGCCGAGCTTGAGAACAACATCCTCTCCGGGCTCTTGCTCGTCGTGGGTGTGCTGTTCTTCTTCATGGGCTTCCGCAACTCGTGGTTCGTGGCCATCGCCATCCCCACGTCGATGCTCATCAGCTTCATGGTGCTCGACTTCATGGGCGTCACCCTGAACATGATCGTGCTGTTCGCGCTGATCCTCGCCTTGGGAATGTTGGTGGACAACGCCATCGTCGTGGTGGAGAACATCTACCGCCACGTCGAGGAGGGCAAGACCCCGAAGGAGGCCTCGGTGCTCGGTGTCAGCGAGATGGCGGTGCCCGTCACCACGTCTACGCTCACCACCCACCTCGCGTTCGCGCCCCTGCTCGCCTGGGAGGGCATCATGGGCGAGTTCATGAGCTACATGCCGCTGACTGTCATCATTGTGCTCACGGCGTCATTGTTTGTGGCCCTCGTCATTGTTCCGGTGGCGACGGCGACCTTGATGAAGGCGCCCAAGTTCTCCCGCGCCGAGGGCGAGCTGCCGCCTGAGACCGAGGTGATGGGCAAGGTGCTGCGTTGGTATCAGTCGGTCTTGGGCTGGTCCATCGACCACCGCTACATCAGCCTCGGCATCGGCATGGTCAGCCTCATCGGCACCTTCGTGCTCTACGGCTTCTTGAACCACGGCACCGAGTTTTTCCCGCTGACCGAGCCCAACCAGGTCACCGTGGCCTTACGCGCGCCGGACGGCACCCGCCTAGAGACGACGGATCGCATGCTGCGCCAGCTTGAGGCGGCGATCACCACCGAGTCCGACGTGCGCACGGTCATCGCCGAGACCGGCGCTGGCGGCGGCGGCGGCGGCTTCGGCGGCGGGGCGGGCACGCCCAACGTGGG
>Ga0209467_1002544_pt1 | contig 12900 bp, 14 predicted proteins | sample Higcelwee11metaG_FD_187175 | JGI IMG/M metagenome (GOLD analysis project Ga0209467, IMG submission 187175) | Freshwater pond sediment microbial communities from the University of Edinburgh, under environmental carbon perturbations - High... | ecosystem: Environmental > Aquatic > Freshwater >...
TAAATGTGTTAGAGATTGTGAACGTGTATCGAATGGATTAATGCCTGAGAATTGTATAAACAGTGACTGTATGGGTCAATAGGAGATTGATATGATTGGGATTTGTATCGTAACGCATGGTGAATTAGCAAATGGTTTAAAGGATAGTTGTGAACTTATCATAGGTGAACAACACCAGCTTTATACACTTGGATTAAGACATGGAGATGATTTTGATGAGTTTAAGGAAAGTGTATTTAATGGAATTGAGAGTGTTAATAATAATGATGGAGTCCTTGTTTTTGTGGACTTATTAGGAGCTTCACCTTATAATTCTGTTTTATTCAATCTTCCACAACTTAAACAAAAAAATATCAATATACGTATGATTACAGGGGTAAATTTACCGATGGTAATTGAGGCATGTGAACAAAGAAATCACAAGGAGCTTGAAGCAGTATTTATGAAAGTTATAAAAACAGGAAAAGATTACATCATCGGTATGGATGATCAAATGAATCAAACGATATGAAAAATATAAAGTTCGTATTTTTCGATATGGATGGATGTCTTGTAGATAGTGAATACATGTATGTACATGCTTGGCATGAGTTATTTCAAGAGTTAAACATTCCGATAGAGTTTGATGAAATACTTACATGGCGAGGGAAAAACAATCGTTTAATTAACGAAAGAATTAATGAATTTATGCAAGATATGGATGCGACAATTAACTTAAGAAAAGTTAGAGATGAGCGATTCTATAAGAAACTAATTAACAACGAAGTAAAGTTAAAAGCTTATGCGATAGAGATAATGGACTATTTAGATTCTAAGCAGATACCCTATGCGCTTGTGACTTCGACAATTAGAGAAAAAGCGAGTCGCTTACTAACTCACTTTAATCTTAATCATCGTTTTAATTTTACTGTTTTTGGGGATGATGTGAAGGATGCTAAACCAAATCCAGATATTTACTTAAAGGCAATTTCCTTATCTAATGTGAATGCGAATGATATTATCGCTTTCGAGGATTCTAAGAATGGAATAGAAGCGTGTAATAGAGCATTTGTGGATGTAGTATATGTTCCTGATCGTGATCGAATAGACATTGAAGATTTAATCATCTTTGATGAAATACATGATTTTAATGAAGGGATTAAACTCATACGTAAATTTATTGATTAATCATTTTTCGAAGTAAATAGTTTTTCAACCACATCTTTAATAAATATTTCAGTAATAAACGGATCAAATTGGGTCTGTTTATTTTTTCTTAACTCATGAATTGTTTTCTTTATTGAATCCTTTGAATTCGCATCAGTTTTTTGATGAATTGAATCAAATGCTTCCGCTAGACTAATCATTCTAGAAATCAAAGGTATTTCATCCCACTTCATTCCACTTGGATAGCCCTTACCATCATATCGTTCATGATGATGTAAAATAGCTTTGCCAATATCTTTTAACTCTGATGAAACGCCTACAACCTTGGATCCTATCTCTGTATGTTGTCTTATGATTTGCCAATCACTTTCATTTAGCTTACTCTGTTTTAATAGAATTTCACTACTTATCGCAACTTTTCCGATATCGTGGAATAATCCAGCAATTTCTGCTTTTTGTACATCATCTTTAGAACATTTAAGCGCAACAGCTAAATAATGACATAACATACTTACTCGTTTTGCGTGTTCTTCTTCATATGGAATCTTTTGATATAAAGCTTGAGCAATTACGCCAATCATGTCTTTACGATTTCGTTCGCTTTCTTTACTTTTCTCACGATACATCGCATCTTCTGAATTACGTAATAAATCTTGTATAGGAAACTGTGCTTCTTCCTTTGTACAAATACCACAAGCAATACTTAATTGGATTGAATTTATATTATATTTCAATGAGTTCTGTTTAATTCGTTCGACTATCTTCTGTGAATCTTCATAACTAGTTTTCGGTAAGAATAAGATAAATTCATCTCCACCCCAACGAGCTACTAAATCTTCAGGTCGACAACTTTCTTTAAATACTTGGGCCGCATACTTTATAAGCTCATCACCTTTTTCATGACCAAAAGCGTCATTGATTAATTTCAGACGATTTACATCACACATGATTAATGATATGGGTAGATTACGTGCTGTATTAAGACGTTTCATTTCTTCTTCTAGATAACGTCGATTCAATAAACCAGTTAAGACATCATGGAAACTTAGATACTCGATTTCTTTTTCTCGATTAAGTCGTTCAGTCACATCTCTTCCAACAGAATAGATACGGTTTCCTTGTTTTTGGTAAGACCATTCAATAGAACTGTAATTACCATTCTTGTGTCTTAAACGATGTGTATGACTAATACTTGTGTCTAGATTCGTTAGAGAAACATATAAATTCTTTATGGTGGAATACTCTTCTGCTGGGACAAACTCCCACGCATAATGTTGTTCAACTTCATCAACTTTATACCCATAAGATGTAGACCAAATTTGATTCACTTGAAGATATAAACCGCTCAAGTCAGAAATTGTGATTAAATCAGTCGCGATATTAAATAACATATTTGTGTCAGTAAAAGGCTGAATGCACTTTGTGATATCAGAAAAGAATATCGCAAGATCATTTTTCCTTGGCGAGTATAATGAGATTTTAAACCATTTATTTAACTTCTTATCAAACTTGTTATAAACATGTTTATCACTTCTTTGACTTAATTTAAATAGTATTGGTAAGTACTCTTTTTTAAAAAATGTTGAGAAATTACTAATCTCTTCAATACGCTTGTTAAGTAAGTCATTCCGATCTGCTTCAAACAATTTCTCGAACTCTAAATTCACTTTCTTAACACTAAAATTTATGAGTTGATTATTATTATCAAGCTCACCCTTTAAATAAATAAATCCAATTGGAAAATTCTCAATAATTAATGCGCAATCTTTATCAGGCATAATCGTCCCCTAGTTTAAAACCGATAAAGCTCTATGTAATCATAGAATATCACTTTATGTTTTTTTTATCAAATATGAATTGATATTCATATTATGGGTTGATATACTAGTAAAGCTGTATGCACGTGATAAAGGGAGATACTATGTTAGAGAAGAAATTTGCGAATCCAGGTCCATTAGGTTTACTTGGTTTTGGGATGACTACAATTTTATTGAATTTGCATAATGCGGATATTATTCCGCTATCGATTGTAATTATTGCGATGGGTGTCGCACTTGGTGGTTTAGCACAAATTATTGCAGGAATATTCGAAATGAAACAAGGGAATACCTTTGCAGGTACTGCATTCATTGCGTATGGTGCATTCTGGTGGTCACTTGTTATTATTTGGATGTTTGCGCCTACGGGTCTTGAGGCAGATAAGATTTCCATGGGATACTACTTAACTATTTGGGGTATCTTTACTGGATTTATGTTTGTTGGTACATTGACCCATAATCGAATTACTCAAATCGTATTTGGTACACTAACACTCTTATTCTTCTTATTGGCCATTGGTGATTTCACAGGCAATCATGGTATTACATTAATTGCTGGATACGAAGGTATTATTTGTGGAGCTGCTGCATTATATAGTGCTGTTGGACAGATTGTAAATAACGAACATAATAAAATAATATTTCCGCTTTAATCCTATCAATAGATAGGATTTTTTATTACATATACTATTTACATTATCCTGAATAATATTTCTTTAATTATCATTATTTACATCACTAAGTTTAATTGACAGCGCTTACAATCATCGTTAAAGTTAATTATAAGGAGATTGACGATGAAGAACTATCCAGCAGAGCCATTTAGAATTAAAGTAGTTGAGATGATGAAGTCGATGAGCAAAGAAGAAAGAGAATCCGCAATAAAAGAAGCGGGATATAATACATTTCTCTTGAAGAGTGAAGATGTGTATATTGATTTACTAACCGATAGTGGGACAACTGCTATGAGTGATCGCCAATGGGCAGGCATGATGGTAGGTGATGAAGCTTATGCGGGAAGTCGTAATTTCTTGCGTTTAGATGCGACTGTTAAGGAATACTATGGATTTAAACATATGGTTCCTACGCATCAAGGTAGAGGTGCTGAGAATCTATTGTCTCGATTGAAGATTAAATCTGGAGATATCATTCCTGGAAATATGTACTTCACCACAACTCGATACCACCAAGAAGCCAATGGTGGAATATTTAAGGATGTGATTATTGATGAAGCACATCAACCTGAAGTTGAACATCCATTTAAGGGTAATATTGACTTAAGGAAACTCCAAGCATTAATTGATGAATTTGGGGCAGATCGAATCCCTTATGTATGTTTAGCTGTAACAGTTAATTTAGCGGGTGGACAACCTGTTTCGATGCAGAATATAAAAGATGTTAGTGCACTTTGTAAAAAACATAATATAGAAATTTACTTTGATGCGACACGTTGTGTAGAGAATGCATACTTTATTAAGAAGAGAGAAGAAGGTTATAAACATACCACAATCAAAGATATCCTACATGAAATGATGAGTTATGGGGATGGTTGTACTATGTCTGGGAAGAAAGATTGTATGGTCAATATTGGTGGTTTCTTAGCCATGAATGATGATGAACTCTTTGCCAGATGTAAAGAACTTGTGGTTGTGTTTGAAGGTATGCCATCGTATGGTGGTTTAGCTGGTCGTGATATGGAGGCAATGGCAATCGGTATTACAGAATCAGTGGATTATGCTTATATTTCACATCGTGTAGAACAAGTTCAATATTTAGGAGATTTATTAATGGCTGCAGGAGTTCCTATTGTTAGACCTGTAGGAGGACATGCAGTATTTCTTGATGCACGAAAATTCTTATCTCATTTAACGCAAGATCAATTACCAGCTCAAGCTCTAGCAGCACAGCTCTATATTGAGTCGGGAGTGCGTACGATGGAAAGAGGAATAGTATCTGCTGGAAGAAATAAAGATACGGGTGAACATCATCGTCCTAAACTAGAATTAGTTCGTATCACCATTCCACGTCGTGTATACACTTACGCACATATGGATGTAGTGGCAGATGCAGTAATTGCACTATACAATAAGCGAGAATCAATCACAGGACTTGAATTTGTTTATGAACCGCCTATGTTGCGATTCTTTAACGCAAGATTTAAACCACTATAATCAATCAAGTATATAAAAACGAAACATTAGTAAGATAACTTATCTTAGATTAATGTTTCGTTTTATTATATATTTCTTAACTCTATAAACTTTTATCAAGCTTGTTTTAAATTTGAGAATGTTTGATTATCAATAGAGTACTCAAATTCAAAGCCAGATAAATTCGCAATACGACTTGGAATGATCGTTTGTTTAGGAAACATCAAATCAAGCAATGAACTCATATAATGACCATGAGAGATAACAAAAATTGTTTCTTCTGGATGATTATTCAAAAGTGATTTCAATTCTTCAATGTTTTTATTCATATAAAGTGCATGCGTTTTATCATTCATAACTGGGTTTGGATTATTTGGAAAGTATTGGTGATCAAGCGCAGCTAATGCGTTAATAATAGTTCTAGACTTAAACTTTTTATCTTTTGAGAACTTTAACATTAGTTTATCTAGAAATCCCACATTTTTCTTAATCCAACGAATTACTTCTTCTGTTAGATATCTTTCAGGTTTTAACTCAAAATAACCATAGTTAAATTCTCTTAATAAAGACACTTGATTTATGTTCTCAATTGGTATATTTAACTCAGAAAATATAATACTACATGTATGATAAGAACGATTTAAATCACTTGTATATCCATGATTTATATCATATCCCACCAGTGACTTAGCCTTGTTTTTGGTTAATACAATCGCATCTTTTGTTAATTGAGAGTCAGTCCAACCCTGTATAAACTGTTTACGATTTAATTCAGTTTCACCATGTCTTAGAATGATAACTCTAACTTTATTCTCTTTTTGTGATGTTGTACTCATGATGCTAAATTCTTCTTAAATGATTTTATTCTTACGAATGAATATTTCTTTGTTTGTGCTAGTTTTAAAGAAGATATTGAACGTTGAATAATTTTTTTGCTCGTAAATAAATGAATCATCCAGTAGGCTAGAATAAAACCAGATAATGTCACTATGATTGCTAATGAATTATAGGTCAAAACTGGTAAATTTTTTAGAAGTGGTCGATTTACGAGATAGAAGTAATTTCCTTGAACAAAATCATTTACCCATACAACAAAGCTAAAATACAATAAGAATCCTAATATAACATAGGGTAAGTTCCTATAATTTGGTTTCCATCCCCAAGTATACCAAGCAATGAAAGGAAGAATTAGTGTTATTGCATGGTTAATTAAATAGGATACTCCCATAACATGATAAGGTGGATATATACTAAAAGGTAAAAGAAAAGAGAAGTAAGTAAATAATCCATAATAGAATACGAAATCCATCAATGTATTCTTTTTTGTAATAAGGTACGCAATACCAATCAGTGTTGATATTCGACAAAGATGTAATGGTAGTGCATGAGCTAAATTGAAATCCATTTCTAACCAATACCATCCATATAATAAAATTTGTTGAGTTATGGATAAAATTATAAGTGTAGTGCTTATAAAAACACTATACTTCTTTAGTCTCAATCGATTGATTAAAACGAATGTTAAAAGACTAATAATCGATAAGAAATAGAATAGGTGTTCAATTCCAAATAAGCTTATATAGGGTACATTCGCATCCATTATATAATTCATGTTTATACTCCGTTACGCTTTAGCTTGATAATCATATTTTAGCTCTACTCTTTCATGAGATTATCAATGCAGTGTTAACTAATTGTGCTTTACTGTTAAATTATATTAATGAAAAAGGATTGAACTCTTAAATTCAACCCTTTTATATCAATGTATATTTAAGCTATTTTAAATTAATACTTAATGATCCACTGGTCATATCCAATGTATAGTTTAGTTTGTAGTCTAGATACTGATATAAGCTATCATTTAATCGTGTTAATTTAGAATCTGGGTTAAAGTTACCAGATGTTTTATCAATCGCGATTTGGAAACCTTCATCTTCGGACAATGTTAAATTCGCATTTCCAGAAGTCATATCTATATTTAATTGATTCGGGGAATCAATACTAGTGTCTAGATCTAGATTTCCACTTGTCATCTCTATATCTAATTCATTTGAGATGGAACCTGTGAAACTCATATTTCCAGATGTCATGTTTATATCAAAGGCGTTGGTGTTAACTTGTATAAAGAAGGAATCACCACTCGTCATAGTAATGTTCATATCTTCACTGTTCACATTATTCACATGAAGATTTCCAGAAGTCATCGTTAGATTATATCGGTTAATATCGAAATCACTGATTGAATAATCACCTGAAGTAACTAATGTTTTAAAGCTTTCATAAGCTTGGTCCGGTAATTGTAATTCTAAGTAGCTTACTGGTGTATGGTAGAAGAATAAGACGAAATTGTATTTATTGCGACTATGTAGAACAAGTGTATCACCATTAACAACGGGTTTTACCCATTTACTTTCTTCCAGTTGAACAGATGATCTCTCTAAGATATGAATTTTATTATCACTACTTTTAGTGATTTCAACTCCACCTGAATACCATTCAAGATCAACAGAATTAATTGAATCTTCTAAAACAATGGTTTGAAGGACAATGGTAGGTTCTTTTTCTTCAGGAAATGTGAAGGGAAGTGATTGTCCATTGAATAATGCTAAGAATATATAGGTAGATGCTAGCGCAATGATGGAGAAGATAACAATCTTTATTGCGCCAAGCAGATATTTACTGGTCATTTCGTTGCCCCATATCAACGATTGCCTTCAGAATATTGAAGATGGCAGAAGCGATTAAGAAGATAATCCATGAATAGTGCCAATTGAAGTAAGTAAAGCTAATGTATAGGTATAATGCGACAACAACTAACCAATAGGCAGAACTTAGGGCTTCAAATACACCTTTATTACGATTCTTCTTACTCTTCCATTCCTTGAATTCTTCAATCATTGTTTCTTCTTCTTTAAGATATTTAGGTTTACTTGCTTGAGTATAGATTAGTAATCCAGTCCCAAGTGCTATAAGCATAAACATGGTTGATAAACCCAAGATTTCTTGTCTGAATACTTCAGCCCCAACAATCAGTGCCATAGGACTTAGAATAAACAACATAACAGCTATTGCAGTATTACGTGCAGTACGTCTACGTTCTTCAGGACTAATAGCAGATAATACATGTCTTTCTTTAAGACTTTCAGTTAATTCACTTAAGTCTCCAATTCCAGCGATAACTGTATTGTAAGCTTCTTCCTCTGATTTATTCTGTGCTAATTGATCATTGTATTTTTCAATTAAATTACTAATAAGCTCTTCCTGCATTTCTACAGATTTCTTTGTCTTTGGTACATCTTCAAATGCTCGTGTTATATACTGTCTAATTTTTGCGATCATAGTTCCCTCCTAGATTAAGTGGTCAATTAGGCTCTTAGCCTCTTCCCAGTCCTTTTTGTTTTGTTGGTATAACATTCTTCCCTCATAAGTAATCGTGTAATAGCGGCGTCTTGCGCCAGTTGCTTCATCTCCCCAATAGGATGAGATTAATCCTGACGTTTCTAGTCTTCTAAATGCGGAATACAGAGTTGCTTCTTTAAGCTCAAACTGGTTATTGGTTTTATCTTGGATAGATTTGTTGATTTCATATCCATAGCTATCTTTTTCAATTAAGTGTTTTAAGATAATCGTTTCAGTATGACCTCTCAGAAGATCGGATGTAATATTCATTTCATCACTCCTTTCTATCTGTATATTAATACGATATACTTCGCCTGTCAAGGTATATTTATAAAAAATGTATATATTTTTTTAATATACTTATTTTTCAATAAAAAAGTTGATTATTAATCAACTAAACAATTATTCTTTTACATTATTTTTCTTTAATATTGTATACACAATCGATATAAATCCAATTCCAACTAGTATACCAATAGAATCAATACCCATATCCATAAGAGTCATTGCTCTTTCAGGCACAAAATATTGTATGAATTCATCAATTACAGGAATTATGAATATAAAGTAAAGGATATCTTTGCGATTATGATCGAATGAATTTTTTCTTACTAAACATCCTAGAATAAAGAATTCAGTAAAGTGTGCAAGTTTACGAATCACGAAACTTAATGTTTTAGGTTCAACTACAATATTTAGTGTTAATAATAATCGTGATATCTGAGATGATATAAATCCACTTTGTAGACTAGAGAGTGATCCACTTTGGATAGAGAAAGAGAATATAACAAGAATCCAGACAATTGTCAGGATTGGAAAGATTAGTTTGTGTCGATTTTGTGCTTGAACCATAGGTAGTATTTCGTTTCTAATGGTATAATTATAGCGTGAAAAACTTTAATCTTAAGAAAAACATGATCGATATACTTTTGATCGTTATTGGTAATTTAATGTTAGCTATTGCGGTACATACATTTATTTTACCGTATGAAATATTATCGGGTGGTGTCGCAGGTATTGCGGTTGCTTTATCTAAGATAACAGGTTATAGATCTGATTTAATAATCTCTGTCTTAATCTGGGTATTATTCGCATTAGGCGCATTCTTCTTGGGTCGTAAGTTTACCATTCATACTATTTCGAGTAGTGTTCTTTATCCTTTGTTTCTAAATCTATTAAACACACAACCGATTCAAGTTAGCATTGATCCAATTCTAGCGAGTTTATATGGTGGATTAGTGGCTGGATTTGGTGTTGGTTTAGTCTTTAGAACAGGGGCATCTACAGGTGGAATGGATGTACCACCTCTTATTATTCATAAATTTACGAATATTGAATTAAGTAAACTTGTGCTAGCTGTTGATTTACTCACTGTTACATTGGGTGTATTCGTTTATGGCATTGAACCTGTATTGATGGGATTTATCTCTGTATGGGCAAGTGCATTCGCGATAAAACAGGTATTAGTGTTTGGTGGTCAAGAAGCACGCTCTGTTATGATAATTACAAATAGTGTTGATGAGGTAGTGGATATGATTGATAAGAAGCTTGAAAGAGGCGCAACATTATTGTCTGCACATGGTGGATATACGCGTGAAAGTCGATCAGTTATTCTCTCTGTCATTAATATGACACAATATCCTGAGCTAATTACTGAATTACATTTAATCGATCCACATGCCTTTGTGATTGCGACTGAGGCAATGGAAGTCAAAGGAAATGGATTCTCATTTGACTATAAGGTTTAGGTGTATCAATCGATAGATATAAGATGAAATACTTTATTTCATCTTTTTTATTCCTTTTATTTATGAATTGTAAGCTGTTGTCTTAAGCTATACTTAAACCTTACTATGTTATAATTAGAATAATTGGGAGATAATATGATCAAATTAAGTGATGTGTCTAAAACTTATAAGAATGGTGTGAATGCACTTTATAATATAAATTTGTTTATCGACCAAAGTGAGTTTGTTTATATAATTGGACCAACTGGATCAGGTAAATCGACTTTAATTCGTTTATTAGATGCGGAAGAGAAACCTACTAAAGGATTAGTAGAAGTTTCGGGTATCAATGTTGGACAATTGAGACATGGTAAAATACCATATTATCGTAGACATATTGGAGTTGTGTTTCAAGACTTTAAACTATTACCATCAAAAACTGTATTTGAAAATGTAATGTATGCGCTTGAGATTACCAATATGAATCCATTATTAGCTCGTCAACGTGTTCGTGAAGTTTTACAGCTTGTGGATTTAAGTGAGAAATCAAGTCATTATCCAAACCAACTTTCCGGTGGTCAACAACAACGTGCTGTAATCGCACGAGCTATTGCGAATAAACCACGTATCTTAATTGCGGATGAACCAACAGGTAATTTAGATCCTCACAAATCAGGTGAGATTATTCAATTGCTTGAACGTATTAATTTAGAAGAAAGAACGACTATATTGATGGTAACGCATGATATTAGTATTGTTAATCAATATAAAAAACGTACAATAGCGCTAGAAGCTGGGCATATTGTGGCAGATATGGCTGAAGGAGGATACATTCAACATGAATCGAATCATCCGACCGTTTAAAGAAGGTTTTATGGGGATTATTCGTCATTTAGCTATGAGTGTCTCTTCCATTATGGCAGTCATGGTTACACTATTTTTGGTGTCGTTATTTCTTATTCTTACAGTTAATCTTCAACAAATCACGGATTCTGTCCAATCAAAAGTTCAAATTCATGTGCAGATATTAAATGAAGTAGATTTGGCAAATATCGGCGATTTAAAACGAAAAATATTAGAAATACCTGGTGTTGTAGCGGTAGATTATTCAGATAAGGATGATGAGCTTAATCACTTTATAGAATCCTATGGTGAAGAAGGTAAGATATTTGAAATGTATCGTGGAGAGAAAAATCCACTTCGTAATGCGTTTATTATAGAAGTTTCTGAAGGTAGTTTAATTGATCAAGTTTCATTAAAAGTAAAAGCACTAGATGGAATTGAAAGTGTCAATTATGGTGGTTTAAATGCACTTAAACTTATTGAAATTTTAAATTCAGTTACGGACAGTGGTTTGATACTCGTATTAGTTTTAGGTCTGCTCGCAATTTTCTTAATTACAAATACTATAAAAATGTCGATTCATTCTAGAATGCAAGAAATTCAAATCATGCGTACAATAGGAGCGACGAATGGATTTATTAGAACTCCTTTCTTAATCGAAGGAATATTAATTGGATTTATTGGATCAATCATTCCTATTGGATTAACTATTTTTGGGTATAAGTATATTTTTGAAACAATGAATGGTGTGTTATTAAGTGATATATTCATATTAAGACCTGTATTTCCATTTGTATTTTATTTATCCTATTTACTGGTTTTATTAGGTGTATCTGTAGGACTTTTAGGTAGTTTTATTTCAGTATCGCGTTACTTGAGGACAGTACGATGAAAAGAGTTGTAATTCATTTCTTCACTATTCTACTTATTCTAAGTAGTATTACATTCGTAGAATTTAATGCGTATGATTTTGAAGCGAACGAAGCTTACTATTCTACATTGTGTTCATCAGCAGAGGCAAAGGATCATAAAGATGAATGCAGCGCTTATCAAGAGTATGTTAATGATAAAGCAAATCAAGCGCAAAGTGATTTAAATGAACTAAGGAATCAGTTAAAAGATTTAAAATCAAATATATTAAAGTTAGCAGCTGATGTAAGTAAATATGAGAAACAAATAGAACAATTAAATCAGTCTATTATAAATATGGAAGATTCGATAGCACTTAGTGAAGTATCTATAGAGTTATTAAAGAAGAACATAGAAGCACGTGAAGCGAATATAAATGAGATTGATCAGTTTATACAAAACAGAATGGTAAGCATGCAGTCGTTTATTTATCTTAATTCTTATATTGATTTCATAGTTGGTGCACAGGATTTCGTGGATTTGGTTAGACGCATAGAAGGTATCAATGATATTACAAATGCAGACAAACAAGAAATCGAAAGATTAACTGAAGAAGTTAATGCGTTTAATGCGGATAAAGAAGAATTAGAACGTCAGGTTACAATTCTTGAAGAAAATAAGGCGAACTTAGTTAAGAATAGAGAAACTGTTATAGAATTACAGGAAAGTGTTGAAAAGATACTACTTGAATATCGTACTCAAGAAGCTGAATTAATGGCTAAAGAGAGTTATATCGCAAGTAATCTAGATCAAATTCAAGAAAAATTAAGAAGTATTTCAGTAGCATTAAATAATGTAGTAACATCGGATGGTTTCCTTTGGCCTATTTCGTCAGGATTTAGAGTGACTGCAACGGTTTGGACCTATCCATATGGAGGAACACACTTAGGAACTGATCTTGGTGCACCC
>Ga0209467_1002547_pt1 | contig 12892 bp, 11 predicted proteins | sample Higcelwee11metaG_FD_187175 | JGI IMG/M metagenome (GOLD analysis project Ga0209467, IMG submission 187175) | Freshwater pond sediment microbial communities from the University of Edinburgh, under environmental carbon perturbations - High... | ecosystem: Environmental > Aquatic > Freshwater >...
CATTCCGGCGATCTGAGTATCTTTTCATCCGAAGCACAGGCTCGCGAAGCCGTCGGGCTTCTTCAATAAAATTTAGGCCAAGGAAGGCTGATGGAGTTTTTTAAAGTATGGATCATGCCGCCGCTCGTCGGGGCGATTATTGGCTATTTCACCAACTGGCTTGCCATAAAAATGCTTTTCAGGCCATTGAAACCAATTTACATAGGCAAACTCAAGCTTCCATTCACGCCGGGCATCCTTCCGAGAGAACGCCTGCGCCTCGCCGACAGCGTCGGCGAAACGGTTTCCCGCGAACTGCTTACGCCCGAGGTTTTCAGAACGAGACTCGTCGAGCCGGCCCTTAAAACCAAGATCGAGCAGTCCGTCTATGTCATCATCGACGAAGCGTTGAATCACGACGCTTCCACCTTGCTCAAAAGCCTGGCGGGCGAGCGTGAAGTCTCCAAAGCTCCCGAAGATCCAGGGATTTCCGCACTGAAAAACTTCGGCTCCAGCGAAGCGGGCAGCCTCGTCGCGTCATCCTTCAATTCAATCGTCGGCTCCGTCGAATTCAGGACGGCGCTCTCGTACGCGGCCGGCCGGACTATCACCGAGGCGGGTAAAATTCCCTTGGGCAGCATCCTGCCTGGCGATCGCGTCCGCGGCCTGGCTGAACGTTTCGCGGGAGAGTGGGGCGAGCGCGACAAGAAGAAAATGATCGAAGCCTTCGTGGACAGGCTCCTGGAATCCTCGCCCTCATCCGGCCCGCTCGTTTCGCCGCGGACGCTTTCCCCGCTCGCCGAAGCGGCGACGCGTTCGCTCTATGCGAGTCTTCTCCCCATTGTTGAAAAAATCCTCGACAGCGAGGCCGTGAAGTCCGACCTCAGGAATGTCGGCGTGGATATGATCCGGAGGGTCATCGGCAGGCTGGGGCCGATCCAGCGCCTGATAGTGACGGCGGCGAACTACGAGAAAACCCTGGCCGACACGATGCCCGAGACGATACGCGACGTGTCCGGATCGATAATCGGACTGCTACGGGGCCCCGACATGGAGAACAAGGTGGTGGAATCCGTCCTGGCCTATCTCGGAACGCCGAGGCTTTCCCATTCGTCGGCTCCCCTGGCTGGCATTTTCCCGATTCCCGAGCTGAAAAGAGCCCTGGAGCTCTTCTTTCAGGGGCTGGAACTCGAGAAGGCGAGTTTCGCGGAGAACGTGGAGAGGCGCTACGCTTCGATAGCCGAAAAGTCCTTGAGCGAACTGCTGCCGGGACTCTCGGAAGCTATGGTCGGAAGCGTCGAGAAGGGCCTTACGGCGACGAGGCCCGCCGATGGTGCGCGGTCGCGGATAGGATCGGATCTACTTTCCCGATCCCTGGGCGATTTTCTGCTTTCCTACGCTGAAAAAATCGAGGGAAAGACGATCGGGACTGTCCTGTCTCTGGGCGAGGCGGAAAGGCGCAGGATCGCGCGCGTCGTTTCAGATGCCGTCACGCAGGCGCTGGCCTCTCAGTCCGAAAGGCTCGTAGAGGCGCTGGATATCCAGACGATGGTCGTCGACAAGCTCAACAACCTGGATATGGCCGACATCGAACGCATCATCCTCAAGGTGGTCAACGACGAACTCACGTGGATAACCGTGCTGGGAGGAATTCTGGGCGCCTTCATCGGCGTGATCCAGAGCCTGCTCACTTTGCTCTAGAAAGGAAATTCTTTACTTCGGCGCAGAGATAGAAAGATCCGGTGACGAGGAGGGCGGCCTGGCGTCTTTTCGCCTCCGATACGGCCTTGGCTATGGCCGCCCCTGTGTCTTCCTCGAGCGCCGCGTCGGGTCTCAAAGCCTTGAAACTGCCGAAGACTGACTCTGGATCGCTCAGCTTGAAGGTCCCGGGCTTCGTCACGACGATCGCGTCGAAATGCGGGGCGAGAAGGGCCGCCATCTCGGCATGCCGCTTGTCATAGGCGCAGGCGAAGAGCAGGACCTTGGAACCCGGAAAGAGCGATGCCATGCTCTCCACAGTCAGGTGTATGGATTCGGGAGTGTGGGCTCCGTCCAGCACGATGGCCGGCGCCAGTCGGGCAAGTTCGAAGCGCGCGGGAAGCTTTGAGCGGGACAGTCCGCCGACGATGGCCTTCGCGCCGATTCCCGGCAGGACGGTGGCCGCCGCCAGTGTCGCCAGGGCCATATTCTGGGCCTGTATGGCGCCTATCATGGGGCAGTGGACGCGCAGGCCTCCATCGCCAAGGATGGTCGCCAGCCTCGATTTCGAGCCCTCCATGGCCTCCAGCACGCAGCTTGTCCCTTCCGGATCGATCCGGATTTCCCTCGCGTCTATATCGGCGCCGAGACGCAGAAGCTCGCAGCCCCTTTCCGCCGCCGCGGCTTCGAAGACGCTGAGCGCCTCATCTTTCTGGCGCGCGATGCATGCCGGCCTGCCCGGCTTGATGATTCCCGCCTTCTCGAAGGCGATTTTTCCTATCGTATCGCCCAGAAACTGCATGTGTTCGAGCTCTATCGGCGTTATCACCGAAACCTCGGGATCGACGATGTTCGTGGAATCCAGCCTTCCCCCCAAACCCGTCTCGATGACCTGAGCGTCGCAGCCCAAGGCCCTGAAGGCGCAGAAAGCCACGAGGGTGGTGAGTTCGAAATAGGTCGGCATTTCATCGCCGGGATAATAGCTTGGGCTTTTATCCTCGATAAAGGGCAGGACTTCTTCCATGGCCGAGATCAGGGCGTCTTCGGGCATTTCCCTGTCGGGATAAGCTATGCGTTCCTTCCACCTGAGAATGTGCGGCGAGGTGTAGAGGCCGACTTTCATGCCCGCCGACTGGAGGATGTTGGCGCACATTGTGGACACGGAGCCTTTGCCCTTCGATCCGGCCACGTGGATCGTGAGCCTTCCCGAATGGGGATTGCCCAGCTTGGCGGCGAGGAAGAGCATCCTGTCCAGCTTGAACTCCGTCTTTTGTCCTTTTTCGACATTGACATAGCCCATCAGATATTCGAATACATCGTCCGACGTGGAGAAGCGCGATCTCGGCATAGGGCAAGCATGATGTTACAGGGAGGGCATCGTCAATCCCCGCCGTGAATTTGGCGTTTGGCGGGAATCTGTTTCGGTCTATCAAGTAGCTTGGGCGGACTGCCGATATTTGGCTCATGGAAGTGGTCACGTGAGAATGGTTCATCTTTTGGACAACATATACCGGGAGAGAAACCCCGCGAGAAAAAGAACCCGCCCCTCGGTTTCGCGCGGCCACCCCAAGACCGAGGCTTCGCCCGGCGCCATGGCCGCTGTTTCGGCCAATGCCGGGGAAACGGAAAAGCCGGCATCAGCTCATGGATGTTTTGCCAAGAAGGCGCTCATCGTCGTCGAATCGGAAGGGGCTGTGTTCGATTCCCTCGCCCGGAACCATGAAAAGGCCTATCTCCCCGCCTTCGCTGGCTGTTTTTCCTGGGGCTTCGACGCCACGGCATGCTCGGAACTCTGGCGCCGCCTCGCCCTGTCTTCCAAGCTTCGCGGACAGGAACCGCTTCTCATCCTTCTCTCCGCCCTGCGGCTTCTCAACAGGAGTTCCCCGTCCATACGGAGGGCCGCCGTCATCAGGGTGCTGGACAGCTACCTCGCGGCTCAGGCGAGGGATCCTTTGGGCTTCGCCTCCTCGCCCAAGGGCAGTCCAGAGCGTCTCATCCTGGACTGGATTTCCATGTCCGACTCCCTTCTCGACGAAGAGGGTTACGCTCCCGAATTCCCCACGGCTTCCAACTTCCTGAAAACACTGAAGTCCCTCGCGCCCGGAGCGCAGATTCTGGTCTACAGCAGTCTGCCCGAAGCCGTAGCCCTGAATCAGTGGGAGATGGCCGGCCTGGGCGACTGCTTTTTGAGGATTGCGGGCGCCGAGCGCGGGGATTTCGCTGGCTATCTGAGAACCGCCCTGAAGAATGGCTACGACAGCGATCCCATCCTCGTCGTGGGAACCACAAGCATCGCGTGGCAGGCTGCGCAGGCAGTGGGCGCGCGGTTCTATCCCGTAATGCCCGAAAAGGAAGAGGAGAGCTGGGCCTATCTGGAAAATGATTTTTTCCCCGCCTTCATGCGCGGCGAAGCCTCTCTCGTCGAGAGGGATTCGCGCGATTTCATGCGCATGATGCTGGAAGATATAGACCTGCCGTCGATGGCGAAGGTTTGATTAGGATACATTATATGACTCTATTAAGTGACTTACTCGAATTTGAATTTAAAGAAGAATGCTGTAATGAAATGCTGGTTTCGTTAAGAAGCTTAAAAGGTGTCGCTATCGATGAAACTAAAAGTCAGATTTCGAGTAAATCAGAGTACTTCTGTTATGTACGTGAATCAGTATATTCAATGCTAGATAAAGCATCATCGATGTTGCCAGCTGGCTATCGATTTTTGATAAAGGAAGGCTATAGGCCCGCTTCGATACAACAAGATTCTTTTAACAGGATAGTCGAAAGGTATAAGGTTAATTTCCCTTGGATGAAAAGTGATGAATTAATGAAGACTGTATCTGAGTTTGTCGCTCCATTGAATGTAGCAGGTCATCCTACGGGTGGGGCAATTGATGTAACATTAACCGTAAACGGAAAAGAAGCATTTATGGGCACAAGATTCAATGATGAGCCCAGTGAAACAAATAATAAAACATATTTAGATTCTTCAAATATCAGCAAAGCGGAAAAAGAATATAGAAAAATTCTATCAGAAACCTTATCTGCCGCAGGCTTTATAAACTATCCACCAGAATGGTGGCATTGGTCGTTTGGTGATAAATATTGGGCATATATCAAGGATGACTTTGTAAAATATAGCATAATTCATGATAACGAGATAAAAAATCTAACGCATGTTTCAACCCCATAAAGCCTATGGTATTTAAATATATTGTTTTTAAAATTGCTTGTTTATCACCATTCCTCGGTTTTTCTTAACTTTCATATATGGTAGCTATATCATGGATTCTGCGCTTCATTTCCGTACGGATATGCGGCGGCTCTAAACACTCGCATTTATCCCCAAAACTGAAAAGAATATTGTAGTAGTATTCGTTCTCTATGAAAGGAAAACTGACAATCCAATGCTGGTCACCGTCTGGAGAAAAGTGTTCATACGCGCAATAATCTAATACTCTGTCCATGACAGATTTATGAATGCGAATTTTGATTGTTGTCTGCATAGTTGCCAAAATATCTGCAAAATCTAGCTGTGGTTTTTGATAATCCCGTGGCGTAAAAAATTCCTTTTGCATCTGTAGGTTTGATATGCGGGATAATTTAAATAAGCGAAAATCATGTCTTTTATGGCAATACCCTTGCCAATACCAATGACTACCTTTCAATACAAGCTGATATGGCTCGGCTGTTCGCGCGGTTTTATTTCCGTTGCGGTCCGCATATTCAAACGAAAGCAGCTTGCTTTCCTGCAAAGCGGTTTTGATTATTTCTAAATATGGTTGTATGTTCCTGTTGCCCATCCACGGGCTTAAATCTATAAATATTTGATTTGCTTTTAATTCAATGTCCTTCGCTCTGTCGGCGGGGATGAAACTTTTGACTTTCGCAAGGGCGTTAGACAATTCATCACCTCGTATCATGTTGGAAAGGCTGGAAAGCCCCATCAAGATAGAGGAAAGGTCGGCAGTCGAAAAAACCTTTCTATCAATCTTATATTTCTCCATGATTTCAAAGCCGCCGCCCACTCCCGAGGTTGAGCGAACTGGTATACCCGCCATGTTGATACCGTCTATGTCGCGATAGATAGTGCGGGGTGAGACTTCAAACATATTTGCCAATTCCTGCGCGCTTATACGCTTTTTATCAAGAAGTATCATAATAATGCTAACAAGCCTGTCAATTTTCATATATTAGCCGCCTGCTAAAATATCATGTTTTCTTTATAGATTGTTGCCATACTGTTGTCAACAATTACGAGGTATAATAAAAAACTGACAAATCAATCTGCCTATCAGGAGGATTCACGATGCAGAAAAAAGCCTTGGTAATAATCGATATTCAAAATGACATAACGAAGAATTACATGGATGTCATTGGCAATATCAATAAAGCCATTGATTGGGCAATCAATAATAGTATTCATTTAATTTATATAAGGCATGAAAATTTATCAGCCGGAACAAGGACTTTTAAACCCAATACACATGGGGCGGAATTAGCTTCAGACTTGAAAATTGCGTCAGATAATGTTTTTACGAAATACAAAGGAAACGCGTTAAGCTGTGAAGAGTTCGCCGACTTTATCGGCAAAAATGAAATAGGTGACTTCTACATAGCAGGAGCGGATGCCGTGGCATGTGTTAAATCAACCTGCTACAACTTATGCAAAGCGAATTATCGCGTTAATGTCCTGTCAGATTGCGTTACCAGTTATGACAAAAGAAAAATTGACGAAATGCTGCGTTATTATGAAAGCAAAGGCAGTAAAATTATGTGTCTGAATGACCTGCTAATTTGAGCTGTTTTTAGGTTGGGCCGATGTTCAGACTGTGGCCAGGGACAAAAAGAGCGGCCAACGTACCGTTCCGATCTTTTTTCCGAGCAGTTCTTTGAGGCCGACTAACGCTTCGGCGCCGAGATTCGCGCGGAGCGCTGCGCCATAGTCGCTTTCAGCGGACAGCCAGGTCTCGATTTCCGCCGCCGTCAGGTAGCGGTCGTAGGTCAAGCGCTCAACGCGCATGGCCGGTTTTTTCGATACCCCCGCCTTTTTCAGATGGCTTGAGAAAATCTTCCCCGCCTTTTCCTCATCCTGGCGGATCGCGTCCGCGGCAAGGCTCGGTCCTCCTCCGCGTTTCTTTTCGAAGGCCTCCAGCGCGTCGATGAGTTCCTTGGTTTTCGGGTCGGGGTCCTCGAAATTCAACTTCAGCATTTCGGAAAGATAGCTGGACCGGCCGCCCAGAATGTCGAAAAAGGCTATGCCGGCGGGGGCGGCTGCGGGGGGGGCGGCTGCGGCGAGGGCCGATTCGACGTATGCCCAATAATCGAAGGAAGGATCGTGGCGGCCGAGAGGCTCGCATATAAGTATTCTGTCGAAGACCGCGAATCCGAAGCCTTCCTCCAGCCAGCTGGGGGCGGAGGGAGCGAGCGCGGCTGGCGTGACAGCCATCGGGCGCAGGAGTTCGGGGATGTCCGAGGTGAGCCGCTCGAGCTGGGTCCGGGCTTCCTCGTTTTCCACGAGGACGGCCACCGTTCCCTCAGGCGCGCGCCTGGCGGCTTCGAGGGCGTAGAAACCCTTCCTGGGATCCAGGACGAGGATGGTTTCGGATCTGCCGCAGGCTATGGCGTCGAAGAGGAAGGCGCGGGCGAGGCGGAGCCTGAGCGAAGCTGTTCCCTCGGCCCTGGATACCCATTTTTTCCTCCGCTCGCCTTCCTTGGACCAGACTGAAAGTCCCTGTTTGGCTAGAACGCGGCCTTCCTCCATATCTTCCTCGATGAGGGAGAGCTGGGCCTCCCTCCGCTCGAGAACATCGGACTTGCGCGTGCCCTCGAAACCCGTGGAGCCGGGGAAATAGAAGACGCTGCGTTTCAGCGATTCAGGCAGATACTGCTGGGCGACCCAATGGTCTTTGTAGGCGTGGGGATATTTGTAGCCTTCGCCATGGCCGAATCCGACGGAATCCCTGTTGGCGTCCTTGAGATGGTCGGGCACTTCGGCGCCTTCCTCCTCGACGGCCTTCAGCGCGTCGAAGTAACCCATCGTCGAATTAGATTTTGGGCAGGTGGCGAGGTAGAGGGCGGCGAGGCTCAGGTGATACTGACCTTCGGGCATGCCTATGCGGTCAAAGGCCTGGGCGCAGGAAGATACGATCTGAAGGGCGTTGGGGTCGGCGAGACCGACGTCCTCGGCCGCTGATATGAACATCCTGCGGAAAATGAAGGAAGGATCTTCGCCGGCATAGACCATACGCGCGAGCCAGTAGAGGGCAGCGTCGGGGTCGGAACCCCTGAGGCTCTTTATGAAGGCGCTTATCGCGTCGTAGTGGTAATCGCCGTCCTTGTCGTAGAGGACGACGCGTTTCTGGATGCTTTCTTCAGAGGTTTCTAGGCTCACCCTTATGCTCGTACCCGCCTCGGGCGGCCAGCGGTCCACCGAGGTCTCTATGGCAAGTTCGAGGGCGTTGAGGAGGCTGCGCGCGTCGCCGTCGGCCGTGTGGATGAGGTGCTCGAGGGCGCCCTCCTCGAACTCGACGTCATATTCCCCGTAGCCGCGCTCCCTGTCGCCCAGGGTCATCTGGGCTATGCGCGCCAGGTCATCGTCGGTGAGCGTCCTGAGGAGGAAGACGCGGGAACGTGAGACGAGGGCGCGGTTCACCTCGAAGAAGGGGTTCTCCGTCGTGGCGCCGATGAGGACGACCGTGCCGTTCTCGACCCAGGGAAGGAGGGCGTCCTGCTGGCTCTTGTTCCAGCGATGGACTTCGTCGACGAAGAGGATGGTGCGCAGCGAATAAAGCTCGTAGTGGCCGCGCGCCCTTTCGATGGACTCCCTGAGTTCGGCGACGCCCGAGAGGACGGCGTTGAGGGCGATGAAGTCGCTTCGGGTGGTGTTGGCGATGATGCGGGCGAGGGTGGTTTTTCCGGTGCCCGGAGGGCCGGAGAGAATGATCGAGGAAAGCTGGTCTTTCTGGATGGCCCGCCTGAGGAGTCTTCCTGGGCCCACGATCTGTTCCTGGCCGGTGAACTCGTCGAGGGTACGGGGACGCATTCGGGAGGCGAGGGGTTCGCGGCCCGGGAACTGCGTTCCCGGGCCGCCGCGGAGCCCTTCCCGGGCTGCCGCCCCGCTGCCGCCGCCCTTGGGCGCGCCCAAGGGCGAACCCTGAGGCGCGGCGAACAGCGGGTTGTCGCTTTCCCTTGCCATTCTATTCCGCGGTCCAGCCGGACCAGGTGCTTCCGCTCACCGTATTGGAGTAGAGCGCGTAGGTATCGGTGCCCTGGGCTGCCAGCCCTATCAGAAGGGTCTTGTTCGTCGTGGAATAGTAAAAGGCCATGACCGGCTTCGTGTAGATAGTCGTCGTGTAGGAACTCGCAGTGGGAGCGAAAATGGCGTCGGCGTTGTTGCCGACGATTGGGTCGGCTTTCGTGACGGCATCATACTCATAGTAGCCGTATCCGGAATTATTCTTAGCCACGAGGAGGCGGTAGGCGCTGGCTGTATCGTCGATGGGAACTTCGGCGAGGACGCCCAGGCTGACGCTTGAGGCCAGGTTGTCGGATGTCCAAGTTGAAGCCGAGCATGTATAAAGATCGCCGTCTGATGTCGTGACATGGACCTTGCCTGCCGAATCGGAGGCTACGGCTTTAAGGGTCTCGCCCGCCGATGAGGGCCCGCTCGCCGTATGTTCGGTAAAAGTTCCCAGACTCGTCGTCCTGTAGAGCTTGGACGAAGTGATAGCCCAGTAGGCGCTATCTCCATAGGTGAGCCCTAGGACGGGACTAGCCAGGCCGGCCAATCCTGCGCTGACGAAAGCGCTTCCGTCATAGTAATAGAGGTCGTAGGTCGCTCCGTCTTCGGTATCGGTAAGGGCGGTCACGAAAAGCGTTCCGTTGACGTAAAAAAGAGAGTCGACGATCTTCGTCGCGAATTCGCCGCTGTCCATCTTCGTCCAGTTGGTACCCGAATTGGCGGTGGAGTAGATCCCCTTGAGTGCTGTCGTGGACGTGTTCGCGGTGGCGATATAGACGGTTCCCGCGCCGTTCGACGTGAGCCCCACGCAGTAATAGTCGGAATCGCTATTCACCGGCATTACTAGCCATGTGTCGCCGCTGATCGGCCGGTAGAAAACCTTGGCCATCGCGGCGTAGTAATTGAGGCTGTCTTCGGCCAGGGCTTTGACGGTGACATTCTTGAATACGTCGGTGCCCACCTGGGCTTTCTCGGTCTGTATTTCGTGAAAGACGCCGAAACTGTTGTCGCAGGCCGCGAAGGCGATACTTGCCGCGACGGCGAGAATTACCAGAAACGCAGGGTTCAGTTGTTTTATTTTCATTATTCTCGCTCCTAGAAGTGGTAGACGGCGCCGACGGAAATTTCGAGGAAATTGGCGTATCTGGTGAGGTCGCTGTTAACACCGAAGTGCAGTTCGGGGATCAGCCACCAGAAAACTTGGCCGCCAAGGCTCCATGCCTCGCTTACCTGGGTGAAAACGCCGCCCCCTAGTTTCGCGAAGGGGCTGATCGTGCCCTCCCCCGAAAGCCTTAGGACGGTGGCTCCGACATCCAGCCCCACCGTGTATTCCATCGGTTCCTTGCCCCACCAGTAACCCAGCCTGAAGGCGACCGGCGCCACGAAAAGGGTACGCCCGCCCACCGTGGTGTTGAAGGCTCCGCAGAGCGAACCGCCAATCGTGAGCCTATTGGCCACAAAGTACTGATATCCGAGGCTGAATGAGGCGCCTACGCCCAGTGGCGTGGTTTCCGTCGCGAGAGCGTCGGCGGGAAGGATGAAAAGCGGTATTCCTGCTCCTGTCGTGAGCGAGATGATCTGGCTGCCCTTTCTGTGTAGACCCCCGAAATAATTCTGGTTTTCATCGCCATCCTGCGCGAAAAGGGGCAAGGCAACAAGAAGCATGAGCAGACCGATGGCGGCAATCTTTCGTTTCATCTTTCCTCCACAAAAATCGGAACGGTAAACAATGCAAGAGCCTGATACGGCACTATAGCACGGAAGGCATTGTCTCCACCACGGAGCGCCGGCATCAGCGCGCGCCGACGCGGCGCGATATCCGGGCGAGCACCGTCCACCATGCCCGATCCAGATCCCGGCTGTCGCTCTCTATCCTGTAGAGCAAAGCGTCCAGGTGCCGAAATGAAAATGCGCCGAAAGGGGGCGGCGTAACATTATTTCCCGCGAAAAAGCCCCTTCCGGCCGAAAGAGGCGGCGAATTCATGGGACTGAGGCCGGTTTCCCTCGCTATATCATCGGCCGCCTTCAGGATTCCTTCGGAAAGAGGCGTCGCCGGGACTATATACCATTTCCCGTCGACGAGCGCGACGGAAGAGAAATGAAGAAGGGGAGGGAGCTCAGCGAAAAGGCTCTGGGCATGATTCCTGAAGGGTTTATCGCTGATCGCGACTTTTCCCGAACCTTTTTTCGCATAAAACCCGAGATAGATGGCTTCCGGCAGCGCTGAAGCTTCTGAACTGTCCCCGGATCTGAAGGCGAATGAGCGTATTTCCCGTATCGAGCGGATTATATTGCCTTCCGGCACGAGCGCGATCGCGAAAATTGCCATTCCTCTTCCTTTCATCGATGGAACTTGCCGAAATTCTATGGTACTATTTTAGCCTAGAGATCGTAAAGGTGGACGGCTATGGAACACAAGGTAGAAGCGCTGACCAATTTTCTCAAGGAAACCATTTCGGGGTGGAGCAATGTCGAATGCATCACCATGGATCCCAGGTCGGAAAATTACGCTTATGATCCCTACTTCGCCCTGGTCATCGATGTGTACTGCAGCGGACAGGTGCCTTCTCCGGAAAAACGCAGGGATGCCTTTGGCGACCCAGGGGATTTCGAAACGGCCGCGGGCATGACGAAAGACAGATTTTTCCTTCAGGAAATGCCCATCCGTATTGAGTACAAAGATATAGGTCTCATGAACAAGATGATAGCGCAGCCCGACCATCATCTAAAGCTCCTCAAGAATTCGGGCACCTACCCCTTTTACCGCCTCAAATACAACAAGGTCATCTTCAGCGCCACGGGTTGGATCGATAAGATACGTCTCGATCTCGAGAACTTTCCCGACACCGCGTGGGAAGCTCTCTGGGACAGCTTCAGCTCCAAGATGGAGCACTATCTCTCCGATATGGGCGCCGCCTCTTTCTCCGACGATAAGTTTTTCCTCATCCTCTCGGAAGCCGGTTTCTTCCGCTATGCGGCGGCCAGCGTTTTCATGGTGAATAAGCAGTTCGAGCCTTCCCACCGGGATATCGAAGAGCATCTGCGCCTGCTTCCCATAGTACCCGAAGGATTCTGGACGACTTGGGAGGCGCTGCTGCAGAAAGAGTGCGAAATGTCGCCCGGCAAGCGTTTCGAGATCGCGAGAATGCTGGCCAGTTCGGTGCTTTCGCTGCGCTGATTGGAGATGACTGACGCATGAATACCTTCCCTTTGGCCAATCGGCGCCCAAAATCCATCCCCGTGGTCGCCGTTTTCGCCCTTGCTTTTCTCTTGCATTCCTGCTCGAGCGCTGAGATTTCGTCCTTCGCGTGGAAATCTGCCTCGGGCGAAAACCTGCTCTTCGCGCAGAAAGGGGCCTTTCCCAAGGGAGAGGAAAACGCTTTCAGCCTTACGAGGTCCAAAAATTCCTATGTCCTGCGGAAGCCACTGCAGATCGGTCAAGGGCTCATGGTCGCCGTAAGCATGACGGTGAAGCAGGAAAACATCGTCGTGAGTCTCTCCCTCTCCGCCGACGCGAAAAATGCCGGACAGGAAGTCCGTTTCGCGGCCAGACCAGGCGCTACGGTCTTCTTCCTCAGCCCTCCCTCCGCCTCGGCGGTGAGGATGCTCTCCATAAACGTGACAGCCCCCCCAAACCCTGCCGCGGACGCGAAGGAAGACAGGGTTCTTGCCGAACTGGATTCAGTATCCATTCTTCCGGCTTTCAGGGGCTATGAGCGCAGGCTCAAGGGCGGCTACAGGATTTCCGACGGCATAGCCATCGAACGAAAGGGCGCCTCCGCGAACCTCTGGGCGCTGGAAAATCCTTTCTCCGGCCAAGATGCGGCGGAGAAGGAAAAGGGCCTGTCGACGGCCCTCGTCATCAGATACGCCAAGCGCGCCGACGCTGACATCGTCATAGAAGCCGGCAGACGGATAGTCGCCAACGGCGCGAGCGCCAAGAAGGAATTCGTCATTCCTGCATCGGTTTTTCCC
>Ga0209467_1002548_pt1 | contig 12889 bp, 9 predicted proteins | sample Higcelwee11metaG_FD_187175 | JGI IMG/M metagenome (GOLD analysis project Ga0209467, IMG submission 187175) | Freshwater pond sediment microbial communities from the University of Edinburgh, under environmental carbon perturbations - High... | ecosystem: Environmental > Aquatic > Freshwater > Pond...
AGGTTTTGGCGTTTCTCGTACTTCTAAAGCGATCGCCATACGCATACGGTGTAGAGCATGGACCTTATTTTCGGCAGCACTTCTGCTTTCACAGGACTTGATTTCTAAATTGTAGGTACTGAGTCGGAGGTTTACACCCGTATTGGTCTTGTTGCGGTGTTGGCCGCCGGGACCACTTCCTTGGTAGCCTTTGAGTTGGCATTCCCGAAGCAGTTCGTCGAGTGACATTTTTAGATAGGTATCGCGATGCATCTTTTGAAAAATACAATCTTTCTTGCCTTTCTGCTCTCAGTTTCTTTAGGTCTTGCCTCTTGTGCAGGGAACGCAACACCGCGTTCCTCCGAGGACGAGGGATCTTATCAACGAGTGCAACAGGAAAAACAACTTTTACTCGAAAATACATTTAACAAAATGGAGTCCTTAGTGGCTCAGGGTGTTTCTCCAGAAAAATTGTATCCTTACATCACGGATTCTTCCCGTTTCTGGATGGATACCCTAGAAGTGCTTGCGAAAACAGCTTCGAAAGAAATTTTGGAGCAACGTCCTTTCTGGGAAATTTTGGCTGTGGTAACCTATCGCCTTTATGAACGGGAGCATTTGTGGAAAGTGCCAGAGGATAGAATGCTTTCGCTCGTGACAGGGCCTAATGGTGTGATTCAGCGTGCCGTCAATTTAAAGCTCGGTCCATTTGAAGTGAAAAATGATCGTGGTAGCGTGGGTCTTGCGACGAGTTCTAAAGTGCCTATTATTCTTTTTACTTGGGATGATTCCAGTTGGAAATTAGATTTGGTCGCCACGATGCCGCTTATTACTAAAGGCTTGGAAACCATTGGGGTGAAAAAAGACTGGAGCAATACCAAACTGGTTCTGTATCTTTTAGAAAAAGAATATCATTACAATTACAACAATATTGATGAGTCCTTATTGGAACCTGTTCCGGCTTTCTAGCATTGAAAGAGCATAGACAAAAAATGTCAGTAAATAAGAACAAAGCATGGAGAACGGTCGCGAGCAAGCCTTTATTGGATTCTCGCTGGCTTCGTGTGAATCAAGAGACGTGTGAACTTCCCAATGGAAAAATCATTGATGACTTTTACACGCTTTGGCAACCGGATTGGGTTTTGATTCTTGCTCGGGATATCGAGGGCAAGTGGATTATGACGCATCAATACCGCCACGGAATTCATGCGGAATCGTTGGAATTCCCAGCAGGGATTGTCGATCCTGGGGAAACTCCATTGGAAGCCGCTCAGCGTGAGCTTCAAGAAGAATGCGCCTTTGCGGGTGGACGCTGGACTTTTCTCCGGGAATTCCCTATGAACCCGGATCGGCATCGGGGTCGTTTTTTTGTGGTTCTTGCCGAGGGCGTGACGGCAAATGGCAAAACGAAATTTGATGACACAGAAGATATCGATTCTCTCCGGCTTACCACTGAAGAAATTGAAGAAAAAATGCGGAGCGGTGAAATGGTTCACCCCCACCAAATTGCAGCGTTTTTGTTGTATGGCCGAAAATAGGGTTGTTGAGTTGAAGGAAATCCGCCTCCCCATCCTGATTACAGGGCTTTCGGGAGTTCCTGGATATGCTCTTTTTCGATACTTTCAAAAAAAATTCCCCAATTTTGTTTATGGAATTCGCGCCGTGAATTCTAATGATGTCAAAGGATTGGGCGTGCTCCCTATTGATGCAGAAGACGTGGCTTCCCATGCCGCGGCTTTTGAAGCATATCAATTTGGTACGGTGATTGATGCGAGTGGAAATTGTGCCTTAAAAGCCTGTGAATGCGATGCGGCTCTATCGAAACTTTTGAATTATACGCAAGGGGTGACTGTTGCGCGTTTAGCGGCAGAGTATGGATGTGCTTTGATTCGTCTTTCCACGGATATGGTATTTAGTGGGGCCTCGGGCAAAGGAAACTACAAAGAAGAGGACCCGAAAGACCCCATTCACAATTTTGGAAAACACATGTCCTTCGCAGAAGAGGATATTCAAAAACTGGTTCCAGAAGTGGTGATTTTGCGAGTGCCTCTCCCTATGGATTATGCCCCTGGTGGGGAAGCCGGTGCCATTGATTGGATTACACACAGGTTTCGTCCGGGGCGTCCTGCAACGCTTTATTTTGATGAATATCGAAACCCTATTTATGGGGGCGATTTGTGCCGTATTGTGGAGTTCATTCTGGAACACCCGTTTCCTGCGGGAATCTACCACTGTGGCGGTCGGCGAACGGTGAGTTTGTACGAAATCGGACAAATTATAAATGTAGTGGGTGGTTTTTCTCCGGAACTTTTGCAGGGTTGTAATCGCGTAGAAGCGGGGCCGCTTCCTCCGCGAGTAGGGAATCTTGCCATTGATTGCAGTAAGCTTTGGTCTTTGCTTCCGCCACAGATGATTCGTCCTTGGCCCGAAATGGAAAGCCTGGTTCCTGAGGGTCGAGATTGGCATAAAAAGGTGGATCGTTCCCGCTTTGGGAGTGAGGAATGGATTGATAAATTGCTGGTGCAGGGGTAGTATGTCCATTTTTACTTCTCCTTCCCTTTCTTTTCCTTTGGTGAATGCGCGTGTGGAGTATTTGCCTCAAGAGAACCCCTATGTGGCTTGGTTTTGTGAAAATGGTAAAAAACTGTGGAATTCTAATGATCTCTCTGAATTTTCAAAGTTAAACCGTCGCATTTGCCGCACGACCATTGTGGAAAATGAAAATGGAGATGCCATTCATTCTCCAGAACACTTAGCTCCGCTTTTTCTCTTATGGCCCAGACAGCATTTTGAAGTCCATGCTGAGGCAAAAGAGCTTCCGCTTTTAGATGGGAGCGCTTGGCCTTGGTACAAAGTTCTGCGACGCTTAGCGGGGCGCCCAGAAGCACTTTGTTTTTATGAGGCCCCTCTCACAGGGGAATGGAAATGGCAAAATGGATTTTGTCAAATTTCGCCTGCGGATACTTTGGAAATTGAGTACTCCATCGAACATGGAAGTTATCAGGATTCTGCTTATGTAGCGATCTATGAAGCCGAAGATCTTCTCCGTATTTTTTCTGCGCGTACGTTTATTTTTAAAGATGATTATGAAAACGCCAAGACGAGAGGACTCCTAAGCGGAGCCGATGAATCCTGTGGCCTTTTATTGAATATAAATTCAGAAGGAAAGTTGGAAACCCTCGTGGGTGGGTCTTTGCGGCATCCTCAGGAACCGATTTTTCATAAAATTCTGGATTTACTCGGAGATATTTCTCTCCCTAAGCCAATTTTACCTAGATTGAGAATCCGAATTCACAATGGAGGGCACATTGCCCACCACCAAATTTTAGCGAGGTTACTCGAATATGTCCCTTCTAGATACCCTACCGAAGCCTGAGAAGCCCGGAATCCTTTTGGACTTTGCCGCCATTCTTAAGTTGTTGCCACATCGCTATCCGTTCCTTTTCATTGACCAAGTGGTGTCGATGGATCTTGATGCTGAAAAACCTTCCATCGTTTGTATCAAGAACGTCTCATTTAACGAGCCTTTTTTTCAGGGACATTTCCCGGAAGAGCCCGTAATGCCTGGTGTTATTCAAATTGAAACCATGGCTCAGGCGAGTTGCATTTTGGCGAGCTTTACTCATGAGGCAGAGACTCAGGGCAAACGCCCTGCTTTTATGGCTGTCGATGGTTGTCGCTTCCGTCGCCCGGTGCGTCCTGGCGATCAATTGACTGTGAAAGTGGTGCTTGAAAAGTCCCGTCGCGGAATATTCATCTTCACTGGCGAAATCTATTGTGGAACAGAACTTGTCTGCAATACAGGTTTCACAGCGACGATGATTTAGTTTTACTTTTCTTTCGCCGTGTAAACGCCATCCCAAATTTTCCCTTCCGTCACCGGAGGGGATTTTTTATAGAAGGCACAGCGACTCAAGTACACATGAGAGGGCGTTGTCGTACTTCCTGGATCTTTATCGGGATTGTGGGGCTCTAATTCAATCGTTCGGGAAAAGAGTTCAATGGCCTTGTCCCATTCCATAGCGAGGTAATGTTGACGTGCTTTTTCCCATAGGGGAATGAGTTTTTCTATGGTTTCCTTGAGGGGACAGTCTTTAGAACAAAGTAATTCATAAGTGGCAACCGGTTTTTTCTTCCCCACAACGCGGATGGTATCCAGTGTACGGTAAAGAATAGTTCCGGGAACGATGCCTTGGACTGTTTCTTCGCTCACATGAATGTAGGCTCCGTATTGCTTCGCAACGCTTTCTAAACGAGCCGTGAGATTTACCGCATCTCCCATCATCGTGTAGTTTTTTCGTATGGGGGAGCCCATATTTCCCGTGACGATGTTGCCTGTATTAATGCCTATGCGCATATGCATATTGCATACCGCTTCGGGCCATTTTCCTTTTTCAGAAGTCCATTTTTTACGAAGACTCTGCAGCGCTCTTTGCATCGCTATGGCTGTTTCACAAGCACTTTGCCGATGATTGGGAAGTGGCATTGGTGCACCAAAAAAGGCGACAATGGCATCGCCTTCGTATTTATCAAGAGTCCCTTTGTTCGAAGTCAGAATATGGGTCATTTCCGTGAGATATTCGTTGAGTAGTTCCACGAGTTTTTGGGGATTCCCAATTTTTTCGGAGAAAGAGGAAAAACCAGCAATATCTGTAAAGAATGCGGTGATATAGGATTCCTCTCCACCCAAGGTTGGCATAATTTCATGGGCGAGCATTTCATCGATGAGTTCTGGAGAGATGTACTGCTTAAACGCGTTATTGAGGAATCTTTTTTCTTTTGATTCGTAGTAGAACCGGACTAAAAAGGCTGAAATAAATACAGAAAAAATAATGATGATGGGTCGCGCGACTCCAATATAGAGCCCCGTTTCAAAGTAATAATAACCGATCAATACGTATCCAACAGACAAAGCCAGAATGCTAATAACGGAAATTCGTTGAGGCATGTAAAGCCCCATGAGGATGCTGAGAATGGTTAATAGCAACAAAATTTGAAGTTGCTTTATTTCATTGAGGCTGATGAGGTATTCATTGTTCAGAATGTTTTGAATAATATTCGCATGCACTAAGATGGCTGGAAAATTTTCTTCATGAGGGGCAGAGATAAAATCAAAAAGTGCGGGCGTCGCAGAACCTAAAATAAAAATCTTTCCTTGGTATAATCCAGGATCCAATCGATTCTTGGCTACATCGTAATAGGACAAGTGTTGAAATGTCCTTACGTTCGGGGGAATATTGAATCGGCTTTGATAACGAATTTGGAACCCCCCATGTTCATCAATCGGAATTTTTCTTTCCGTACCAAAACGAATCTCTTCGCCAATAGGGAGCGCATCAAAATCTTCGGACTTTACAGATAAAAGGTCATTAAGCACATCGGGAGAAAGAATGTTAAAATTAGAAACCCAAACTTTTTTCTTGGCGTCAAAATGAATATCTAAATCACAGGAAAGATTTTTTTGCTCCCCTTTTTTTAACGAGTCAATTTCATTTTTGAAATATTGGATGGTTTCGACCGTATAACGATTGAGTGTTACTTCTTCATCGGCGTTGGTATCTACCAGAATGATTTGGTTGGGTATTTCGGTTTTTTGAATAACAAAAGGAGGTTCCACTTTGAATTCATTCCATTCGAGCGTTCGTACTGCTTTCGCTAAAGGTCCAGTGATGAATTGTCCATCAAAAATTTCAAACGATAATTCCCCACTATCTTCTTTTTTGACAATGATTTTATGTGCGATTTCAATAAAGGATTTCGTAGAATCTTGGGAATGATTGGCGTATAGGAATTTACTCGCTAGGAGCGCTTTGAACATGGGGTAAGAGAATTGGGGATAGGTAGTTTGCAAGGCTCCAGAGTTATCGCGGTAGATTCCAAAAGGCTTCCCGATATTGATATACTGTCCCATTTTAATTTGTACGTTTTTTTGTTTTTGATGGAAAAGGTGCAAAATGGTTTGCAAAGAAAGTGATCCATAGAGACGGCTGTCTGCATGGGGGTAAATGTCCGGGTTGGGAAACCGATAGAGCATGGATACTTTTCGTACGATGCCATCTTTGTCTGGGAATGCATTGACCACGCCTATCCTTGCCGCAGAAAGGGAAAGTTCAGGAAAAATATTATCGAGAAGATCTTTGGCTTCTATTTTTTGTGCCGAATCTGCCTGGAGAAGCGAGAAGGTGGATTGTGTTCCTAAGGCCGCTTGCCATTCAGGAGAACTCAGCGGTTGCCATTGAGATTCATGTTTATAAGCTTTTCTGTTGTTGAACATGGACGCCACAATGGTATTGCCGTTTTCTTTGACCGCATTTATCAATAAGGAATCATCGTTGTATTTTTTGAGAAGAAAAGGGTATTGCTCTTTCCAGTCCATTGTGGGGTAGAGTTCTTTGAGAATATTTACGGTGTGGGTCGCTTTATTTTTTCCGAAGTCTGCGCTTTTAAAAAGAATGTCAAAAACAATGGCTGATGCACCCCCTTTCTCCAAGGATTTGATGACATTCGCATGGATATCTCGAGTCCATTCGTTATAATTTCCAAGTTTGGTCAATGAATTTTCATCGATATCGACAATGATAATGTTGTCTGCATGGCCTTCACTGCTTTGAACTTTATTATTTTCATCGTATTCTGCATTGTCTTTGCTTGCCCACTTAAAGTAGGTATCGTAAAAAAGATTTTCTAGCTTAGTCGTCCAATCGGCAGTAATCTTCGAATGTTTCTCGCTTGGCGATGCAAGAAGGATAACGGAGAGTAAGAGGACAACTCCAATGATCAGCCCTCGGACTGCTTTTTTTACGGATTTGGATTGTTTTATGAGCATTCTTAAAACATAGAAAACAGGTTGAATTTATATTTACCAGAAGAATATATAGAACCAAAAGAATATGCAGATAGAAGGAGTCCCGCTTGGCTAATAAATCTAAAAGAGCAAAAAAACAGTCAAAGTCAGAGTTCACCCTTCCAGAAGGCTTAGCGAGGGATGTGTCTGGATGGATGCTATTGATTTTGGGTGCTCTTCTCTCTTTGGCGTTGGTTAGCTTTGTATACTCAGGGAGTGAGGGCAATTGGCTAGGGCCTTATTTTGGTATTCTTTTGCCCGAATTTTTCCATTTCGTTTTCGGCTCTTTCACTTCTGTTATTGTCGCTGTAGCTTTGATGCTTTGGGGAATCTGGTTGTTGCGTGGCATGGTGCGTGCGCGTCTTTTTCGTTTTGCCATCGGTTTTTCCATACTCACCTTTTTAGGATCAGGATTATTGGCGCTGCAAGTGGCTGATAATCTTCACCCATCGAAAGAGGTTCTTTTCAGGAGTGGTGGAATATTAGGCGCCTTTCTCGTGCAGAATATCGCTCAGCCTATTTTCGGCCCCTCTTTGGTCGCTCCGTACATTTTTGGTTCTATTGCTATTCTTTTTGTGTTTGTTATTGCTTTTGGTCTTCGTTTGTCTCATTTCACATTTGTCAAAGTGTGGATGGCTTCTGTGGTCACTTGGTGGCAAAATCGAAAAGAAATTCGTGTAGAGCCCCTCCCGGAAACAAAGGCGATGGCTGCGACTAAAAAAGCCTTAAAGTGGGATGATGATTATACGATGATGCGTCCCAAAAAGGTGGTTCCGTTCAAAGGCCCTGTTGGCTCTTTTGAAGGAACGCTTCCCGTGGCGCCTGCATTTGCCGCCCAAGAGGCATCAATACCCACGATGGCAATGGGATCTGTGAGTGCCGCGGAAATTGCCGAAAAGGAACGTTACCTTCAGGAGAATGAGCATCGTTTGGGTGCCATGGAAGTGCGTCAGTTGCGCGATCAGATTGCGGAGCTTCGTCGTGTACGAGATTTGAATGAATGGGAAGACAATCGTCATGGTAAACCTTCTGTCCAAGGCATTGTGCGTCGTCATGAAAGTGCTCCTGAAGCAGTTCCTTTGCCCAAAGATCTTGAGGGGGTAGGGAAGAATAAACCGGATTCTGAATTGACTGCAAACCGCGCCGCTAAAGTAACTTCTGCACAAGATTCTCTCGAAAAAACGACCGAGCCTATTTACGAGGAGTACAAGCTTCCGGCCGTGCGCGATATTCTCCCGCCACCCCCCGAACAGACTCCCGATTATTCCGAAGCGGAACTTCAAGAAATTGGTCACCAACTTGAACTTCAGTTAGAAAACTTTAAGGTCAAAGGAAAGGTGGTAGGCATTGCCACGGGCCCCATGATTACACGCTTTGAAGTGGAGCCGGGGCCGGGCGTAAAAGTTTCTCGTTTTGCAGCACTTCATGAGGATTTGGCACTTGCGCTCAAGGCCGCTTCCATTCGCATTCTCGCCCCGATCCCTGGCAAAGCGGTGGTGGGGATAGAAGTTCCCAACCGGAAATTACAAACCGTTTACTGCCGCGATATTTTTGAAAGTCCGAGATTCGATCCCAAACCGGAAAAAATAGTTTTGGTTTTAGGTAAAGACATTACGGGGAATCCTTTTACTATGGATCTTGCGCGCGCTCCGCATGTATTGATTGCGGGCCAGACGGGTTCTGGTAAATCGGTGTGCATCAATGTGCTCATGGCAAGTATTCTTTTCAGCAAAACGCCGGATGAACTTCGCATGATTTTAGTGGATCCTAAGGTGGTGGAACTTAAGTTGTACGAAAATATTCCGCATTTGCTTTATCCGGTGATTACGCAACCCAATGTTGCTGTGCAGGCACTGAAATGGGCCTGTGTCGAAATGGACCGCCGCTATGGGGTGCTTGCTAAAGCGAAGGTGAGAAATCTTGCGGGCTATAACGTAAAAGTGGAATCGGAAAAAGCGGAAGCGGCTTCTTTCTTAGAACACTTAGAACAAACGCAGGTACTTGCCGATGGAACGATTATCGCTTCTTCCTCCGAGGGGGATGCTACCGCCATTACGCAGTTTAATAAGTGCGTTCAGGAGGGTTCCATTGTTGGAGATTCTGGGGAAAAATTGGAAAAGCTCCCCTATATTGTGATCGTCATCGATGAACTTGCAGACTTGATGATGGTCGCCGGAAAAGAAGTGGAAATATCCATTGCCCGCATTGCTCAAAAGGCGCGCGCCGTGGGTATTCATTTAGTACTCGCGACCCAGCGCCCTTCGGTAAACGTCATCACAGGCCTCATCAAAGCCAATCTTCCGACGCGCATCAGTTTCAAGGTGGCTTCTCAGATTGATGCGCGCACGGTCATGGACCGTGCCGGCGCGGAAAAACTGCTCGGTCGCGGCGATATGCTTTTCCGCGCGACGGAAGACCCAGAACCCCATCGTGTGCATGGAGCTTTTTTGACCGATGAAGAAGTGGAAAAACTCGCGGACGTTTGTTCTAACCAGCCCAACGTAGATTATCAGAAATATTTAGATACAAGAATTAAAGATTCAGATCTTGAATCGGAAGGTAAAGAAGACGGCGATGATGAAGAGGGTGGTGGGGTAGGGAATCTTAACACCAAAGATGTAGACCCTCTCGTTTTCGAAGTGGCTCTTTTCAGTGCTGACAACGGAGGCATCTCCACTTCTAACGTACAGCGGCGTTTCGGAGTAGGTTTTGCCCGCGCTGGCCGCATTGTGGATCAGATGCAGCGTTTAGGCATTTGCGGTCCCGCTCGTGGAGCCAAACCCCGCGAGATTCTCATGGATGCGGAGATGATTACAAATTTGATGCATCGCTGAAATAAGCTCTTTGTTTTATCAAATTTTTCAGTATGCGCAATTCAGCACTCTGCGTATTTTCCAGAAGATCCTATGGTGCGTTCTGAATTCGCTTTCCGAGCAGATTGTAATAGCGCAATTTTTGAAGCGCTTTTGCACTGGGGCTTTGCTGCGATCGGATGATTGTAGTACCGCTTTCGGTTTCAAAGGGCCCCAGATCAGGAGCACTGCCCACGTAGTCGTAACCAAGATCTGCTCCGGCATCAATCATTTTACGGCTCACGGTAAGACGGAATAAAATGGTTGCGGGGATATTGCCATCAGCATCGCGGGTCGCGGTGGCGAGTGTTGTATCAAGACTTTGAAAATCGGCTTTGGAAGGCGTTATTCCCAGATTCCAGGAATTGTTTTTTTCTGTGGAATTGTCGGCAATGCCGTTGCTGGATAATCCGGCATAGGAAATATTGTTTGAAAACGTGTGAGATTGCCCCGCATTTAGATTATCTCCTCCCATTCCAAAATTGATCCCATTGGCATAGCCGATGCTTTGTTCAATGGTGATTCCACCTGTATTATTATTTTCATCAAAACCTTTTGCTGGATTATCGAAAGCCACACAGCGCAAAAGAGTGTGATTCGCTTGTATGTAATTACCACCCATTTTGAATCCATTCCCATTGCCAGTAAAGGTGGTGTAACCGAAAACGTTAACTCCATTGCGGAAGGCCCAGCTATCTTCGATGACGACCGTTTCGGGGCTTTCGTAGGCATCAAACCCATCGTCCGAATTTTCCCAGGCGCGACATTGGACAAATTTATTCCCTGCGCCTTGCGTCTCTTTGGGACCAAAGCCGTCTGCCATGCTGCCTCCCTTCTTGGGATCGTAATTGCGATAAGAATCGCAACGCTTCACGAGTGTATGGTTTCCGCCTTTATTGATTTCCAATCCGGTGTTTCGATTTTCGAAAAAGGCACAATCCATAAACGAATTATAGGAGCCTGTGATATAAGCACCCTGATAACCAGCCCGGGTAATACCAATCCCATGAAATTTCCAATAATTGCCAGTCACGTAGAATCCAAACGATTTGTCAACATAAGTCAGCTCAGGAAAACTGAAATCGAAGATTGCTTGGGCGTGTCCATCGGCCCATACCACAATCGGTGCCATCGCCGTTCCCTTCTGAGATAATTCAATCAGATTTTTGCTTCCCACTACATACGGAATGGTGTAAGTTCCTGCTTCGAATTTTAATGTATCTCCGGCTTGAGCGGCTTTGAGTGCTGCGATAAAATCCATGGAGGGATCAATGGAAAATGTCGTGGCATGAGATACTCCTGCCATCATCAAGGGAAAAATAATATTTTGAATCTTCATACAATGCCCATAATGTTCTCAATAATTGTAGATTAATTATTTATAAAAATAGATAAATTAGTCAGAGTTATAATATAAATAAAGATATTTAAAAATATTGATGTTCTCATAAAATATTTGATTTTAGATCAAAAAATGGACAAAGTTCCTATCGTGTATTTCCAGACGTCTTTTTCTTCATATTCAGACCCAAAGAGCTGTTTTCTTGCTAAATTTAGCCCCACAGTTTTAGTATTACTGTTTATTTCAAAGAGGTTTATAATGAATTACTTCAACACGCTTCCTCTTCGCAGACAACTTGAGGAATTAGGTCATTGCCGTTTTATGGAGGCTTCCGAGTTTTCTCGTGGCACCGAAGTTCTCAAGGGAAAGAAAATCGTTTTCGTTGGTTGCGGAGCTCAGGGTTTGCATCAAGGTTTGAATCTTCGTGATAGCGGTTTGGATGTTTCTTATACGCTTCGCAAAGAAGCGATTGAACAAAAGCGTGCCTCTTGGAAGAATGCGACTGAAAATGGTTTTAAGGTCGGTACCTATGACGAAATGATTCCTGGTGCAGATCTCGTCTGTAACCTCACGCCGGATAAGCAGCATCATTCGGTGATTCCTGCTATTATGCCTTTGATGAAAAAGGGCTCCACTCTTTCTTACAGCCATGGATTTAACATGATTGAAGAAGGTCAGCAGATTCGCCCGGATATTACCGTGATTATGGTAGCTCCAAAGGGTCCTGGTTCTGAAGTGCGTGCCGAATACGTTCGCGGTTTCGGTATGCCTTGTTTGATTGCTGTGCAGAGCACCAACGATCCAGAAGGAAAGGGTTGGGACTATGCGAAGGCTTACGCGGTAGGTCTCGGTGCTGATCGCGCGGGTGTTCTCGAAAGTGCTTTTATTGCTGAAGTCAAGTCCGATTTGATGGGTGAACAGACCATTCTTTGCGGTATGCTTCAGACAGGGACTCTCCTTTGCTTTGATAAGATGATTGAATTTGGTGTTAAGCCAACTTATGCTTCCAAGCTTCTCCAATACGGTTGGGAAACTATTTCCGAAGCCCTGAAACATGGTGGCATCACGAACATGATGGATCGTCTTTCCAACCCAGCCAAGATTCGTGCTTATGAGCTTTCCGAACAAATGAAGAAAATCATGCGTCCGCTTTACCAGAAGCATCAGGATGACATTATCTCCGGCGAATTTTCTTCTACTATGATGAAGGATTGGGAAGCGGGGGATAAGGATCTTCTTACTTGGCGTGAAGAAACAGGTAAAACTGCGTTTGAGAAAACCACTCCTACTGAAGAGGCTATTACCGAACAGGAATACTTTGATTGTGGTGTTCTTATGACTGCAATGATTAAGGCGGGTGTGGAACTTGCTTTTGAAACCATGGTTTCCGCAGGCATCAAGCCAGCGAGTGCCTATTATGAATCACTGCACGAAACGCCATTGATTGCAAACCTCATTGCTCGCAAAAAGCTCTATGAGATGAACCGCGTGATCAGCGATACGGCTGAGTATGGTTGCTACCTGTTTGCCAACCGTTGCGTGCCTCTCTTGAAGGATTTCATGAAGACTGTGACCAAGGAAGATATTGGTACTGTTTATGGTGCAGGAAAGAGCGCTTCTGTGGATAACGAACGTTTGATCGAAGTGAACCGCGCGATTCGCCAGCATCCGGTGGAAGACATTGGGGCGTGGTTACGTTCCAAGATGCGCGGTATGTCGAAACTCGTTTGATAAGCTTCGCAATGCGGCGTTAGCTCAACTCTCGGCGTACGAGTGTACGCCTTCGGTTTCGCTGCCTTGCCTTGCTCGCTTCTGAAACGAGTTTCATAGGTACTTCTATAAAAAGACCCTCGCTTACGCGGGGGTCTTTTT
>Ga0209467_1002550_pt1 | contig 12878 bp, 7 predicted proteins | sample Higcelwee11metaG_FD_187175 | JGI IMG/M metagenome (GOLD analysis project Ga0209467, IMG submission 187175) | Freshwater pond sediment microbial communities from the University of Edinburgh, under environmental carbon perturbations - High... | ecosystem: Environmental > Aquatic > Freshwater > Pond...
TAGCCGACCATAATTGCACCATTTTGTCCGCCGATCGCATAGATCAGACCATTAGAATCGGCAAGACCAAGATTGTACCGGCTTGCCGACATATCTGCTTTTGATGCGATTGTGTCTGCCGCAACAGAGTAAGCTTCGACCGATTTCAAACTCGTTGAGCTGCTTTTACCGCCGACAAAGTAGACGGTGCCGCTTACATTAGCCGCACCGTGTCCGCTTCGGGCGCTTGCAAGTGCTGCAGTCGCAGTTGACCAGGTGTCGCTAACCGCATCGTAGATTTCAATTGAGCTAAGATCTGTTGTGCCGTTCGAACCGCCCGCGACAACTATCTTGCCGCCCACTGCGGTTGCCGTGTGGCCGTAACGAGCCGTTGCCATGCTCGTTCTTACACGCCAGACGTTATCGGTCGCAGGTATCACCGATACCTCTGCCGATTCAGCCGACTCAACAGCGCCCTTCACGGCTGTAACAATATAATAATAGCTGGCGCCATTCGTTCGCCCGGTATGTACAAAGGGGCTTGTCACACCAGTTATCTTGTTGCCGAAGCTCTTTGAGACACCGCTCGAAGTATTCCAGTAGATGTTATATGACTCAGCATCGCCGACCGGATTAAAGGTGATAATCGACTGCGTCTTGCCGGGTGTTGCCTTGACGCCGGTAACGAGGGTTTCTTTTACGGTCAGGGAAAACTGGCGTGTCGTCGAAGCAGAACCCTTCGTGATCGTCGCCGTCATTGTGACCGGCACATCGACAATGGTGTGGCTGACGATGCCGGAATTGGTGATGCGGGCCGAAGTATTCGATGCCCAGCTTATTGCGGTACCACAGCTGCCTGAAGTTGGCAGTGTAATATTGCTTTTTACCGATGTTATGCTGTCACCTGCACCATAGGTGATGAGAAGATTATTTTTATCTTCGTCGACCGCCTCGGCATCGCTTTGCGGGGCTTTTATTACAGTCACCGTAAATGTTTTCGCCTGCTGTACACTGCCTTTGGTGATGGTCGCAGTCAGCGTCACTGTAGTATTACCCGTTGTAAATGAAGGACGAATCACGGTTCCGTCAGTTTTAATCACAAGAGGCGCAGAAGAACTCCAGGTGATCGTCGACCCCTTCTTGCCCTCACTTGCAAGTGTCAGGCTGGTCGTTATTGATGTTGAGCTGTCAGCACCCGAAAAACCAACGACCAGTGCATTCTTGTCGGTTACAACAGCCGCTTCATAAGAGAGAGTGCTGTTTCCTGCGGCAAGGTCGGTCATGATGATATCGACAGTACCATCACCATTGGTATCAACACCGTCATATATGCCGTCACTGTTCGCGTCTACCAGTGTGCCGTCATTAACGCCGTCGCCGTTTGTATCGACGGTAACCTTCGTTGCCGGAGCGGCAGTACCTGATGTACTTCCGGTTGAAAGACTTTTATCTGATGTACCATCGCCGTTAGTATCAATGCCGTCGTAGATACCGTCGCCGTTTGTGTCAACCAGCGTACCGTCTTTTACGCCGTCACCGTTTGTATCTACAGTAATCTGCGCTACTGCAGTACCTGTAGAGAGGCTTTTGTCTGATGTGCCGTCGCCGTTGGTATCGATGCCGTCGTAGATACCATCGCCGTTTGTGTCAACCAGCGCGCCGTCTTTTACGCCGTCACCGTCAGTATCTACGGTAATCTGCTCGTCGTCAGAGCCTGAAGTGCTGCCGGCTGCGAGTGTTTCGTCGGCAGTGCCGTCATTATCAGTGTCGATTCCGTCAAAAAAACCGTCGCCATTTTCATCGACCAATGTTCCATCAGATTCACCGTCACCGTTAAGATCGACAGCTACTGTCGTTATTGCAGTTTCTTCTGTACCGCCGCCTGCGCCGCCGCACGAAGTTAAAAGACTACCAAATAATAATAAGATTATGAGAGAGAGAGAGAGAGAGAGAGAGAAGAATTTCGAATTGGCGGGTATCATAACGCCTCCATTAAGATAAAATATATGGACATTCACAAGCATACAAAAACAACCGTCCAACAAGACGGTTTTAGCAATCGATTTTGAAGAGTAAATTTGGTTGGCAATTATTTGTCGATATGATTAATTACTCGAAAAGCACAATGGGATTGTAAAGTACTATTTCGCAGCTGAATGTAAATTTATTCAACTATACCACAAAAGTACATTTTAAGGTAGTTCAAAAAACTACAGCCTGATAAGATATAATTTTACTTTCAAGGAATTTCCTCGGAGTAGCGGCCGACTGACAACAAAAAGTACACGACTGCGGCAGAAAATAACTTCATTGCCAGCCCTCTTTGTGTGACATTGACCTCTTCCCAATCCTGCGAGTCCTCCGAAATCTCGATTACATACTCCGAACTGCATGCGCTCTCCCGGAAAAGTGAAACCGCATGCAGTTCAGCTTGCTTCTTCATACCGAACGAGACGAACTCATTATCAGTTAAATTGCCGGGGCTTCCCATCCGGGGAAACTAACGGATAATCAAACGAATGACGCTTGATTATCACATTTGCAACAAGTCCAATGTTTAATATTTGAATCTCTTCCATTATATTGACTATGGATCTGAAAGTTTTGTAAACAGACTAAAGCTCCATTCACTATTTTTTTTGACGTTCACCGGCAGTATGAGTATCTAATCAGAAAGAATATTTTAAAGGCAACTGTTTCAATAAACAAAATCATTGTTAGATTTGTTGTGAATCTGAAAATCCGGGTGTCTGCCCCTCCTCAGGCGGGGCAAACGCATCGTTTTTAATGAGTTCTGCAACTAGTCTGTTATACGTATGAAACAGGGATCAGCATTGCAGATTTTCTATTGCTCAAGATTACCAAATATCCATTTCAACACGAAATCACCGACTGGACGAAAAAAATGCAGGTAATTCATAAGAAAAATTTTAAGAAACAGACTTTCGGCAACACCATCGACATGCTGATAAGTCAGCCCTACTTCGTCAACAAGGGATACAATCACGCAGATCTTTCAGCCGAACTTGTCGCGGATAAAACGATCAAGGCAATGGCGGTCATGAATGGCGGACTGATAACCGGAGTCATCACCCGAAGCGCCTTTTTCGAAGCGATGTCGGTCAGCAGCGGTTCAGATATAGATCCGGAGAGTTACCTGTTTGAGGCACAGGTGCTTTCGGGTCAACTGCATCCTTTTGACATTTGGGACAAGGATTCAATCGACCGGCTGATCAACAAGATCTGGTTTGCTGTTACCGATAAAAACGGTGAGTTTTCGGGGCTTTTCTCTTCGATTGATCTGCTCAACTTTCTTTCGAATATAACACTGCTGGACATGTCGCTTGCCAATACGATTCAGTCACGGATAAACGGAGGAGGAAATGAAGTTCAAGCCGGTAAATTCTCTATCGCCTCGTTTTCGCTTCCCGCAAAGGGAATCGGCGGGGATCTGGTTTATTCTTCAAAGATTGATGACGGCTCGACAATATTCGCACTATTCGATGTCTCGGGAAAAGGAACCGCTGCATCTCTGGTAACCGGAATAATTTTCGGTATCTTAAGTTTCGCCCTTACAGAGGTAACGATCGAGACACTTATCCGAAGAATCAACAGAATATTGAACACCACCTTTCAAAACGAGCTTTTTGTTACAGGGGTTATCGGCCGGGTCGAAGCGGATGGATCGGCAATAACAATTTCAGATCTGGGTCACTCACACTGCTACACCTTGCCGCACGCGCGTCATGTTTGTGTCGAAACCGGAACCCTGCCTCTCGGAATCGATTATGATATTACTCCCCAGTTTATGAATATTGAGCTCAAACCGGGAGAACAATTTGTTATCATAAGTGACGGCATTATCGAGCAGCAAAATGACGAGCACCGTCCATTCAATATCAATTCAATTTTCAAAATTCTGGAAACGGGACAAAGTGAAACTCTTGGTGAGTGCCTGAAGCTGATTGCAAACGATTACCGCAATTTTATGGGACTTAAAAGCCAGCACGATGATGCCTCGATGATCGTCATAAGGAGAGATGAGTGAAGATTGTGAGATTTGTTTTTGCAATAATAAATCAGATAAATGCTAAATTTTGATAGTGAAAGTAAGAAAATCCCCGCATTGACTGCTGTGTCTCATGGTAATGGAACTGGTCGCATGACAGCGACGAAATCAGCAGCAAACCACTAAACACACCTCTGATTATCAGCTGCGGGGACTTTAGTTTAATATAAGCGATTCTTTGTTACACGTATTCAAACACTACTTAGCACCGAAAACCGGGATCAATCCCAGTTTTCGATCATAACATTTGAATATGCAGTCGTTTTTACCCTTCTGTCTTCATGGGCATATTGAGCTAAAGCATCATAAGCACTATTCCATCCTGCAACACTTTTCATGTCAGCAGCAAGCGGCAAAGTACCAGGAAACGTGACATCTGTTTTGCTTACGACATTACCGTCAAGAGGTTGCAAAGTTTTGTCCATAATGAACCATTCCTCTCCATTAATATCGGCAGTGGTCTCTGCGGTTCTAGTTTCTGCACGTCTTCGCAGAATAGTGTTCGAAGTTCCATTGCCGCCGCCGAAAACGGATGTGCATTCGGCTGCCCATGCCTGATCTTTATAACCAAGAGACCAGCCAAGTGCGAGAGAGAAATCAGCTGTTTCGGTATCAATCGAAAGCTCATTTGAAAATACCACCAGTTCTGAATAAGCGGTGTCGCTGGCATCGGCCTTACGTTTCTTAGATGTCACATAACGCACATAGGTTAGTTTATTCACCTTATCTTTGACACCGTAAAAGATGGAGACGCTGAGCTCGTCCGGCGTGGACGTGTTTGCCGCTTTGTTGTACACAAGTACTCTCTCATAGTTTTCGTCTTTATAAAATGCGGCTTTCCATTCCATCACCACGAAATTAGAGGGGATATCTCCAATAAACTCAACAACCCCCTGCACTGGTATGGTTTCAGCCCGAACCCCTTGTTTACTCTCATCAAAAGTGACAATAACATTATCAAAAAAAGCCGCCGGTGATGATTTTTCTGTCAGTAACGTCAATTTATAGTTATCTGAATGACTGGGCTGCAATTCGTGATTCTCGGTCACAAGATCGTTTATTGTATTAATTTCTTTGTCAAGTGCCTGCACACACCACTGATAAGAAAAGCTGACTTGATCGGGATTAAAGACCTTATCAAGTATATTCTCGGACGGACTCGCCGTTGTTCCGTATTTCCACATTCTGTCAAAATAGTCTAAGACATCAGTACTGGTCCGAGTTGAATAAAGAGGCAGATCTACAGAATTTCTTTTTAACGAGAAGGCGCTTCGTGACACGGTAGGATTGATTGAATCAGTATCCTGAAAATAACTCTGCAAACCGATGCTTTCGTCTGATCCGTCGGGTCCATCTGATTTTGATGTTTTACTGTCACACGAAAAAACACACATTAATACGAACAAAATAATTGTTCCCAATGCTACATGCTTGATATTCATTGATGCCTCCAGATTTAAATATAGGCCATGTTGCGTAACCGAAGCAAAATGCCGCATCCTTACAAATAATAGTGATACAGCATTTCTTCCAATTTGCAACAAATTTAATATATTACGATGTATAATATCGCTCTTGAGAATAATCAACCAGAAGTTTATATGACAATCCGGTAACTAAAGAGCTTATTAATGCACACAATCCGGATTATGTGAAGTACCTAAGAGGATTCTCTGCTAGGAATTTATTCATTTCATATAATGGAGTGGTTTATAATTTTTTTTTAGTTATTTTTTTAATAGAGACCGGGCTCACTCTGAAGAGAAATTAAGAGGAGTGTGCGCCTTCCGGCTTATTGTGTTAATTCCAAAAAATCATGAAAAGTCAAAATTTTTTCACTACCTGCTATTGACCTGTCTATCGCATTACACTTTACCTTTTACCCCGTGACAATCACAGCCGCGACCATGTGTCTTCATCAGACCGGGAAATTCTGTTTACCCGGTAACGGCACATCGTCCGGCATTATCTTCAATCCGGAGGGGCAATGAGTAATACAGCTATGACAGGTGTATCATGGAAAAAGGGAACAAGAATCAGGCGCAGCGGAAGGTTCACGCTGAATTTCACGGCGGCGGAAGTTTTCCCCCTGCTTTGCCCGGTCGAGGAAGCAAAATGGCTTCCCGGCTGGAAGTGCATGATGGTCTATTCAGAATCAGGCGTCGCCGAGAGGGACGCGGTTTTTACCACAATGGATAGTGACGGACTCGAGATTGTCTGGAGCTGTATTACGTATGAACCGGGCAGATTTATCGTATACAGTATTGTCAAGGGTACGGATACGGTCGAGCGTCTGAGCATACGGCTGAGTGAACAGGATAAAGGTTCGACTGAACTCGAGTGGAGTGTTCTGGCTACGGGATTCTCACCGGCCGGCGTTAAAAGATCGGGGCACTGTGAAAGCGAAGCCGCCTATCAGCAATTTCTGCTTGATCGCAAACGAGAGATGCTCTATTATCTCGAGAACGGGAAAATGATCAGTTAACCATCAAGAAAGTCGGGCAATGATGGTTTATCCGCGGCATCTTTTGTATTGAGCCGGATTTGCCCGATCTTTGAAAACAGGATTGCCCGGCACGGGATACTCATGTACACAATCGGAAGAACCGCGAAAAAAGCAGGCCTCTCGCGCACAACGCTGATTTACTATGACTCAATCGGCCTGCTGCACCCCACTGCAAAATCGGAGAACGGATACCGGTTTTATGATGATGCTGCCGTCGAACGCCTCAGGATAATCAATGTATTAAGAAGCGCGGGCCTAAGGCTCAACGAGATAAAAAGAATACTCAACAGCGGCAACGACGACGATTCGATCGTGATACTTCTGAAACGGCTCGGTACCGTCAACCATGAGATATCCACTCTGCAAAAGCAGCAGGAGGTTATCATCTCTCTTTTGAAGAAAAACGGGCATCTCTTCAGCAAGAATGAAAAAGGGGGGATGGACTTTTTCAGGCTGCTTGGAAAAGCGGGGATAAAACCCGATGACTTTGTGAAATGGCACTTGCTCTTTGAAGAGTACTCACAGAAGAATCACCGTCGCTTTCTCGAAAGTGCGGGTTTTAACGACAGCGAGATAGAAAAGACCATCGAGAAAATGAAGAAATCGAGATAACAATTTAGACAAGGGGCTGAGCAGTTAGCGTTATATATACGATCTCTCACAGTTTTGCGGTTCACTGACCGGGAAGGCGGGAGTTGTATCCCGGATTATAATCATGAGTTAAGCACCATTGGTGAAAGCATTGTCGAGTATAACGGAGAGTTGCCCGATTGTAAAAGGCTTTGAAATACTTGCAGTGAAGCCGTATTCTGCCGGAGACATCATCACATTGTCGTCTGCATAGCCGCTCATGGCAAAAACAGTCAAATCGGGAGAGCATTTTCTGAGCTCGGAGATGATCTCCTTGCCGCCCAGGCCCCCGGGGATTGTCAGATCAAGAAATAGTGCTGAAAACTGCCGTCCAATTCCGGTTTCTTTCTGGTAGAAGTCAAGTGCTGCTTTCCCCTCATCAATGCAGATAACTGTGTATCCCATCATTTCAAGCATTGCACTTACGGTGGCGCGTACAACCTCTTCGTCATCAACGATAATAACGGTTCCTGAACCCTTGTGCCTTATTCTTTCTGATTTGTCAATATCAGCCGGCTTCTCAATTACGGCCGGCAGAAAGATATGAAAAGTACTCCCTTTTCCCGGTTCTGTATCCACATCAATATAGCCGTTGTGACGTTTGATAATGGAGTAACTTGTTGCAAGGCCAAGACCGTAGCCCTTTGTTTTTGTTGTGTAAAAGGGGTCAAAAATATGCGGCAGTATGCTTTGGGGAATCCCCTGCCCATGGTCTTTAATTGACACTTTTACATAATTTCCGGCTGAAAGCACCGGGAGTGCAGTATCATTCAGCCTGATGTTTACAGCCGATACTTCGACCTGCCCGCCCCCCGGCATCGCCTGCAGCGCATTGATTGAAATGTTTTCAAGCACCTGGCTGATCTGGTTTTTGTCAATATCACATTGCCGGAGATTGTCCTCAATATCAAATACGCATGAACAGTTTGATCCGATCAGCGCAAACTGCACCGTATCCTGAAGAAAAGGCACGAGCGATGTCGCCTGCTGCATCGGCGAGCCGCCTTTTGCAAAAGTCAACAATTGCTTTGTAAGCGCTCTCGCCCTGTCAATGGTGGCCATTGTTGACTTCAGGTAGCCGGCAGGCCGTTCTTCGGTTGTTTCTGAATAAGCCAGGTCAATGTAGCCGTATATTCCGGCCAGCAGATTATTGAAATCATGAGCGATTCCGCCGGCAAGGATGGCAAGAGATTCAAGCCTCTGCGCTTTAAGAATAGTCTCTTCACTTCTCTTGTGTTCTGTGACATCAGCAAATATTGACGCAAATCTGAAACCGTCTTTTGCAGGGATCCGGAATATTGTCTGCCTGAAATTGCGGGGCTTTCCGTCTGCCCTGATAAAAACTCCTTCAGTATCATGACTCCGGTCGGGTAGTTTTCCTGTTCTGCAAAGCTCAAGAACCTCTTCCTGATATCCTGACAGAAGCGCAGGTGTGCGGATTTCTGCAGGAAGCATGCTGAAATTGACATCCCAGATTTTCTTACCAAGAACGGTCCGGGCATTTATTCCGGTGATTTTTTCGCAGGCTTTATTCCATTCGATCACAGCACCCTGCTCATCTGTGAGTATGAGCCCTTCAGAGAACTGCTCAACAATGTTTCTGTGTTTTTCTTCACTCTCGCGCAGAGCTTCCTCTGTTTTAAGCTGGATAATGCTGTCGCCGACCCTGCTTGCAATAGTTTCAAGTACAGTTTTTGAAAAAGGGGGTATTTCACTTCTGACATGCGATCCGATGTTCAGGCTTCCGATAACCTTTTTTTCATGGGTCACAGGAATAACGGCCATGGTCAGAAGCTTTTCAGAAATTAAATCAGCATCCGCAATGAACGAACCGGGATCTATGTATACCGGTTTCCCTTCAAGAACAAGTGCAGTATTTTTGCTTTGTGCATCGTAGTTTGAAACAGAATTGATGAATGAATCTGAAAGTCCTTTGTGCGCGACAAGTGTGAGGTTGTGATTCTGTTCGTTTAAAAGGTATATTCCACCGCAATCCATTTCAGATACGGTTATCGCTGCATTGATGCAAATCTCAAGCCAGGCCTGTGTATCAGTAGCGGTATTGAGTTTCAGTGCCAGATCATGTTCAAGAGAGAGCAGGTTCTCATTTCGTTTGCGTTCAGTAATATCAATTTCAATTCCATCGCTGACAATATGGTTATTGGCAAGACGTCTTAATGTTGACGTGGTAAGTCTGTGCCTTATTTCACCCGAAGGCAGCCGGACCCTTCCTTCAACTATAAAAACACCCATATCATTGAGAGCAGAATTCTCATTTTCAGAAATAGCCGTTCTATCCTCTTCAATATATTGATTAAAAATAAGTGATGAATCCCTGATCGCATCTTCAGGAGAGATGCCATGAAGGCTTCTCACGCCATCGCTTACATACAGAAACTGCCTGTCTGTTCCTGATTCACCGATATCAAGCTCAAAAACCATTCCGCCCGGAAGACTGTTGCTTAATGTCCGGAGCTGCTGTTCGTTATCTCGCAGTTTTTCTTCAGACTCTTTACGCTCAGTAACGTCCTGAATTGTTGTGACAACAAAGGACCGCGCATTTGCGTTTATTATTTTTGCAAATAATAACACATTTCTGACAATTCCGTCTTTTCTTCGAAGTGTTATCTCCAGTCCTGACACAATACGATTCTCAGCTATGCTCTTTTTTATAACTTCAAGGTCGCAGTCGGGAATTAATTTATTCGTGCTCAATGCCAGCTTTCCGATTACCTCTTCGCTCGTATAGCCTGAAACCTTTGTAAATGCATCATTTATATAGATAATGATACCGCTTTCCAGTTCAGTTATGGAATACGCATGCGGCGACTGTTCAAATATCTGGAGCCAGAAATCATTCTCATCCTGAACCGACTGTATGAAAGGCTTCTGCGTCTCTTCTGTAGACGCTGAAATCTCAGACAATTCAGAAATATTGCCTCTATTATTGTTTACTTTATGCATTTGAATAAGAACACCCTTGTTTTGAATAATTTCCTCTCGACAGGCGGTCCATCTCTTTCATGAATCCGTTGACAGGATTCGATATCAACGTTGCAATCATAACCGAGAATAATTTTCTCGAAGTCCTCATGAGTTTTCACCCATCACAAAGTGGTCATTCACAAGGCGAAACCGCCGCTGTCAGCGTGCACTTGACAGCAGTGCCATGCGGCATACAATCCTGATTTCATATGGATTTAAATAAGTGACAGATGCAAGTTAAGTCAAAAATAAAATAAGGGAACCTCGAAAATTAACTTTTGATGTTCCCTGATGACGGCTACGCCGCCCGCAAGATGCTTGCGAAAAGTTTTCAAGTAGAGCGCCCGGTTATATCTGGGCTACGGCATTCAGCCTTCGCAAGAACAGGCCACCGCGGGGGTAATTATCACCTGTTCCGAAGGAGTAAACAGAGTATGGTGTCGAGTAAAACAGGTTATCCCCGGCGTAATTACCGCATGTGGGGGGTATCAGCAGCGGCACTGCCCGTAGTTCGCACTGCCGCTGCCGCAGCCGGTCAGTGCCGCTGTGCGGCCTGCGCATGGGCACTGCCGACACCTGACATCGCCCATGTTTGAAAAAAACATGGGCGATGTTTTTTGCCGACACAGGCGATGTCAGCGCACAGGTCAGTCACTTATTGCGCACAGAATTGTCGATAATCGCCGCGGCAATAGGTCATAGTATGCTGGCGATAGCGGCCTGGGTAAGGATGTCGTTGTGTGACGAGGTCGCCAGATCTTCATAGAGGTAAAGCTCGGCGCCGCGCCTGCAACGCTCTACACTTTTGGGGATACACTGCTGCGCGAAGGCTTTTTCCAAAAGGACCAAATTTTATTCTCTGATTCTTTATTTCTTCATTGCCAGCTTGTATTGATAAATTTTACTATACTTTTTACCGGGAACAACGAGGACATCCCCTGTCGTCATATTGTACACAACAGACCACATAGTATGATTTTGAGATATGTCCTCTAACAGCTGCATCATTTCCAGCTGGTTAATGTCTCCGTCTTTTTCGTCCAGTGCCATATAAGCTTTTTTGTACCGCCTGCAAAGCACTTGTTTTTCATCTTCACTCTTGTTATATTCGATAAAATTTGTGCAGATTTGAAATTTTCGATCTTTCTTTATTTCAACCAACTGACCTTCAACATATTCAATAATTGAGGAATTTCCTTCTCGATCGGCAATAAGATAATGCCACGCCAGCGTAGTGTAGTTGATATTGTATTTTTGTAACAAAGCCACTGCTTCATCAACATTTTCTGCCTTGTCAAGAATCATTCTGATTGAGTGAGTATCACCGATGGTAACTTTGTCAGAATCCATTTTCGGCTTGTATTTGTTGGGTACGGCCATCTCCCCTACCGCCAATCCCATTTCATTCATTCCATCAAAAGCCACATATGGAGAAAAAGTAAGAGAAAAACTTGCGCCCAAAAAACTCTCCGGAAGGTAATCATCATGATAACCGAGATAGCTTATATCTACCATTGAAAAAGAAGATAACCCATTATCAGGCTTTGTCTCGAGTAACAGGATCGGCCTGTTTATCCAATCAAAGTTTCGACCAAGCAATTTCTCCCCTTTCCTGTTTACAGTAAAAATTGTTGCACAGGCATTTGCCGGTTCATGAGAAGTATTTTTTACAATTTTCAAGGTCTCCAAAAATTTCCATGTTGAGTCTGAAAAGATTGATCTTCTTACACTATCAGAAATATTGTCTGTAATCCCTTTTTCAAGGTACTTATCAAAATTGTAATCACACAAATATCGCATAGTGTACAAAGGGTAATCATCGACTCTTTGTAATGTAGTTAAACCACGGAACTTATTCCAGAACAAAGCAGTAACCGAAAGCACCAGAGCCAACATAATAATCAAACCAGTGATCAATATTTTGTTTCTTCTTGATTTTCTTTCAGGAACTCTCATTGCTTTCTCCCTTGCGTTATCCAAAACTTAATTTATGACTGATAGGAACTGTTCTTTGTTTTTTCAGGAATGTATTATTATAGGATTTTCCTCAGAGTAGAGCCCGACAGCTTACAGATGCTTCGACGGAGCTCAGCAACCAGATTGCAATTACAGCAGAAAAGTACTTCACGTGATTGACTCCATCTGTGGCAGAACATCACTTATGAGTCTCAAAAGAGGGGCTACGTATCAGAAGAGACCTCTTTCAAAGCTGATATGTTAAATTACCCAAAAGATTTTCGCATAATTTCACTGTGGAATCTAAACCACAACAACAAATCACATACAAAAACTATGGCCCTTTGCTCATTTTGTCAAAGCATTTCCATACAAGTGAAGCTTGATTCAAAGTATTGAAACAGGCATCGCCTGTTCCTCGGCATTGTGGTATCCGCCTGTGCGCTCGATGAAGAGTTATCAAGGGATGGGATTGTTTCGATGGGATGCATAGATTACCAAAATATAAAGGAATCTTTTCCGGATAACAGCAGACTGCAGTACTTTCTTGAATCATTCGGCAGCGATCCCCGCAACTATCGCCACAAAGGGCAGCGGAAGCATTGCCTCTGCATGCTCACAAAAGATATCGGTCAATACGGAACTTGCGGATACAATTGTGTGTACTGTTATGCAAAGAAAAAGCAGTAGAGGGGATATGAAGAGGGATGGGGGAAGAGGAAATAAAAAACCCCGATAGACAAAAGTCTATCG
>Ga0209467_1002554_pt1 | contig 12870 bp, 11 predicted proteins | sample Higcelwee11metaG_FD_187175 | JGI IMG/M metagenome (GOLD analysis project Ga0209467, IMG submission 187175) | Freshwater pond sediment microbial communities from the University of Edinburgh, under environmental carbon perturbations - High... | ecosystem: Environmental > Aquatic > Freshwater >...
TGTTTTCTTCCGCCAAATAGGCGACGGCGCGGCCGAGTTCGGCCGGCGAGGATATTTTTATGAAAATATCGGCTGGACCGCCTATCCTGAATGTCGTATGCGGGGCCATAGGTTCGGAAAAATGGATTCTTCCCGGTTCTATATTGATTTTTTGGGCGATTTGCCATAGGTTTTTCATGGTCGCCACCAATAGTGGTGATTGTGCGGCCAAATTGCAAGCCCGCCGCTGGAGGATCACCGATGCCCGAGTTAAGGCTTTTCAATACCAAGGGTCGTTCTTTGCAGGAATTCAAGCCGCTCTGGCCAGGCAAGGTCGGCTTCTACGGCTGCGGCCCCACCGTCTACAATTTCGCCCATATCGGCAACCTCCGCACCTATGTTTTCGAGGATATTCTCGCAAAGACCCTGCGCCGCTTCGGTTACGAAGTGAAGCATGTGATGAACGTCACCGATGTCGGTCACCTTTCCGGCGACGACGACACCGGCGAGGACAAGATGGTGAGAACCGCGAAGGAGCGGGGCGAGAGCGTGCTCCAGATCGCCAAGTTCTACACGGACGCCTTCTTCGCCGATACCGGACGCCTCGGCATAGAGCGTCCGACCGTGGTCTGCAAGGCCACCGAGCATGTCCAGGAAATGATCGACCTTATCCGGCGCATCGAGGCGAACGGCTTTACGTATATGGCGGGCGGCAATCTCTATTTCGACGTGACGAAATTCCCGACCTACGGCGAACTGGCCAACCTGCGCATGGACGATCTCAAGGCCGGCGCGCGGATCGAAGTGGATGAAAACAAGAAGAATCCGCACGATTTCGTGCTCTGGTTCACGAAATCCAAATTCGAAAATCAGGCCCTCATATGGGACAGTCCCTGGGGCAAGGGCTATCCCGGCTGGCATATCGAATGCTCGGCGATGAGCATGAAATACCTCGGCGAAACCTTCGATATCCACGCCGGCGGCATCGACCATGTGCCCGTCCATCATACGAACGAAATAGCCCAGTCCGAGGCGGCCACGGGCAAAACCTGGGTGAATTACTGGCTTCATGCCGAATTCCTCATCATGGACAAGGGCAAGATGTCCAAGTCTAAGGGCGGCTTCATCACCCTTCAGAGCCTCATCGATGCGGGCATCGATCCGCTCGACTATCGCTATTTCTGCCTCGGAGGACATTACCGAAGCCAGCTTACCTTCTCCTGGGAAGCCATGGAACAGTCCAAAGCCTCCAGAAAGGCCCTTGTCGAAAAAGTGCTCGAGCTGCGCGCGAAAGCCGGCGATAAGGCCGCGGCGAATATTTCCGAGCTGGGTTCCTCGGCCAAGGAGAGGCTCGCGCGCTTTGACGATGCCCTGGCCGACGACCTCTCCGCGCCGCGCGCTCTCGCCGAACTGTGGCAGCTGGTACGCGATCCGCAGATTCCACCCGCTGAGGCTCTCGCGGCCGCCCTGGACATGGATAAGGTCCTGGGGCTTGGCCTCGGCGCGGCGCGTAGAGCCGAGGCTTCTGTCGATGCCGGCACGGTCGCCCGCATAGAAGAGCTGATAGCGGAGAGGGCAAGCGCCAAGAAGGCGAAGAATTGGGCCGCGGCCGACGCCATAAGGGCAACATTGAAGGAAATGGGAGTCGCGCTCGAGGACGGCCCCTCCGGCACGACGTGGAAGAAGCTCTGACGCCATCCCCGTAACAATAAGGAAAGTACATTGTTATCTTCTGGTACGCAGCACAACGAACTCGATTTTCGCGCTATCTATGAATCGAACTCCGATATGCTGCTCAGGATAGCGTTCAGGATCACCAACTCCGCCGAAGCGGCCGAAGATGTCGTCCATGACGCATTCGGCAAGCTTGTCGAGAAGAAGATGATCTTTCCGACGCGGAATGACGCCAAATACTGGCTCATCAGGGTCGTGAAGAATGGCGCGATCAACTATGCGAAGCGGAAGGGAAGGGAAACCCGCGCGTACGAAAAGTGGTGGCGCAGCGAAGCTTCGCCCATCGAGGATTCTGAGGCCGGTTCCTTCTCCATCAAGGAGACGGGCGCCGAAGCGGGAATCCAGCCTTCCGTTGAGGAAGAGGTGCTGCGGCAGGAATCGTCGGACGCGATCAAGCAGCTTCTCTCCACCCTTCCCGAAAAACTGAGAATGGTGCTCATTCTCAAGGAATATGGCGGTATGAATTACAAAGAGATCGGCAAAGTGCTTGGAATAAGCGAAGGCAACGTAAAAGTGCGCGCTTTCCGCGCCAGGGAAGCCCTTCTCGCGCTGATGAACCGGGAGGATGGCAATGTGTCCAGATGATGCGCTACTGTCCGCCTTCGTGGACGGTGAGATTCCCTCCCCTTGGAAAGAGCGGATGGAGATTCATGTGGCCAGCTGCCGCGAGTGTTCCCGGAAGGTCGAATCTTTCCGTTCGCTCCAGCGATCCATGCTCGCCATCGACGCCGAAGCCGACCTGAGGGCATTATCGGCGGCCAAGGCTCGAATCGGAGCGTCTATCGATTTCGGCGCGGCGGATAGAAATGTCGGGACGAGCGGAGTCGAACGCCTGCGACATCTCTGGACCCAGCGCGTTCCCATGCCGATGCCCATTCTCGCGGCCAGTCTCCTGGCCCTCGTTTTCCTGGTCGGAATCAGCCTGGGTCTCTTTACCCCCTTCATGAACAGGGCGGGCCTGATGGCCTCGGCATCCAAAACGATAGCTCCCCAGGCGGCGACCCTCGAGATGATCGCCCAATACATGAAGCAGTCTTCGGTGGAACCCTTGATGATAGAGATGCCCCAGGAATCGATATTCAGCCAGATCGGCAACCCGATCGTCGTGTCTTCTCCCGACGCGGCAATTCTTGAGGTCACCACGACTTCCTACGCAGGTTCAACACGGTGAGCGGCATCAATTCCGGAAGGATGACGAAGCTGGCTCGCTATCCGCTTCTCATGATCTTCATTTGCAACAGCCTGGTCCTGAGCGCCCAGGCATCGGCCGCGCCTGGAAAGACCGAGCCTAATACCGCTCCGGAGTTGTCGTTCCGCATCCGTTCGGCTTTTTCACTTACGCCGGATATGGTGCGCGCTCTCCAGACGAAGAGTCCGGAAAGCGGAGCCGCGCCGGCGCGCGAAGCCTCCCCGGGAATCTCCTGGAGCGAGACCCTCGCGAGATCCCTGCCTTTCTCCGCGCCTCTCGATGTGCGCCTGGTGGGCAAGAATGTCGTGGCCCTCGTCCAGATCGTCCCTATCGCGCTTCGCGCCGCCATCATCGACCTCATGGTGCAGGGAATGGTCTGGGTGAAGATGCCTGACGATTCGCTCTCCTTCAAGACGACGGTCCAGTCCTTGAGTCTGCCCCTGGGGGCAAGGCTTTTCTACTATCCCCTGGGTCTCGATACCCGGGACGGAGCCCCGATCGTCGTGGAGATCAGGGTCGACAAGCGTTCCAATCCATGATCCGATAGTAGGATGAGGAAAGCAGCGCGCAGGAATATCACCGGTATCCTCCTTCTTCTCCTGGCGGCCTCGGCGGCGATATACAGGTTCCTCGAGACGCCGAAAATCTTTTCAGTCGACCCGCTCGCCTTCAACGCCGACGGGGTAATTGCCATAAGGGGAAAGAATTTCGGTGACATTCGGGAAAACCGCCAGGTCCTCATGGACTCACTGCCCCTCACCCAGTCAGCCTACATGTCATGGAATGACGAGGAGATCACGCTTCGCCTTCCCCCTTCGACCGATTCGGGTCTCCTTCAGGTAATTACGCCTTTCGGAAACAGCAACGCGGAAATCGTCATCAGCGCCAGTCGGCTCCCCGAAAAACCTGACAATCCGGTTCAAGCCGCGACGGGTCCAGCCATCATGGCAGTAAGTCCCGCGGAGGCGGCGATAGGGTCCCTCGTGGAGATCGACGGCATAAATTTCGGTTCCAACGTACAGTTCAGCGATGTGCTGTTTTCACGGAACTCGGCCGGCACCGGTTCTGGAAGCGATGACGCCGCCCCGGCCGACGCCAGGATGAACCGCGATGCCACCTATGTCGAACCCGAAGATCCAAATCTCATGTACGAGCGTTGGGACGACAAGAGCATCTCGGTGCGCGTCCCCGAAGGAGCCGGTTCAGGGACAATCGTCGTAAGCACGCCTCAGGGCGATTCGGCGCCCTTCACCTTCGGCCTGAAGCAGGGATCGGGATCGAAATATCTCTTCGATCCAGCCGTCTACTCGATGCGGCTCACGATACGGATAAAGAAACCGGACGCGAAGGAGCCTCCCACGGTCGTGCTCTACCTGCCCAATCCGGCGTCTTCGTTTTCCCAGAGCCTCGACTCCATGCAGGAGGAAAACCCCGAGCCTTTCATGAGCGATTACGGCAGAGTGGCGGTCTTCAAGATCTCTGAATTTCCGACGAACGAAGTCGTGGTGAGCAGGACGGCGCTCATTACGGTCCACAGCGTGGAAAGCGATCTGGATACGTATCGCGACAGCTTCCAGAACGGCAAGATACCGCCTTTCCTTCAGGCCTATGTGACGGAAGACAGTCTTGTGCCCTCGAAAGCCAAGGAAATAGTGGCCCTCATCGCCAAGGTGACGGGGAAAGAAAAGAATCTTCAGAAAAAGGCGCTTCTCATCCGGAATTGGCTCGCGAAAAGCATAGCGTGGAAAACCGCCTCGGGAACGAGGGATACGCCTTTGTCCGCGTTGAAGGAAGGCAAGGCCGACTCGAAATCCTATGCCCTGCTCGCGAGTGCCCTTTTTCGAGCTGCCGGAGTTCCCGCTCTGCCCGTATCGGGCTTTCTCGTGAGAAAGGATGGAGCCGGCATTCCCCATTTCTGGATGGAGTACTATCTTCCGGCGGTGGGATGGATTCCCTATGATCCCATCCTCTCCCTTGGAGTAAAGCCCCAGGGTTTCGACGCCGCCCTCGACGATCCCGCCCATTATTTCGGATCGATCGACAACAGGCACGTAGCCATTTCGAGAGGCTTAGTGAGTGTTTCACCGCTTCTGGGAGGATCAGGCGCTGAAACGGCCAAGGTTCCCTGGTCCTTCCAGACTCTTTTCGAGGAATCGATAGGCGGCGTCTATTCAAGTTCCTGGCAGGAAATCGAAATAATCGGATCTTATTGAACGCGTGGCGGGACGGCGGTGGCCGAAAATTGTTTCACATTGTATACTGCCAGTCATATCGGGATTAATTCATCCGAGGAGGCTCTATGGCGACGATTGAATCCTTCGATCCGGAATTGTGGTCGGCGATGCAGGGCGAGATGGCGCGCCAGCGCGACAAGCTCGAGCTCATAGCCAGCGAAAACTATACTTCACGCGCGGTCCTCGAGGCCGTGGGTTCGGTGCTCACCAACAAATACGCGGAAGGGTATCCGGCCAAGCGCTACTATGGCGGATGCGAGTTCGTCGACATGGCCGAGAACCTGGCGAGGGACAGGGCCAAGGCGCTTTTCGGCTCGGACCACGCCAACGTCCAGCCCCATTCGGGCAGCCAGGCCAACATGGGCGTGCTCTTCGCGGCGCTCAATCCCGGCGACACGATACTCGGCATGGATCTCGCGCACGGCGGCCACCTGACGCACGGCGCGCCCGTTTCCTTCTCTGGGAAGCTGTACAACGTTGTCCGCTACGGCGTGAAGCGCGACACCGAGACGATCGATTACGATCAGCTGGCCCAGCTCGCGAGGGAGCACAAGCCCAGGATGATCATCGCTGGCGCTTCAGCCTACTCGCGCATCATAGATTTCGACGCCTTCAGGCGTATAGCCGACGAGGTGGGAGCCTATCTCATGGTGGATATGGCCCATATAGCCGGACTTGTCGCCACGGGCAGGCACCCCAGCCCGATAGCCATAGCCGACTTCACGACGACGACGACGCACAAGACGCTCCGCGGTCCGCGCGGCGGCATGATTTTCGTCGGACGCGACGGGGAGAACGATCGCGGGATCAAGACGCCGAAGGGCGAGATCAAGAAATGGTCTGAGGTCGTCGACTCGAGCATAATGCCCGGCATCCAGGGCGGACCGCTCATGCATGTCATCGCGGGCAAGGCCGTGGCCCTCAAGGAAGCCCAGGAACCCGGATTCGTCGAATACATCGACAGGGTGATAGCGAACGCGGCTACGCTCTCCAAGGCCCTCTCCGCGGGCGGAGCGCGAATCGTCTCGGGCGGCACCGACAACCACCTGATGCTCGTCGACGTTAGCCCCTTGGGCATAACGGGCAAGGAATCCGAAAAATGGCTGGACGCCGCCAACATCACGGTCAACAAGAACGGGATCCCCTTCGACCAGAAGGGCCCCTTCGTGACCTCGGGCATCCGCGTCGGATCGCCAGCGGTCACGACGCGCGGAATGGGACCGGCCGAAATGGAGACCATCGGCGGCTTCATCATGGACGTGCTGAAATCGAAGGGCGACGAGGCCGTGATCGGGCGCGTCAAGGAAGCTGTTCTCAGCCTGACGGCGCGTTTCCCGCTTCCCTGATCCCTTCATGAACCAAGGCGCAGCGGAGCGCCCCCGCGCCGGCGGCGCGGGGGGCTCCGCGCTCGTGCGGAGCCTTCTCGCGGCGAACCTCGCCGCCGAGGGCTTCTACGGTATCGCTTTTCTTCCCCGCGAATCCTTCATGGAAACTCTCGCCGCCCTCGCCCTGCCTGAGGCGGCGAGGCGCAAGTACGATGTCGATTCCGTCAAGAGCGTCGCCGTCCTCGCGCTGCGGTATGGCGAGGGCGATTATACCGCGCCGCCCTGGGCCGGTTCTCGGCCGGGCGAGGCCACAGGCTCGCCTCCGCTCAAGATAGCCCGGTTCGCCAGGGCAAACTGGTACAACGAACTCTCCGAGAGGATGCTTACCGCTGTGGCGCGCACGATCGCCGACGCGGCGGGAAAGGGACTCGTCCTGCCTTCCGCCAAGAAGTGGCATAGACTCGTCAACTCCGGACTGCCTGAAAAGCCGCTGGCAGTGAAGGCCGGCCTGGGATGGACGGGAAAAAACACGATTCTGATAGCCAGGCGCGGCGGTGAAGGGATTCTCGCTCCCAAGCCTGAATATTCCTCGGCCGTCGTGCTTGGGCTTCTGCTCTGCCCCGTGGATTTGGAGCCCGCCCTGCCGGTTCCGCTCGGGAATCTCTGCGGAAAATGCAGGCGCTGCGTCGACGCCTGCCCGACTGGCGCGCTGGGCGCCATGAGCTCGGACCGCGGGAGGGATGAGAAAGACTGGGGCGACGGGAAGGCCTCCCGATACGACAGGAAGCGCTGCATACAGCATTGGACCGCTCTGTACGAAGACCGGCCCTCTGACATCGCGGCCGCATGGAACGGGAGACTCTACGGCTGCGACAGCTGCCTCGAGGCCTGTCCGCATTTCAGGACAGACCCTCTCGCGGACTGCGACATCGGCCGCCTAGGCCCTTCTCTGCCCGCGCGCTATTTCACGGAAAACGATGATGGCGTCATTCGGCGCGATCTTGAAGGATCGGCGCTCGGCATGGCCTGGATGTCGATCGAAGCGTTCAGGCGCAGCGCGCGGCAGGCGATCTAGGCTGTTTTTTTCTTTCCGGGCCGATATACTGCCCGCATGACGACAGAAACCATGAGAGCCCGATCAAGGCTCGTCACCCTCACCAGGGATTTTTTCCTCTCGAGAAACTACCTGGAAACCGACACTCCGACGCTCTCACCCACGCTGATCCCCGAATCCTGCCTGGAAGCCTTCGCCACGGCCTTCGTGCACCCCTACAGGGCAGGATGCCCGGTCTACCTCATTCCTTCCCCGGAAATATGGATGAAGCGCATCATAGCGAGCGCGAAGGAGAACGTGTTCCAGCTCTGTAAATCCTTCAGGAACGCCGAGTCGCTGAGCAGAATCCACAATCCCGAATTCACCATGCTGGAATACTACACGATAGGGGCGAACAGCCGCGACAACATCGGACTCACGGAGGAGCTTTTCGGGGCGCTGGCCGCGAGCCAAACCCCGAAGAGCGCCCTGCCTCCCTTCAGGCGCGTGACGATGGCCGAAGCCTTTAAAGAATTCGCTAACCTCGATCTCGACGCGCTGGGAGAAACCGGCGCCATGATCGCGGCGGCGAAGGCCAAGAACCTCATGATCGACAATAATTCATCCTGGGAAGACGCCTTCAACGTCATTTTCCTCACGCTTGTTGAACCGGCCCTCCCCGTCGACAGACCCCTCGTCCTGGACGAATACCCCCGCGGCATCGAGTGCCTGGCCAAGGACATCCCAGGGAAGCCCTACAAGGAAAGGTGGGAGCTCTACGTTCACGGCATCGAGATCGCGAACTGCTTCACGGAGATGGGCAGCCCGGAGGCGGTGAAGGCGTATTTCGCCAGCCAGGGAGAAAAAAAGGCGAACAGCCTCGTCCCGCACAAAATCGACCCAGGCTACCCATCTATTTTTGAGGATTTTCCGCCCTGCTCCGGCGTGGCGGTAGGGTTCGACCGGCTGGCTATGGTTCTCCTCGGCCTGTCCGACATAAGCGAAGTGGTGAATTTCCCCTTTGAATCCTTTCCCGCTTATGGAGTTTGAAAGAGCTATCAGAAAACGGGAGGGAGCCTGGGGAAGGGTAGGGCTATACCCGGCAGGGGCACGGCTCCGCATCTTTACAAAAATCCTTATTTTGCAATAGTATAGGTGCGAAATAATGCGGCGTTTTCAGCGTCTATCCCTCATGGATTATTGTAGCCTTTTAAAATGGCTGACAATAAAAGGAAATTATTATGGTTCGCGGCGGCGAAATCAATCTAGGAACATGCCTTCTCATCAATAACGTCCCCCACATCGTAGTGGATCGGGAATTCGTAAGCCCCGGTAAAGGTTCGGCCTTCGCCCGAGTTAAAGCCAAAAGCCTGAAGACCGGCAACGTCATCATGCAGACGATCAAGACCGCGGACTCCGTCGAGGATGCCCAGGTCGACCTTGAGGACTGCCAGTACCAGTACTCCGACGGCGAGTACTTCATGTTCATGAACAATGAAACCTTCGAACAGTTCGGCGTTTCCATGGAGATCCAGGCTGAGAAAAAGCCCTATCTCAAGGAAGGCGAGACCTACACCCTCGTCATGTGGGAAGGCGAGGCCATCGACATCAAGATTCCCTATAAGATGATCTTCACGGTCGTGGAGAGCGAGAATTACATCAAAGGCGACACCGTATCCGGCGCGACCAAGCCCATCACCACCGAAACGGGCCTCGTGGTACGCGTTCCCCTTTTCATCAAGCAGGGCGAGCGGATTCTCGTCAACACCGAGTCGAACGATTACGTGGAGCGGGTAAATAACTGATTTTCCAACCTTCGAAGCCGGGTTTTTCGGCGGAGGCCGTCGCGCATGACTGACCTCCAGCTCCTTGTGAACAAGACGGTAGACTATGCCTACCGCGGAGCCCGACTCGGCTTCGACCTCTCCCATGCGCTCTTTTCTTCCTTCGCCATCGATACGGGCACAAGGTTTCTCCTCAAGGAAATAGCCCATGACGAAGTCATCACGGGAGCCAGGACGATTCTGGACGCGGGCTGCGGAACCGGCATCATAGGGATTTCTCTGGCGGCCTCCTGCCCTCGGGCTAAAGTTGTCATGAGGGACAGGGATATCCTTGCCTGCGCTTTTTCGGAAAGAAACTGCTGGAAAAACGGCATTCCCGTGAAGCGCTTCAATCTCGACGGCAGCGCGGCCCCGCCTATCGGGAAAAAACCGCCCAAACACAAGAACAACGAAGAACGCCTGAATGAAGTCATCATAGCTCCCGGCTTGTTGGGGGAAGACGATCCGCTGGGTCCTTTCGACGCCGTCGTTTCCAACCTTCCGGCCAAGGCCGGGCCGGTCATACTCTCGCGATTCATCAACGTCTGCGCGGGCAAGCTTCTCAATCCCGGCGGCAGGATGGCTTTCGTCATAGTCAACACCTTGGCCGAACTGGCCGATGCCTGGTGCGCCTCCTCGGGCATGAGTCTTATCGGAAAATCGGCCGGGAAGGGGCATACGGTATTCATTCTGGAAAAACCCGCTTCCGCGGATAGCCTTGAGCCGACGGCCGTGAATATTTCCGCCGCGGCGCTGGATCCTTCCCTCGACCGAAGGCTGGAAGGCTTGGAGCAGTACCGTCGCAGCTCGGCCGCGAGAAAACTGGGACGCTATCCGGTGCCTGTTTCCGGTTTCTGGGGCCTCCCTGAATTCGACACCACGAGCTTCGCGACGGAGATGGCGCTGGAGGCTCTCGAAAAAGCCTGCGCCGGCAGCCTCGTGCGGGACCTGCTTATTTCGGAGCCGGGCATCGGGCTGCCGGCGCTCTGGGCATGCAAAGCCCTCGGCCCCGCCAGAATCCACGCCCTATCGCGCGACCTACTGTCGCTTTTCGCCACGAAGGTCAATATCGATGCCCTGAACTCGCCCCATCCCGAATATTTCCCCCTCCAGTCAATCGACGGCGATACTGTCGGCGACGCCTCCTTCGACGCCATCCTTTGGTTTCCCGAAGAAGTGCCTGAATACGATTTCATAAAGCCGGACTGGGGATTCATCCGCAGGTCAGTCAAGAAGGGCGGAGCTGTCGTCATCGTTTCCTCGCCGACGGTAACGACGCGTTTTGACAAGGTAAAGCCTTCAGGCATGCAACGACTGGGCGAAAAAAAGAAAAAAGGCTTTTCCGCCCTGATGTTTCGGCGCATCGAATAGGACGGCAACTTTTTTTTCAATTTGACACAATAATTTCAAGCGTTGAAACGTCGTCCTGCTATCCGAAATCCCCCTTGTCAACTTTTAAAAGCAGGTGTATCCCTTAAGTACACAAAATTTAAGGGGGCTATCGTGAATATTCCCAAATTTGTCCATCCGGGCGTCAATGCCTGGATTACGGAGATGGCGGAGCTATGCCAGCCCGATGCCGTCGAATTGTTTGACGGCTCCGAGCTACAGTATGACCGGCTCTGCGGTCGTCTTATAAAAGCGGGAACATTCAGGAAATTGTCGGACTCCGCGAGACCCAATTCCTATCTTGCCGAATCTGACCCCGCCGACACGGCGCGCGTCGAGGAAAGAACCTTCATCTGTTCGAAGACCGAAGACGACGCTGGTCCCACCAACCACTGGGTAGCGCCCGATGAGATGAAGCGTCGACTTGCCCCTCTGTTCGCCGGAGCGATGAGAGGACGGATCATGTATATCGTTCCCTATTCGATGGGGCCGGTGAAAAGCCCCATGGCTAAGATCGGCATCGAGATAACGGATTCCGCCTATGTCGCCGTCAATATGTATATCATGACTCGAACGGGCGACGCCGTTTTGGAGAAGCTGGGAACATCCGGCGAATTCGTCCGTTGCCTCCATTCATGCGGGAAGAGCGAAAGACCCAGCTCGGCATGCAAGGATGGCTGGCCCTGCGATCCCGATAGGATGACCATCGCCCATTTCCCCGAAGAGCGCACCATCTGGTCCTACGGATCGGGCTATGGCGGCAACGCCCTTCTCAACAAGAAATGTTTCGCCCTCCGCATAGCGTCGGTTATCGCCAGGGATGAGGGATGGCTCGCCGAACATATGATGGTCTTGAGCCTTACCAATCCCGAGGGAAAGAAGAAATATTTCGCCGGCGCCTTTCCCTCCGCCTGCGGCAAGACGAACCTCGCCATGCTCGAGTCTTCCTTGCCGGGCTGGACCGTCAAGACGGTAGGCGACGATATCGCCTGGATGAAATTCGGCGCCGACGGCAGGCTTTATGCCATCAACGCGGAGGCCGGATTCTTCGGCGTCGCGCCCAATACCTCCTATAAAAGCAACGCCAACGCCATGCGCTGCGCCGAGCGCGACACGATATTCACGAACTGCGCCCTGACGCCCGAAGGCGACATCTGGTGGGAAGGCATCGGCTATGACGCTCCCAAGGGCACCGTCGACTGGAAGGGGAACCTTATCGAGAATCCGCCGGCCAAGGGAGAAACCCTGCCCACCGGACCTCTCGCCCATCCGAATTCCAGGTTCACCGTCCACGCTTCCAATTGTCCCTCCCTCGACGAGGACTGGGAAAATCCCGACGGCGTGCCCATCTCGGGCATTATTTTCGGCGGACGCCGCTCGACGACCGTCCCGCTCGTCTACGAGTCGAGGAACTGGAACCATGGAGTATTCCTGGGCGCCACCCTCTCCAGCGAAACGACGGCGGCGGCGGCGGGGCAGGTTGGTCGCCTGAGGAGAGATCCCTTCGCCATGCTCCCCTTCTGCGGATACAACATCGGCGACTATTTCGCGCATTGGCTGTCCTTCGGCAGCCAGCCCGGGCTCAAGCTGCCCAGGATATACCACGTCAACTGGTTCAGGAAGGACGATCAGGGCAAGTTCCTCTGGCCTGGATACTCGGACAACGCCCGCGTCATCAAATGGATGTTCGAGCGCTGCGACGACAAGGTTTCGGCGGTCGACACGCCCATCGGCCTTATGCCCGCGGTGGAGGATTTCGATATTGAAGGCCTCGCCATGTCGAAAGAGGCGCTGGCGAAGTGCTTCTCCGTTTCGCCGGAAGAATGGAGAAAGGAAGTGGACTTGATCAGGCACTACCTCCTGGGCCTCGGCGACAGGATTCCCGACGCCCTTTTCAAGGAACTCGCCGGCCTCGCGGATAGGTTCTCGGCAAGTTGAGCGACCGCCGGAGAAGCTCGCGTTTCAGCGTTGAGCGGCTCCTGGTCTTCCGCCGATTCCGAATTGGCCATAAACCGAAGGGGGCGGCGCGCGATGCGCGCCGCCCCCTTCGATTTCATTTGAATTACGCCTGCAAGTTCACTATATTATAACTATGAAGAAGTGGGAAAAGCTGATTCTGGAGTCCACGACTCCGGAAGAGTACGTTGAACGCTCCCTCCGCTCC
>Ga0209467_1002555_pt1 | contig 12863 bp, 12 predicted proteins | sample Higcelwee11metaG_FD_187175 | JGI IMG/M metagenome (GOLD analysis project Ga0209467, IMG submission 187175) | Freshwater pond sediment microbial communities from the University of Edinburgh, under environmental carbon perturbations - High... | ecosystem: Environmental > Aquatic > Freshwater >...
CAGGGGATCAAGCGGGGCCGTGCGCGCGGGCGGGGTCAGGTCGGGTTGGCGCAGGGTGCGTATGGCGCGCTCCGCCTGGGCCCTTGCTGCATCCACCGGCTCGGCCAACTGCTCCGCAGTCCAGAGCGGGTGCGGGCTGCCAGCCTGCGCCGGGCCCCAGCCCCCCAGGACAGCAATCATCAGCAACGAAAGCGCCAAGGTCGCAAAACGCAGAGTCATCTGATCCGCTCCTTTTGCGGTGCGTCCGTCGCCGCCGCCAGCCGTGGCGGCGCGGGAAAACGCATCGGTTACGGCTGGCGGCGGGCGGGCTGGGCGGAGGGGGGAAAGGTCCGCAGAAAGAGACTACTCGGCGGTGAAGGCCGGGCCGTTGAATTCGATGCTCAGGACCTCGTATTCCACACGGCCGCGCGGCACGATGATGACGACCTCGTCGCCCATCTGCTTGCCCAGAAGCGCCATGCCCACGGGAGACTGGATGGACACGCCGCCCTTGCAGAACCCGGTCTCGTCCGGCCCGAGCAGGGTGTAGCGCTTCTTCTCGCCGCTCTCCACGTCCTCAAGCTCAACCGTGGCGCCAAAGCTGATCTTGTCGCCGCCAAGGCTGTTCATGTCGATGACGTTGTACTTGTGCATGCGGCTTTCAATGAAATTGATGCGCGCCTCCATCATGCCCTGGCGCTCACGCGCGGCGTGATAGCCGCCGTTCTCCTTCAGGTCGCCCTCTTCACGTGCGAGGCGGATGGCCTCAGACACCTCGGGGCGCTGCTTCTTCAGGCTCTCCAGCTCTTTCTTCATAAGCTTGTAGCCTTCTTGCGAAATGGGAAGACTCGACATTATTGCTGCCTCTCTTGCATCAAGGCGGGCAAACGCCTTCGCCTTGGGTCTTGGACAAAAACAACAGAAAGCCTGCGGGTCCGCCCGCAGGCCGCCTGCCAAAACGCTATGGGCATAAATCAACGGCCGCATGGGGTCAAGCCGACCCGCCGCCGGGTTCCGTGGGTGTAAAAGGTCAGCGGCGCTTGCGGGCGCGCAGCAGATCAAGAACCTTTCCCGCCAGGCTGACGCCCAAAGTCAGGCTCGACAGAGAGCGGCGCACGCGGGAGCGCAACGCCAGAAGCTCAAGCTGGATCACCTGACGGCGGATGTCGGCCTGGACGCCCAGGCGCGCTTTGGCCTGGGTCACGTCGTTTAATTCGGCGTCTAGAAACATGCCTTGTCCTTTTCCAGCTCGGCCAAGGTTTGGGCGAACATGTGGTTGCGGCTGGCCAGCCGGCGCTTTAGCCCGGCAAAGGCCCAAACCGTTCCCACGGCGCACGCGCAGGCCATGAAGCCCATCCCCGCCACCCGCCATTCCGTGGGCAGCAGGGCCAGCAGCGTCAGGATGCCGAGGATGAGCCCCAGAAGGCCGAAGACCACGCCGCAGCACGCAAGGATCAAAATCTGCACCAGGCGGATCTTGTCCTCGCGCAGCTCAAGCCCCAAGAGCTCGATGCGGTCCTTGAAGGTCTGCGCCAGGGCCGCGGCGACACGCCCCGAGGTGCCGCCGAGGTCCAAGTCCTCCAGGAGAAGGCCCATGTGCGCGCCTACTTCCGGCCCATGAGCCAGCCGAGCATGAGCCCGATGACGAAGGAGCCGCCGATGGCGTAGTAGGGCTTCTCGCGGATGATCTTGTCCGTGTCCTGCAGGCGGTTCTTGAGGTGGCCTTCCAGCTCGCCGCACTTGACCTTGGCGATGGCCAGCCGTTCTTCGAGCACGGCGCGCGCGGCGCGGGTGCGGTCGTCGATTTCGCCTGCCGTGGCCTCAATGAGCTTCTGGGCGTGGCTGATGACCTCGCGCATTTCCTGTGCCATTTCTTCGCTGTGGGCGCTGTCCTTGAACATTGTGGCCTCCCTGTCGGGGTGAGTAAAAGCGGTTTTCAGGCATTTCGATAATCGCCCGGACGCACGGCGGTTGTCAAGGGCCGGAGCCGTTTGAAACCAACGTCATGGCGTGGGTGCAGGCAATGATCTGCTATCCGATGCCCGGCTCCGTGCTCCAGGCGTAAATGGGGGTGAGCGGCTGGTAGCCCACCAGATCGATGCGCATGGCGCAAATGGCCCCGAAAAAGGGCGGCAGCACAAGGTTGTTGGCAAATTTCCAGGGCTGCGTGTTCTTCCAGGTGCAGGGCGGGCCGGGCAGCACGGAGCGCGTGCGCGCGGGCGTTTTGCCCGTGTGGATGAGCGCCAGCGCGCGCATTTCGGGCCAGGTGTACCACTGGGCCTTGGTCAGCAGGTGCTTTTTGCACCAGGGCCAGGCACACCCGCGTGAAAGCCAGTAGGCCGAGTGCCTGTTCAAAAAGCCGATGAGCAGCCCCTTGGAGGCCACGCGCGCGGCCTCGGCCAGCACCTTGCCCGGGTCGTCGCAGAATTCGAGCACGGTCCACAGCACGCAGAAGTCATACTCATTGTCCGTGAAGGGCAGGGCCGAGCCATCGCCGACGTATAGCTCCGCCTCGGTCCCCAGCCTGCGGCGCGCCGCCTGGATCATGGCCGGGGACTTGTCCAGCCCGGCCACGGCGAAGCCGTCGTCGAAAAGAATGTGCTGGAATATGCCGGTGCCGCAGCCTATTTCCAGCACGCGCTGGTTGCGGCGCGGCCACTCGGCCACCAGGCTGTCGAGCAGGCGCCGCTCCGCCCCGAGGGCGAAACGTCCTTCAGCGGTGGCGAACCACTTCTCGTAGCGCTCGGCGTCCCAGTCCATGCGTACCTGTCCGTGCCGAAAGAAACGCAGGCCCCGGACCCGGTCTCAAGGCGTCCGGGGCCTACGCGCGGTTCGGCTATTTCTCGTTCAGCGCCTCGTAAACCTTGCCCACCATGGATTCGGAGGGGGTCAGGGTCTTGGCGCCGGGGGTCCACTTGGCCGGGCAGGCCTCGTTGGGGTTCTTCAGCAGGTGGACGTTGGCCTCCAGCTTGCGCACAAGCTCGTCGGCGTTTCTGCCCACGTTGTAGAAGTTCACCTCGCTTGAGGCCAGCACGCCTTCGGGATTGATGATGAAGGTGCCGCGCAGATCAAGGCCGGACTCCGCGTCCCACACGTCGAAGAAGCGCGAGACCGTGCCGTTGGGGTCGGCGCCCATGAGGAACTTCACGTCCTTGAGCAGGCGCTCGCTGGTCTGCCAGGCCAGGTGGGCGAACTTGGTGTCGGTGGAGACGCTGACCACCTCCGCGCCGAGCTTCTTGAGCCTGGCGTGCTGGGAGGCCAGGTCGGCCAGCTCGGTGGGGCAGACGAAGGTGAAGTCCGCCGGGTAGAACACCAGCACCAGCCACTTCTTTTTCTTCATGATCTTTTCGGAATCCACCACGGTGAAGCCGCCCTCGGCGGGATCATAGGCCTCCAGGGTGAAGTGGCGGATCTTCTGGCCGACCTTGGCGCATTCCATGTACTCATATTCGTCGTGGTCGTGGTCGCAACATTCCATGGGTGTGTCTCCGATATTTTTCGTGGTTTGCGGCTGGCCAGGGCTGGTCCTGGCATTCCGCCATTTATGAAAGATAGGGACTCGCGGGGGGAGAGTCAAGGCGCGCCCCTTCCCTCCCGGCCCAAGGTGCTATATCTATGGGCGCACAAGCGCGGCCCATGGCCCGCGCCAAGATCCTCACCCAAACGAAAGAGGCCCCATGACCCAGCTTACCCACGGTTTTGCCCTTGAGCGCGAACAGACCATCCCGGAACTCGCCGCCACGGCGCGCATATACCGCCACGCCAAAACCGGCGGGCGTCTTTTGTCGCTCATCAGCCCGGACGAAAACAAGGTCTTCGGCGTGGCCCTGCGCACCCCCCCGGCAGACTCCACCGGCCTGCCGCACATTCTGGAGCACAGCGTGCTCTGCGGTTCGCGCAAGTACCCGGTGAAGGAGCCCTTCGTGGAGCTCATCAAGGGCTCGCTGAACACTTTCTTGAACGCGCTGACCTTCCCCGACAAGACCTGCTACCCCGTGGCCAGCGCCAACCTGCAAGACTTCTACAACCTTGTTGATGTCTACCTGGACGCGGTGTTCTTTCCCCGGCTCACCCCGAACACGCTGAAGCAGGAAGGCTGGCACTACGACGTGGAGTCTGCCGGGGACCCCCTGGCCTTCAAGGGCGTGGTGTTCAACGAGATGAAGGGCGTGTATTCCTCGCCCGACAGCCTGCTGGCCGAATACTCCCAGCGTTCGCTCTACCCGGACACCTGCTACGGGCTTGATTCCGGCGGCGACCCGGAGCGCATCCCCGACCTGACCTTCGAGCAGTTCATGGACTTCCACAAGCGCTACTACCACCCGTGCAACGCCTACGCCTTCTTCGCGGGCGACGACGACCCGGACAGGCGCCTGGCCATAATGGACGAGTATTTTTCGCTGTTCGAAGCCCCGGCCGAAGGCGAGCCCGCCTCAGACATCGCCACGCAGCCGCCCTTCGAGGCGCCGAGGCGCTTTGTGCACCCCTACGCCGCGGACGGCGCGGCCGACGACTTTGACGCCGACACCCCGGATGCCGGCGACGACGCCCCTGAGACCGGCGAATCCGGCGCCGCGCGCGCCATGTGCACCGTGAACTTCGGCCTGCCCGACACCCACAACCCTGACCTGAGCCTGGCCTTCGAGGTGCTGGAGCATGTGCTCATCGGCCTGCCGAGCTCCCCCCTGCGCAAGGCGCTGGTGGATTCCGGCCTGGGCGAGGACCTGACCGGCGGCGGCCTGGAAACGGACCTGCGCCAGATGTCGTTCTCCGTGGGGCTCAAGGGCATTGCCACCGCCGGCGGCAAGGCAGAGGCCACTGCCGACGCGGTTGAGGGGCTCGTGCTCGACACCCTGCGCGGCATGGCCGAATCCGGCCTGCACGCGGACGACATCCGCGCGGGCATAAACAGCGTGGAGTTCGACCTGCGCGAGAACAACACCGGCAGCTATCCGCGCGGGCTGGTGATCTTCTTCGAGGCTTTGGCCACCTGGCTGTACGACGGCGATCCGCTGGCGCATCTGCCCTTCGAGGGGCCGCTGGCCCGGCTGAAGGCCCGGCTCGAAGCGGGCGAGAAGGTCTTCGAGGACCTCATCCGCGCGCATTTTCTGGAAAACACGCACCGCTCCCTGGTGATTCTGGTGCCCGACCACACCCTGGGAGCCAAGCGCGAGGCCGCGGAGGCCGCACGGCTCAAAGCCGTGAAGGACGCCCTGACCCCCGGGGAGCTTGCGCGCGTGGTGGAGGAGACGCACGAGCTGCGCGCCCTGCAGGAGGCCCCGGACGCCCCCGCGGACCTGGCGAAAATACCCCGGCTGACCCCGGCGGACCTCCCGCGGGAGAACGCCCGCATCCCGCATGAGGCCGTGGACCTGCCGGGCCTTGCGCGCGGCGGGGCCAAGACCTTTGTCCACGACCTGCCAACCAGCGGCGTGGTCTACCTGGACCTGGGGTTCGATCTCGCCGCCGTGCCCGACGCTCTGGTGCCCCTGGTGCCGATCCTTGGCCGCGCGCTGTTTGAAATGGGCACCAAGCGCACAAGCTTCGTGGACCTCTCCCGCGCCATGGCCATGAACACCGGCGGCATCTGGGCGCAGACCTTCGTCTCCTCCTTGCGGGGCCAAGGCCCGGAGCAGGCCGTGCAGAAGCTCTTTGTGCGCGGCAAGTCCACCGCGGACAACCTGCCCTCGCTTCTGGACCTGATGGCCGAGGTGCTCAACGACGCCGACTTCTCGGACAGTGCGCGCCTGGGCAAGATCATTCTGGAGTCCAAGGCCCGGCGCGAGCAGCGCCTCATCCCCAGCGGGCACGCCCTGGCCGCCACGCGGCTCAAGGCCCGCACCGGCGTGGCCCAGGCCATGAACGAGGCCATGGGCGGGCTTTCCGCCCTGAACCGCATCCGCGAGCTGGCCGCCCGCATGGAGACCGCCCCGGACGAGGCCGGGCGCGAGCTGACCCGCCTCCTGTCCCTGCTGCTTTCGCGCCGGGGGCTGTATGTCAGCCTGACCACCGACGGCAAGACCATCGACGCGGCCCTGCCGCGCATCGCCGAAATGGTCGGCAGCCTGCCGGACGTGGCCCCGGCCCCGGCCACACGCGCCATCCCCAGCCTGCCCCTGCGCGAGGGCCTGTGCCTGCCCGCCCAGGTGAACTATGTGGCCGCCGGCGGCAACGCCCGCGTGCTGGGCCAGGAACCCGGCGCGGCGGCCTCGGTGGTGGCCAAGTTCCTGCGCGCGGGCTATTTGTGGGAGCGCGTGCGGGTGCAGGGCGGAGCCTACGGGGCCTCCTGCGCCTACAGCAGGCTCTCCGGCAACCTTGTCTTCGCCTCCTACCGCGACCCCAATGTGGCCCGCACCCTGGACGCCTACACCGGCGTCGGCCCCTATCTGGCCGGGCTGACCATCGACCCCTCGGAACTGGAGAAGAGCGTTGTGGGCAGCATCGGCGACATGGACCACTACATGCTGCCCGACGCCAAGGGCTTCACCGCCCTCGCCCGGGAGCTGACCGGCGAGGACGAGGCCTACCGCCAGGCCTCGCGCGAGAGCGTGCTCGCCACCAGCCAGCAAAACTTCGCCGCCTTTGGCGAGGCTGTGCGCGCGGTGATGCACAACGGCCCGGTGGTCATCGCCGGCGGGCGCGACGCCCTGGAAAAGGCGGACCTGGGACTCACGCTGACCAAGGTTTTGTAGCCGCGCATTTTGCTCCGGCCCGCACGGGGGGCGTCAAACTCCTGGCGCCTCCCCGCGGGCCAAACACGCACAACCGGCAGGAAATGCCCGGCCCACATGGTCTGACTGCTCCTGGCCCCATCTTTGCATATATTGCGGCATGGACAACTCCTGCCGCCTCGCCCTGCACAACAAAACCCTGCGCACAGCCATGCTGGCCGCGCTGGGCCTCTGGCTTTTCTGCGCAGGCGGCTGCGCCATGCTGCCCTTCGCCATCACCACCACGGCCTCCCTCGCCCTGCCGCAGACCGCCTCACTGGCCATGACCGGGGTGAAAAGCGTGTACAATACCGCATATATGGTCAGCGACGAACGCGACATGAACACCATGGTGCGCGACAACATGCTCTCGCTCAAGGCGCAGAGCGCCATGCTCACTGCACAAGGCTCGTCGAATGTGCATGTCTATGCATACAATGGGGAAATCTTCGCCGTGGGCGTGGTGGATTCCGCTGATGACCGCGACCGCGTCATCCGCTCCATGCAGAACGTCAAGGGCGTGGGCGCCATCAAGGGTTACATCCGCCTGCGCGACACCGACGACCCCATCAACACAACGGCGGACAACAGCCTGCAAAACCGCGCGCGCATGGCCCTTTCACGCTACCTGCTGCACAAGAATTCCGGGGTCGAGGTCCAGGCCGTGGACGGCCAGTTGTGCCTCATGGGCGTGGTGGGAACCCACGCCGAGGCCCTGGATATCATCCAGTACGTGGAGACTGTGACCGGCAAACCGGCGCTCTCCATGCTCTCCATCCGCGACGAATACGCCACCGGCCACACGCAGACCAACCGCCTCTACCTGCTGGAACCCGGCGAGGAGTCCGTGCGCGCCCTGACCCTGCAAGACGCCAAGCCCCTGCCAGACGCGCCCATACGGTTCGCCCAGAGCAACCCGCAGGCCGAAATGCCCGCCAGCCTTCAAACCGGGCCGGAAACCAACAGCGTGCGGCTGGCCGTGGTCAAGCCACGCACTGGCCACGCGCTCACCCTGCGCGCCGCGCGGCTCGCCCCGCCCCAGCGCATGGCCGAGAGCGCAAGCCAGCCCGCCAGCCCGCAAGTGAACAAGACGCGCGCAAACATGCGCGAACGCATCACCAGTCTTGCCAAGGCCGAGGCCAACCCACTGGCCAAGGCCGAGCTGCTCGCCCTGGCCGCCCAGGTGCAGCACGACCGCGACCTGTCCATCACCGACCGCCTCTCCGTCGCCGCCGATACCGCCACGCAGCACCAGGCCAAGGTGAAGATCCAGGCCCTGCTGGCCCTGCTGTAAGCACTCCCCGCACATTAGCCGAAACGACCGGACACTGGCCCCCGCACGCCCGCGATGCTCCTGGCGCGCCACAACCCCTGGCCTGCGGCACAAGCCGCCAGGTTTGCCGTGCGTTCTGGTTGGGTTGCGCAACCGCAGAGTGGAAACAGCTGGCCGCGCGGCTATGTGTCGAGATCGATGAGGCCCATGCGGGCGGCATAGCGCACCAGCTCCACAGGGCTTTTGATGTCCAGCTTGTTTTGCAGGTTCGTGCGGTGGTTTTCCACGGTCTTGCGGGAAATGAACAACTGCTTGGCGATGGCGGCAGGCGCCATGCCTTCCGCGAGCAGCCGCAACACCTGCTGCTCCCGACGCGAAAGCGTCGCGTACGAGGCGTCGGCCATGCACATTTCCGATCCCGAGCGCAGGAGCAGTTCGCTGAGCACGCGAGGAGAAACCGCGCCGTCCAGATACTGCTTGCCGCTTACGATCACGTCGAGGGCATGGATGAGCTGGTCGCGGCTTGAGTCCTTGGCGAGAAAGGCCAGCGCCCCGGCCTGGAAGGCCGACACGATGAAGTCGGCCTTGGAATGCATGCTGAGCATGAGGATTTTGGCCTCCGGCACGTAGGCCAGCATGCTGCGCGCAAGATCGATGCCGCTGCCGTCCGGGAGCGAGATGTCGATGATGACGATGTCCGGTTGCAGGCTCCGCCCGGCTTCCAGGCCCTCCGCGCAGGACCCGGCCTCGCCCGCGACCTGGTAGCCGCCGCTGCCGCTGATGATGGCCTTGACGCCGTCGCGGAACATGGGGTGGTCGTCGATGATGAGGATTCTGCGTCTATTCTTCATCCGGTCGGTACTCCGTGGGAACCTCGATGTGGATGCGCATGCCCTTGCCCGGGCTGGAGCGCAGGGAAATGTGCCCGCCAAGCAGCCGGGCGCGTTCGCGCATGCCCCACAGGCCCATCTTTTTCGCCTCATAGAACTCATCGAGCCGGTGCTCAAGGTCCACGCCGCAGCCGTCGTCCTCCATGCGCAGAATGACATTGGGATGCGACCCGATGATGCGCACGACGACACGTGTCGCCCGGGCGTGGCGGCGCGCGTTGGTCAGGGCCTCCTGCACCAGCCGGTAGAGGTTGATCTGCGTTTCGAATCCCAGGCGAAGCCCGTCGACGCCATCGGCATAGAACTCCACGGCAAGGCCGCTGCGCTGGGCAAAGTCGCCGCAATAGCGTGCCAGGGTCCGCACCAGGCCTAGGTCCTCAAGCCCTGGCGGGAGCAGATCGTAGGCCAGGTCCCGCGTGGTGGCGATGGCCCCGGCGATGCGTTCGGTCAGGTTCTGCACACGGTCCTCAAGGGAGGGCAACTCTCCCCCGGCCTCCAGCAGCCCCCCCAGATCAAGCTTCAGCGAGGCCAGGTCCTGGGCCAGATGGTCGTGCAGCTCGGTGGCGATGCGCAGGCGTTCGGTCTCCTGGGCTTTTATGAGCTCGCGTGAGAGGGCCCGCAGGTGCGCCTCGGAGCGTTTTGCCTGGATGATCTGGCCGAGCTTTTCCGCCACGGCGTCGATGAGGTGGCGCTCTTCCCTCAGAAACGGCCCCTCGTCGCACTGGGGCCGCGTCTCAAGGTAGCAGACCTCGATCTCGCCGATGCGCTCGTCCTGGATGCGGATGGGGCTGGCCTGACGCCAGAGGCTCTTGCGGAAGTTCCGCGTCGGAATGGTCAGCTCGCCGAGGCAGATACGGGCGCAGGCGCTCTCGGGATACTGCCAGGAGGCGACCACAAGCTCGCCCACCTGCCGGATCAGCTCCTCCATGGTCAAGTCACGGTTCTGCGCAAGATGGGAGATGCCGTACAGGCAGTGCAGCTCCTTGACCCGCTCACGCAGGGCCCGCTCGGTCTGCTCGTGCTCCTCGGCCAGCGCCGCGGCACGCGCACTGCCCTCGCGCAGCCTTTGAAGCTCCTCTTCGAGCTGGGCTTTTGTCCGGCACGTCTTCGGCATTTGCTCCCGCCTGCACAAGTGGTTACGCCAAAACAGCCTAGCACGCGCGCCCCCACCCGCCAAGGCATAAGGGGGGTGAGGCCCCCTTCCGAGGTAAAGAGGAACATTGCAATACCGTTATCTTTGGCCGGAGGGTATTTCTGTACGGTTCCTGAAACAATTCCCGTGCCGAAGGTCCAGGGGGCGTTGCGCCTGTGGAGGTTTCCGGCGGCCAGGGGTCTTTCGCGCCCCCCGGGACCCCGCGAAAAGTTTCCATAACCGGGTTCCAAGGGGCGGGTGCCCCTTGGCCTGCGGAGCATGTTTCGGGCAAAACGTCTGCGGCCGAAAAGGGAAGAGGCCCCCTCCCCCCACCAGGAAGGGGGCCTCCCGGGCTTACGACTCCAGTATCTTCCTGGCGGTCTCGTCCTGAATGTCGGTGATGAAGGGAATGCCGGTCTCTTTTGCGGTTTCGCGGTTGGCCGCGGCGATGTCGTTGCGGCACAGCTCGCCCAGGGAGAAACGGCGCGCCCCGGCCAGAAGCTGCTGCAACCCTGCGGAAAGCTTGTCCGCCAGGGTGACAAAGGCGATGGCCCCGTAGGGGATGTTCTTGATTTCCTTGGCGCCGACCTTCTTCTTCACATCCTCGTAGCAGGCGAAGATCTGCTCGGCGGTGGAGCCGATGTCGCTGACGGTCTTGGGCAGGTTGTCCCAGTTGCCGCAGACCTTGGCCTTGCGGTCCGGGTGCAGGGCGCCCTCGATGTTCGCGCCGACGAACCCCGGAATCATGATGGCGCGGCCCATGCAGATGAGCTTGGTGAAGGGCGCGCCCAGGGCCATGGCCTTGAAGATGTGGTCCTCCCGGGCAAAGCCGCCGGCGAACGACATGTCGACCACGCGCTGGCCGCGGGCGGCAAGCAGCGCCGCATATTCGCGGGCCTTGGAGTGCAGCAGGATGGAAGGCACGCCCCAGGTCTCCATCATGTTCCAGGGGCTCATGCCGGTGCCGCCGCCGGAGCCGTCGATGGTCAGAAGGTCCAACCCGGCCTCGCTGGCGTACTTTATGGCCATGGCCAGGGCCTCCATGCCGTAGGAGCCGGTCTTGAGCGAGATGCGCTTGTAGCCAAGCTTGCGCAGATGCGCCACGGCCTGCATGAAGTTCTCGCGCACCTGCTCCTCGGAAGCCAGGTCCGTGTAGCCCAGGCGGCTGTGGCGGGCGAAGGCGCGCACCGCCCCGCTCTTGAAGGCCTGCTGCACCTTGGGGTCCTCGGGGTCCGGGTCCACAAGGTAGCCGCGGCTTTTCAGGAACTGGGCGTACTCCAGGCTGTCCACCTCGATCTCGCCGCCGATGTTCTTGGCCCCCTGGCCCCACTTGAGCTCCATGCAGACCTTGTCGCCGTATTTGCCGATGACGTACTCGGCCACACCGTTGCGGGTGTCCTCCACGTTCATCTGCACGATGATGGCCCCGTAGCCGTCGTGGTAGCGCAGGTAGGTCTCCACCCGGCGGTCCAGCTCCGGCGCCTTGCTGATCTTCTTGCCGGTGAGCTTGGAGTTCTTGTCCACGCCGACGACGTTTTCGCCCACGACCACGGGAATGCCCACAAGCGCTCCGCCAATGGCGAATGAATCCCAGTACTTCGCCGCGATGAAGGTGGAGCCCAGCGCCCCGGTCATAAGGGGAACGCGGCACTTCACGGGATCGGTGACGCCGAAGCTGGTCTCAAGCCCGACCTTGGTGAACAGGCAGTTGTCCGGCGAGGTGCTGAGGCCCTTGGCCATGCCTTCTGCGCCGTAGTTGTAGCCCTGAATGCGCAGGGAGTTGTAGCTGACGCCCACATGGCTGGTGTTTGCGCTGCCTGCGGTAACGGTGCCGAAGTCGCGGGGGTAGAGCAGGCTGCGGCCCTTGAGGCTGGAGAGCCAGGTCTCGCACTTCCCCGAGCAGTCGGCGCGGCACAGGGTGCAAAGGCCCGACTCGCAGGGGTTGCCGCGGTTCACCGTGTTGAGGACATCATTGCTTTTGGACCACTGAGACATGTTCCCTCCCAATGCATTTTCAGGAATGTTGGGCCACCGGCCAAAGGCGCGCATCGCCGTCCGAAACGGTCAACCCGCACGCCCCCCTTTTGTCAGGAGAACCCCCGCTGGATTTCCCCAATGACGTTGCGCCTGGAAAGCTCCGTCGAAAGGCTGGAGACCTTGTCTTCGAGGAGCTTCACCTTTCTGCGCAGCAGGCGGAGTTCAGCATCGACCTGGGCGGCTTTGGATTGTTCCGCCTTGGTGACGAGGAATTGCTTTTGCGCGTAGTCTGAATCGCCAGCCATGCAGCGCCTCCCGATGCCTGCTCCCCCCATTGTTCAAGCGAAGGAGCCGGGGCCAAAAGGTTAGGTGAGAAACCTATGGAATATCAGCTTATGCACGGGAGCATGGCGGGTAAATAGGGGAACCGGCCAAATCGACAGGGTGAAAGCCCCGCAATGCCCGGGACAATATCCCGAACAAGGGGCAGTGCCCCACGAAGCGGCACTGAACGGCCAGCCGGGCGAGGGTTATTCCGGGGCGGCCAGCTTCATGGATGCAGGAGGGTGCGCTGAACCGCCCGCATTGGCATCACGGTCTGCATAGGGGCAAGGCACTGGGCATGAACCCCGCCATTGCGGTTGACAAGAGCTGGCGCGGCAGTGCTGCGGCGGGCATATCTCCCGGCAAAGCGCCGCCTTCAGGGTGGGGGGAGGCTGGCCTGGCGCGCGGCGGTCCCGCCTGCGCCCCAGCCTCAGCGCTGCGTCTTGCGGTTTTTTACCGGCTTGGCGGGGGCTGCGGCCGTGTCCACGGCGGCGGGCGGATGCTGAAAGAAGTCGAGCAGCAGGCCGGTGGCGTCCGGTCCTGCGGTGGGCGGGTCGCAGTAGCGGTAGCGCTCGCGC